>JACKQG010003216.1_pt1 | contig 20296 bp, 20 predicted proteins | sample 8237621 | NCBI WGS metagenome assembly JACKQG01 (sample SAMN15677084, study PRJNA649215) | marine metagenome | biome: marine; feature: Black Sea; material: saline water; isolation source: suspended particulate matter (SPM) from the Black Sea western gyre | collected 2013-06-09/2013-06-10 | depth... | reverse complement strand
GATTGGGGCGGATGCCTGGCGGGAAGGACTTACGCGGCTGTCGCAGCATATCCGTCACCCGCAACTTTCGCATCATTTTCGTCGTCTGCGAAGAGTGCCGCCGGGTACCTGAGTGTCGCTTCTGCTTCTGCGAAGGATTGCTGGACAAGGCTGTGGTCTTCCTCACTGTCGGTCCGCACGAGCGGGCCTACGCTATACGAGAGGAACCAGTGGAGCACAAAACACAGGCGGGTGGCATAGCGGAGATGGAACTGGCACTCAATCCCCATTTCTGCACCAGTTGACAGACCAGAAAGGTTGCTGAGGGAGACAACAGTTGCGGAATATCAAAGCTTCCTCGTCAAGGTCTGCGCCGTGCGGGTGGAGCGGATCGGGTAGGGCAGGCCCCCAGAACAGATGAGATGCATCTTGCTGGTTCTCTTGGAGTTGAGGCCAAGTTGAAGTATAATGTGGGCAGGAGGTGAAGATCATGCGACGCTATACCATTCAGGCCATGATATACCCAGGCGATGAGGGAGGATACGTAGGTGAGTGTCTGAACCTGGCTGTGGTCACTCAGGGAAGAACACTGGATGAGACGGTACAGAACCTGCGAGAGGCCATATCGCTTCATCTGGAGGGGGAGGATCTGGCGGAGATGGGGCTGGCCCTCAATCCCCCTGTGCTGGTCACCATGGAGATGGAGCCCATCTATGCCTAAACTGCGCCGCCTCTCGGGACCTGAGGTGATCCGTATCCTGGAGGATTTCGGTTTCGCAGTTCATACCCAACGGGGGAGCCACGTGAAGTTGCGGCGCATTGGCCCTGGGGGCGAGAAGCAAACACTCACCATCCCGCGTCATCGAGAGCTTGATACTGGTACTCTACAGGCCATTCTCCGGCAGGCAAGCCGCTACGCCCCGGAAGAAGAACTGAGACCGCATTTCTATACCAGTTGACGAACAAGAAAAACCTATGAATATGCTGGGGGCAGGAGGTGATGGCGATGACCTTACAAGAGATTTTGGCTGACATCCACGCGCTTGGTGACGACTTGGAAGCCTATGAACGAAAGTATGGTGTGCTTTCAGAGACGTTCTACGAAGCGTACACGAGCGGTGAAGAGCCTGAGGAGGACGCTTGGGTGTTGGACTGGGCTGATTGGGCCGGGGCGTACAGAATCCTGCTTCGTCGCCAGGAACAGTACCGTCGCGCCATTCAGGCCTTGCTGGAACAAACGCAAACCTTGGTCAGCGTCATAGAAAGAACGGCTCGCCATGAACCCGTTCCAGTCGCTTCGTAACTACGAAGAGTTCGTGTATACTCTCAAGCAACGATTCACCTCTGTCCAAAGATCAACCTTGATCGTCGTGAAACGAGGTAAACGGACTGCTGTTGTTCAGGGAGAGATCACCTTTGCTCAGGGATACCGCGTCACACTCAAAGAGCGTCTCTCATTTGACGAGGGGCCGGTTGTCATCGAAGACTACGGCTACGAATTGTGGCGCCATGCCGATAGGATAGCCTGGTATGATAGCCAACCACATCCCGATGACCCAAGTCTTGGCAGCACCTATCCTCACCACAAGCACATTCCCCCTGACATCAAGCACCACCGTGTCCCTACCCCGGATATGAGTTTCCAGCGACCCAATCTGCCGGCCCTCATCCGAGAGATTGAGGAAATGCTCAAGGGCTGAGCTACCCCAGAGGCCCAACACACCCTGCGACTTGGAGATGCGCATGCGAAGCCAAAAGCACGTGCTGAACGCGCTGGTCTTCGTCGCCGGCATGAGCACGATGGCGGTGGAGATGGCCGCGGCGCGGCTGCTGGCCCCCTGGTTCGGCGATTCGCTGCTCATCTGGGCCAGCCTCATCGGCCTGATCCTGGTCTACCTCTCCCTCGGCTACTGGCTGGGCGGCCGCCTGGCCGACCACTCCCCCCGTCCCGCCACCCTCTATCGGATCTGCGTTTGGGCCGGCTTCCTCATCGGTTTGATCCCCGTGGCCTCTCGGCCTGTGCTGCGGCTGGCCAGCGTTGGCTTCACCAGACTCGACCTGCGGCGCGGCGGCAACGGGTTAGCCGGAACTGCTATCTTGCGCATCAACTCTGATATGAGTATAATGAGTGCAGGAAAGGTTTCTGGGTTGTGCCAGCAGGTACATCTCCTACATTCGTTTGATTTGGCATTCCAGCAAGTATTTGCTACTATGTGGGATACCAAAGTACAGTTTTCATTCTTGAACGGAGTGTAAGCATGTCAAAATCGCTCGTTGTGAAAAGAAGTCTCGGACAAACAGAGGATCCTTTCCCTGTCAGAATCAGTCAGGACGTTGCCCAGAGTATTGACTCCATTGCCACGAAACGACAGGTAAAGGTGGAAAGCCTCATCAATGAAATCCTCGCACAATACATCGCCAGGCAGTCCTTTGCCAAAAAGCAAAGTGGAGCAGCCTTCTTGTTATCTCTTGCCGGAATGTTCAATTCTGGGACAAGCAACACGTCTGAAAACGTACATGCCATTGTGACTGATTTCGTTTTGAAAAAGCAAGGGGAAAAGCCTTTGTGACTGCGCTAATTGATACAGGCTTCCTGTACGCCACGCTCGACGAGGGTGATCAGAATCACCGGCGGGTGACAAATGCTCTGGCTAACTTGACCGACGATCTGTTATTACCAACTATCGTGTTAGTCGAACTCACATACTTGTTACAAGCGCGGTTGGGACACACAGCTATGCGGCTCTTTGTTCGGCGACTAGAACATAGCCCTCTTCAGTTTGAGGTTGTGACAAAAGCTGATGTGCCACGTATCTATGAGCTTCTCGACATGTATGCAGATATGCATCTTGATTTTGTAGATGCTGCTATTGTCACCCTGGCAGAACGGTTAAACATCCGACGTATTCTGACTGTAGACAGAGACTTCCGTATAGTTCGCCCCAAGCATTGCGATTACTTTGACATTTTGCCTTAACGCAGACAACTTGCTTTGTAGTTGGTTGGCCAGCGAAAGTGCTTTCCCGATCGTGAAACGTAATGCGTAAAGCGTGATCCCGTCACGTCGATCATTCACGCATCACGTTTCACGTTTTACGTAGTTCTGCTCTCTGTTTGCTCGCCCCACAGGTATGCACATGCGAAGCCAAAAGCACACGCTGCACGCGCTGGTCTTCGTCGCCGGCATGACCACGATGGCGGTGGAGATGGCCGCGGCGCGGCTGCTGGCCCCCTGGTTCGGCGATTCGCTGCTCATCTGGGCCAGCCTCATCGGCCTGATCCTGGTCTACCTCTCCCTCGGCTACTGGCTGGGCGGCCGCCTGGCCGACCGCTCTCCTCGTCCCGCCACCCTCTACCGTCTCTGCGTTTGGGCCGGCTTCCTCATCGGTTTGATCCCTGTGATCTCCCGCCCCGTGCTGCGGCTGGCCGCCCTCGGCTTCGCCCGGCTCGATCCGGGGCTGCTGGCCGGCCCCCTGATCGCCGTGCTGCTCCTGCTGGCCGCCCCCGTCACGCTGCTGGGTTGCGTGAGCCCTTTCGCCATCCGGCTACTGTTGCACGACCCGCGGCGCAGCGGCGCCACGTCCGGCCGCATCTACGCTCTCTCCACACTGGGCAGCCTGCTGGGCACCTTCCTGCCCGTGCTGGTCACCATCCCCAACCTGGGCACACGTAACACCTTCTATCTCTTCGCCGTGCTGCTGCTGCTCACGGCCTGGGCGGGGTTGCTGTTGACCAGCGGGCGACGGGCGCTGCTCTACCTGCTGCTGTTGCTGGTCATCCTGCTGCTGGCCTGGGCCACGGGGGGCGGGGTGATCAAAGCCGACGAGGAGTTGGTCTACGAGACCGAATCGGCTTACAATTACATCCAGGTGCTGCGCTGGGGGCCGGGCGTGCGGCTCAAGCTCAACGAGGGGTATGGCGTGCAGTCGGTCTACAATCCGGAGGGGGAACTGAGCGACGGCATCTGGGATTACTTCCTGATCGCCCCCTTCTTCAGCCCTGCGCCTTTCGACGAGAGCCAGGTGCGCAGCCTCTGCCTCGTCGGGCTGGCCGGGGGCACGGTGTCCAAGCTCTACAGCCGCGCCTACGGCCCCATCCCCATGGACGGCGTGGAGCTGGATCCGGCCATCATCGCCGTCGGCCAGCGCTACTTCGCCATGAACGAGCCCAACCTCAACACTGTGGCTCAGGATGGCCGTGCCTACCTCGCCCGTCTGCCCGCCGGGCAGCGCTACGACGTCATCGCCGTGGATGCCTATCGCCCGCCTTACGTGCCCTTCCACCTGGCCACGCGGGAGTTCTTCGAGCTGTGCCGGGCCCATCTGAGCGAACAGGGGGTGGTGGCCATCAACGCTGCCCGCGTTCAGGGTGACGAGCGGTTGGTGGATGCCCTGGCGACGACGATGCAGGCGGTCTTCCCCAGCGTCTTCATCGTCGAGGAGCCGGACGAGGGGTTCCCCACGGGCAACAGCCTGGTGGTGGGCACGGTGCAGCCCAGCACGCTGGCCGACTGGCAGACGAACACTGCTGGGCTGCGTCAGCCGCTGCTGGTGGAGATGGCCCGCCGCTCCGCACCACACGTGCGGCAGCAGCCGCCGGACGCGGCCGGCATCGTGTTCACCGACGACCGCGCGCCGGTGGAGCAGGTGGTGCACAGCATCGTGCTGCGCCACCTCCTCGGCTCGGACCACTGATCACCCGACGTCGTTCGCCGAAGGTCGCCTGACCGGGGCGGGGGCTCGGTCGGGAGACCTTCGCCATCAGAGAGACCCTGATCACTGATCACCGCTCACTGATCCCCGATTCCGCCAGGAAACAGAGGATACCGTCCGCCACGCCCTGCGCCACCCGGTCGGGCTGTTTCGTCAGCAGCCAGCGGTCGCCGCTCAAAAATCCCACCTCGATGATCGCCCCCGGCGTCTGGGGATCAATCTCGCGGAAGGCGTGGTAGTCGCGCATGTCGAAGGTGATGGTGTTGGGATGCTGAGCCAGGCCGGTGACTGCCTCGTACTGCTGCCACAAACAGTCCACCAGCCGGTCTTCGGCCTCCGGCACGGCGCTATGTTCCACCCGCGCCACTTTGAAGCCGCTGTAGTCCCCTTCGCAGGTGTCGGCGTGGATGGAGACGAAGGCATCGGCGCGGTAGCCTTGCAGCCGCGGGTCGAACTCTTGCAGGAGATCCACCTGGGCGCCGGCCCGGCGCAGCCGCGCCGCCGTGCGCTCGGCGATGTCCAAATTGACCTCGGCCTCCGTTAGGCCGTCGGGGCAGACGGCGCCGGAGTCGTAGCCGCTGTGGCCGGCGACGATGCCCACCCGCTTGCCGGCGGCAAGGTCGGCCTGTTCCTGCGCCTGCTCCTGCACGCGCCGGTAGATGAGCCAGCCGCTGCCCGCCAGGGCCAGGATGGCGATGATCAGTGAGGCATACTGCGCCCGTTTCAGAGCTTCGCGTCGCATGAGTGTGATCCCTGGGGTAGGGGCAAGCCTTGCGCTTGCCCTCCCCCGATGTGAGGGAGCTGTGCTCCCGAACAGGGGCTCGGAGTGCAACTCCTCGCCATCGTGTACGGGCTCGCCCCTACGCGGCAGATTATACCACGTGCTTGTGTGCCGGGCAATAGGAGATTGACCTTCTGTGCAAGGCTCCTGCGTTACATTGACAAAAACAGGGCATTGTGCTATACTTGCGCAGTTCTTCCAGTGGCTCATGACCACTTGATTGCGGGCAGTCAGCGGCGGTGCTTGCATTCCTCTCGGTTTGCGGCCTGCTTTGCATCCAGTTGATTGTCACGTATTGCCCAAAGGCCAACGGTTGCATGGCCGACCGTTTTTTCTCCCTGTAAGTCTCGCGGCTTCCGCCCGCATGATATGCTGATTTTCTCGTTCGTTCCGTTTCCGCTCAATTGAACCTGACCAAAATCCAGGAGCCATCGCCATATCCTTCTTGGCCCGAGAACCCGTTCGCAGAGTTGGTAGAGGCGGCTCCCAGCCGCCGGCAAATAGACTCTAAGACGAGACGCTGTCGGTGCAATACCCTGATCGCCATACGATCCAGGTCAGGGATGAGCCAGCTGTCAGAAAGGAGGTGATGAACCACGTCAAAACCCGATCGTCTTTTCGTCATGGGCTTACGCCGCCACCATGCGCAAGCCAAATCTCTGCCGCGTAAGCCTGCTCAAGATCTGAGACCCATTTCAAAGAGGAGGAACGATGTTCAAGAGGATTTCCGCGTCTATTCTGGTTCTGGCCCTTCTGGCCATGCTCCTGCCCGCCTGTGCGCCTCCAGCGGCGGCGCCGGCGGAAGTCAAAATCGGCCTCGACGTCCCCATGACCGGCGACCATGCCTACGTGGGCACCCAGTCGCAGCGTGCCGCCGAGATGTGGCGCGACGAGATCAATGGTGCTGGCGGCCTGGAGGTCGGGGGCAAGAAGTACACTGTCAAGCTGATCATCGAGGACAACGAGTCCAAGGCCGAGTCGGCCACGGCAGCAGCCACCAAGCTGATCACCCAGGATCGGGTGCTGGCCATCATCGGTCCCCAGGCCAGCGCTCGGGCCGTGCCCACCGGCGAGGTGTGCAACGAGAACGAGACCCCCATGATCAGCCCCTGGTCCACCAACCCCAACACCACCCTGGATCGGCCGTGGGTCTTCCGAGTGCCTTTCCTCGACCCGTTCCAGGGGCCGGTGGTGGCCAACTTCGCCACCCAGGAGTTCGGCGCCACCAAGGCGGCCGTGCTCTACGACGTGGCCAGCGACTACCCTAAGGGACTGGCAGACAATTTCAAGGAGGGTTGGGAGGCTATTCACGGCGCTGGCTCGGTGGTAGCCTTCGAGAGCTTCACCACCGGCGACATCGACTTCAGCGCCCAGTTGACCAACATCAGGGGCTCTGGCGCCGAGATACTCTTCACACCTCAGTACTACAACGAGGTGGGGCCCATCGTCAAGCAGGCCCACGACCTGGGGCTGACCCAGATCATCGTCGGCTCGGATAGCTGGGGCGACCCCAAGACCCTGGAGCTGTGCGGCGACGCCTGCGAGGGGTACTTCTTTAGCACGCACTATGCCGCCGAGGGTGCCACGGGAGCGACCAAGGAGTTCATTGACAAGTACAATGGCCTCTTCAATGAGATCCCCGGCGACGTGGCCGCGCTGACCTGGGACGCCATGCTCATTCTGGGCCAGGCCCTCCAGGACTGCGGCAAGGTCACGGGCGATCTGGCGGCGGACCGCAAGTGCATCCGCGACGCCCTGGCCCAGATCAAGAACTTCGACGGCATCACCGGCCAGATGACCTTCACCGAGCAGGGCGATCCCATCAAGTGCGCCGTCATCGTCAAGATCCAGGGCGGCAAGTTCACCTTCTACAAGCAAGCCTGTCCCTAAGGGGACCCAGGGCCTCCCCTCGACATCTCTCTAGTTTTGCCCTGCAGAGAGCGTGACGTGAAAGAGGAGAGGGGCCTCGGTTGTTCAGGCCCCTCTCCTTCTCATACGGCAATGTCTGGCCTGCCCTGGCACACGGGCAACCATGTTTTGATGGGTTCGTAGCCTGGCCCCTCGTGGGCGTCCAAGCGGGCACAAGGCCCTATGCTACCCATCACTTCAGCCTTGCCAGAGTCCTGATTATCAGAGTAGGAGACATCTATGACGCTAGCCGACTTCCTGCAGCATCTGCTCAACGCTTTGCAGTGGGGCAGTTTCTATGCTCTGATCGCCCTGGGCTACACCATGGTCTACGGCGTCCTGCTGCTGATTAACTTCGCCCACGGCGACATCTTCATGGTGGGTGCCTACATGGGCTTTTTCATTGCTACCTTTCTGCTGGGGGAATACGCCATCAGCCTGCCCATCGCCCTGCCGTCGGGTGTCATCCTGTTACTGACCATACTGGGCTCGATGGTTTTGACGGCAGGTGTGGGTGTGGCTATCGAGCGGATAGCCTATCGTCCCCTGCGTGAGCGGGGCGCGGGCCGTCTGTATCTGGTCATCACCGCCCTGATGATCGGCATTTTCCTGGAATACGTGAACCTGTCCACCCTGGGTTCCGCTGATCGAGGCTTCCCCCAGTTGATCCCCAAGCAGATCTTCACGGTGGGCGGCGTGAGCGTCACTAACATCAAGCTGATGGTCATCGGGCTGTCCATCCTGGTGATGATCGGACTGGAGCTGATGGTGCGCTACACCAAGATGGGCATGGCCATGCGGGCCATCTCGTACGACAAAGTCGCCGTGCCGCTGATGGGCGTGCCCATGAACACCATCATCATGGCCACGTTCGTCATCGGCTCGTCGCTGGCCGCGCTGGCCGGCGTCATGTTCGGCACCGCCTACGAGGTCATCAGCTTCGACATGGGCATCCTCATCGGCTGGAAAGCCTTCATCTGCGCCGTCGTCGGCGGCATCGGAGAGATCCGAGGAGCCATGGTGGGCGGCTTCCTCCTGGCCTTCATCGAGATTTTCGTCGTCGCCCTGGGGCAGATCCCCGGCTTCGAGTGGCTGTCCTCCACCTATCGCGACCTCGTATCCTTCACCGTTTTGCTGGTGATCCTGACCCTCAGGCCGACGGGCATCTTCGGCGTGGCCAGAAGGCAGAAGGTTTAGAAGAGGCCAAACCATGAAGAGACTCCTCCTACCCCTCATCATCTTGTTGATCTTTGTGGTGCTCATAGGCGGCTCCTGGCTGCACATCCTCAACGACTACTGGCAGCTCGTCCTGTTGCTCATCGGCATCAACATCATCATGACGGTCAGCCTGAACCTCATCAACGGTTACATGGGTGAGTTCTCCTGCGGGCATGCCGGCTTCATGGCCGTGGGCGCCTACATCGCCGGGATGTTGAGCGTCTGGCTGTTCGCCGAGGACAAGGTCTTCGGCTCGCCGGTCCTCCCTGCCGCCTGGGCTATCCCTCTGTTCCCCGTGATTCTGATCATCGGCGCCATTGCCGCCGCGCTGGTGGGGCTGCTCGTGGCCATCCCTTCCTTCCGAACCCGCGGCGATTACCTGGCCATCATCACCTTGGCCGTCAACTACATCGTCAAGAGCGTCCTGGAGAACTTCGCTCCGGGCGGCCCGCGCGGCTTCGTGGGCATGAAGCGGGTGATGAACGCCATGGGAGACGTCTTGGACGCGCCGTGGCTGCTGATCTGGACCTTCATCGGGATGATCGTCACCATCCTGGTCATCCGCAACTTCGTGTCCTCCACCTTTGGCAAGGGTGTGGGGGCCATCCGCGAAGACGAGATCGCCGCCGAACTCATGAGCGTCAACACCCGCCGCGTCAAGGTAGTGGTCTTCATGCTCTCCTGCGGCCTGGCCGGGCTGGCTGGCGGCCTCTTCGCCCATTGGCCCGGCGGATTCATCAACCCCAGCACCTTCACCATCCTCAAGTCCACCGAGGTCATGGTCATGGTCTACCTGGGTGGGATGGGCTCCATCAGCGGCTCCATCATCAGCGCCATCGGCTTCACCTTGCTGCTGGAGTTCCTGCGGCCCCTGGGCGTCTTCAAGTGGGTGGTCATCCCCCTCCTGCTGGTGGTGATGATGCTTTTCCGTCCTTCTGGCATCCTGGGCAGCAAGGAACTGACCGACGTCTTCCCCTGGCTGCGGACGATCTTCGGTTCCAAGGAGGAGAGCTATGCCCTTGCTTCAGATTAAGAACCTGACCCACTGCTTCGGCGGGCTGCGGGCCGTTTACGACTTCAACCTCGATCTGGAGGAGGGCGAGCTTGTCGGGCTGATCGGCCCCAACGGTGCAGGCAAGACGACGGTTTTCAACCTGGTCACCGGCGCGTACAAACCCAGCGAAGGTGAGATGCAGCTCAACGGCAACAACCTGGTCGGCCTGCGTCCTCACCAGATCACGGCCAAGGGCATCGGACGCACCTTCCAGACGATCCGTCTGTGGAACAATCTGACCGTGTTGGACAACATCTGCATCGCCCATGCCTCGCGCATCGAGTACAGCTTGTGGGATTCTATCCTGCACGGCAGCGGCTATCGGCAAGAGGAGCAGCAGATCAAGAAACGGGCCATGGAACTCCTGGCGGTGTTCGGGTTGGAGGGCTATGCACAAGAACTGGCCAAGAACCTGCCCTACGGCGCGCAGCGGCGGGTGGAGATCGCCCGCGCCCTGGCCACCCAGCCCAGCGTGCTGCTGCTCGACGAGCCGGCCGCCGGCATGAACCCCGGTGAGATCGGCGATTTGCTGGAACTGATCCAGCAGATCCGCCAGGACTTTGGCCTGACCATCTGGGTGATCGAGCACCAGATGCGGGTGATCATGAACATCTGCGAGCGGATCAAGGTCATTGACTTCGGGGAAACCATCGCCGAAGGCACACCGGTGGAGATCCAGAACAACCCGCGGGTGATCGAGGCTTACCTGGGCGAGGAGGCATACTGATGCTGCTTGAAGTGAAGGACCTGCAGGTAAGTTACGGCAACATCCAGGCCCTGCATGGCGTCTCCTTCCAGGTGGATGAAGGAGAGATCGTGACCCTTATCGGCGCCAACGGCGCGGGCAAGTCCACCACCCTCATGACCATCTCCCGCCAGATTCCCTACGTGGCCGAGTTGGGCGGCAAGGTCAAGGCCGGGAGCATCCTCTACCAGGGGGAAGACCTTCTGGGGTACGAGCCGCACCAGGTGGTGAGCAAGTTTGGCATCTCCCAGGTGCCCGAGGGGCGTCGCATCTTCGGCAACCTGTCGGTCGAGGAAAACCTCAAACTGGCCACGTACGCCCGCCGCGACCGGGATCAGATCCAAAAAGACCTCCGGCGCGTGTATGACCTCTTCCCCCGACTGGAGGAACGCAGGCACCAGCGCGGCGAGACCCTGAGCGGCGGCGAGCAACAGATGTTGGCCATGGGCCGGGCGCTGATGACCCGCGGCCGGTTGATGCTCCTGGACGAGCCTTCCATGGGTCTGGCCCCCGTGCTGGTGCGCGACATCTTCACCATCCTGCGGGAGATCAACGCCCAGGGCACGACCATTTTGTTGGTGGAGCAAAACGCCCGCATGGCCCTGCGCCTGGCCAGCCGTGGCTACGTCATGGAGACGGGGAACATCGTCCTGGAAGGCAAGGCCGAAGAGTTGATGAACAACCCCGAAGTGCAGAAAGCGTACCTTGGCGGCTGAACGAACGTCAAACTGCAAAGCTCAAACTTCAAGACCAAAATCCCAGCGGCGTCCCCTGCCTCCGTTGGGATTTTGAGCTTTGAGCTTGGGCTTTCGGGAGGTTCCGCAGGTGCTCGTTGACCACACCGTAACCTGGGCGGAGATTGACCTGGACGCCGTGGCCCACAACGCGCGGCAGCTCAAGCGGCGGGCCGGCGAACAGGCTGAGCTCATCGCCGTGGTCAAGGCCAACGGTTATGGCCACGGCGCGGTGCCCGTGGCTCGTACTGCTCTGGAGGCGGCGGCCAGCCGGTTGGCGGTGGTACGCACGCTGGAAGGGGTGCAGTTGCGCCGCGCTGGCATTGAGGCCCCCATTTTAGTCATGGGCTACACCCTGCCGGCCGAAGCAGCAACCATCGTGCGCTGGCGGCTCACGCCCACGGTGAACACGTGGCCACAGGCAGAAGCGCTCAGCGCGGCCGCAGCGGCCGCCGGCGTGCCGCTCCCCGTGCACATCAAGGCCGACACGGGCATGGGCCGCTTCGGGCTGCTGCCAGAAGAAGTGGCGGACTTCGCCCAGGCGCTGCTGCAGCTTCCTGGCCTGCACCTGGAAGGCTTCTACACCCACTTCGCCGTAGCCGACGCCGCCGACAAAACCTACACCCGCCGCCAGCTCGACATCTACTGCCAACTGCTGGCGCGGCTGGAAGATGTTGGCATCTCCATTCCCCTGCGCCACGTCGCCAACTCCGCCGCCACGCTGGATCTGCCAGAGATGGCGCTGGACGCCGTGCGCTGTGGCATCGCCCTCTACGGCCTGCGCCCCTCGGCCGAGGTGGAGCCGGCCGTCCCCTTGCGCCCGGTGATGAGCCTCAGGAGCCGCGTGGCCCGCCTGCGCACGCTGCCCGCCGGCTCCAGCATCAGCTACGGGCGCACCTACACCACCACGCGGCCGACAGAGGTGGCGCTGGTGCCGGCCGGCTACGGCGACGGCTACCATCGTCTCCTGTCCAACCGCGGCGCCGTGCTCATCCGCGGCCGGCGGGCGCCCATCGTGGGCCGCGTGTGCATGGACCAGTTCGTGGTGGACGTCAGCGGCATGGCCGAGGTACAGCACGACGATGAAGTCGTGCTCTTCGGGCGGCAGGGGGAAGCGGCGATCACGGCCGAGGAGGTAGCTCGCTGGGCCGAGACCATCAACTACGAGGTGACGACGAGCATCCTCCCGCGGGTGACGCGGGTCTATCTGCGGGATGGCGACGTGGTGGGCATGGACCCGCTGTTGCCACCAGAGGAATGGCAATGAATTCCAAAGTTCAAAACTCAAACCTCAAAACCCGTGTTCCCGCCCTATCCTCGTTCCTTGGGAGGAGTTTGGATTTGCCCTCGACCTTGGGTCTGCTCGTTTTGTCCTTATGAAAAGCTGTGGTATAATAGACGCGGCTTACCCGGAGTGCTTGTCAGCATCCATTGGCAAGGACGACACGGCATCTTTCCTGTTGAGTCTAAGGAGGTAACACCATGTCTGATGAGCAAGTGCAGCGCTTTTTGGATCTCCTGCTGGTGGAGAAGGGCTATTCCAAAAACACCATTGCCGCCTACCGCAATGACCTTTCGCAATTGGCCAGGTATCTGGTGCAAGAGCGTGGCATGGAAAGCCCTCTGGACTGGAAAAAAGTGGGCAAGAATACCATCATTGATTACATCCTCTATCTCAAAGAGCGCGAATATGCCTCATCCACCGTAGCTCGCAAGATAGCGGCCGTCAAGTCCTTCTTCCACTATCTGTTGCAGAGCGGTTTCCTCGCTGATGACCCCACAGTGACCCTGGATTCTCCGCGCGTGAAGAAGCGGTTGCCGCGGGCGGCCGCCTCGGAAGACATCGAGCGGTTGCTGGCAGTGGCCAAAGGCGAATCTCCCAAAGCCCTGCGCGATACCGCGCTGTTGGAACTCCTCTATGCCACCGGCATGAGAGTGACAGAACTCATCTCCCTGGATCTGACAGATGTGGATCTGGAAACAGGCACCATCCGCTGTTACGGCAAAGGAGCCAAGGAACGGGAGCTGCCGATCCACAAACGGTCGGTGGAGGCCCTGCAGCTCTACCTGGAGAAGGGGCGCCCACGCCTCCTGCGGGGTCGTGAAGATGAACAGGCCCTGTTCCTGAACCCCCGGGGGCAGCGGTTGACCCGTCAAGGCCTGTGGCTGATCGTCAAGCAGTACGTGCAGGAGGCCAACCTCGACACGAACATCACGCCACATACGCTGCGACACTCCTTCGCCACGCACATGCTAAACCGCGGGGCCGACCTGCGCAACGTGCAGAACCTGCTGGGGCATGCCAGCCTCTCCACCACCCAGGTCTACACACGCGTCTCCAGCGAGCGGCTGCGAAAAGTCTACGACGAAGCCCATCCACGAGCCAAAGAGAGGGAAGAGTAGATAGTCGAGCCATGCTTGACACATTCGGTCGTGCAGAATTCGAGAAAGCGGCGGCCTACATCCGCGCCAGAAGCACACACCGCCCCGCCGTGGGATTGGTGCTGGGCTCCGGTCTCAACCCGTTGGCAGAAGAGATAGCTCCAGCGGACGTCATCCCTTACGAAGAGATCCCCCACTTCCCTGCCGCCACCGTCGAAGGACACCTGGGCCGTCTGATTCTGGGGCCACTGGCAGGAATGCCTGTTCTCGTAATGCAAGGGCGAGCGCATTACTACGAAGGCTATTCCATGCCACAGATCACCTTCCCCGTGCGCGTCATGCACGCTTTGGACGTGCACACGCTGATCCTGACCAACGCCGCCGGGGGGCTCAACCCGCAGTTCCAGGCCGGTGACCTGATGCTGATCACCGATCACCTCAATCTTATCGGCATGACCGGACTGAACCCACTGCGGGGGCCGAACGATCCCGCGCTGGGCCCCCGTTTCCCCGACATGTCCAAAGTGTACGATCTCGGCCTGCGACGGCTGGCCCTGCGTGTGGCTGCCGAGTTGGACATCCCGCTGCGGCAGGGCGTCTACATCGGCCTGGCCGGGCCCACGTTCGAGACGCCAGCCGATATCCGCTTCCTGCGACTCATCGGCGCCGATGCTGTGGGCATGTCTACCGTCCCCGAAGCCATCGTAGCCCGGCACGGCTCCATGCGGGTGTTGGGCATCTCCGGTATCAGCAACGTAGCCATCGCCGAAGCGGATGCCGCAGGGGAAGCCAGCCACGAGGAAGTGTTGGAAGCCGGCCGTTTGTTGGTTCCCCGTCTGATGGCGCTGCTGCGAGGCATTCTGGCTGAACTGGCGAGGGAACAGCCGTGAGCGTGCTGATCCAGCTCGTAGCAGACTACGCTCCCTGGATCTACGCCCTGTGCGGCCTGATCGCCCTCTGGTATCTGCGGGAAACCTTCCGCGTGCGGCGTGAGCGGCGACAGGCCATGTACGCGCTAGAGCGGGAGACGGCCCTGGGCCGAATCCGCGGCATCTTCGGCATAGCCTTCGTTCTCCTCGCCGTGATGGGGGCGATCTATTACGTCAGCAACTACCTGGTGGAGGCCGTGCCCACGCCGACGATAGAAGAGGAGGTCAAAGCACTCACGCCGACGTCAGGGTTGCTGTTGCCCACGCCGACGCCGACCCCCGAGCCGCCGACGCCGACGCCTACCGTAACGCCGACGCCGCTGCCCCGCCCGACCCTGCGGCCCACGGAGCCGCCCACCACACCCGCAGCACCGCCAGTGCAACCGCCAGCCTGCCCCGATCCCCGCTCGCGCCTGACCTCGCCAGGGATCAATGCCGTGGTAGGGGGCGCAGTGCAGGTGATCGGCTCGGCTTACACAGATGGATTCAGCTACTACAAGCTCGAATTTGGCAGCGGCCCCAGTCCCACGACCTGGAATTTCATCCTGCAGGGCGATGCCCCGGTGTACGATGGGATACTGGGAACGTGGAACGTTTCCGGCTTGGCGCCCGGAGTGTATACGCTACAACTGAAGGTGGTGGACTATACGGGTAACTGGATTGACCCGCCATGTCAGGCGCAAGTGACAGTGGGACAGTGAGCAAGAAGCAAGAGGCAAGAGGCAAGAAGCAAGAGGCAAGAGGAGAGTTTGCATCCTGCATCCTGCATCTTGCATCCTGCATCTTGTGTACCCTGGCCCTGGCTGTGCCCGTGCATGCAGACCCGCCCCCGGAACCGCTGTGGCAGGCTCTGAGCGGGCCGCCGGGCACGATCACCCATCTGACTTCGGACACGCGCCAGCCCAACCGCCTGTGGGCCGTTGCCGTGGTGCAATCCACACGCGGAGACGACCGTGCCCAATGGCTTTCGCAGGGACGCTTCCGCCAGGCCCAGGCCATCTACCGCTCCACCGATAGCGGCAACACCTGGCAACCCGCCGGCAACGGCCTTCCCTACGGCGAGATCACGGCGCTGACCTACGATTCGCTCTCGGCCCAACTCTACGCCGGACTGGTGGGCGGCGGCGAAGAGCTGACGCGGCCACAGGGCCTCTTCCGCTCCAGCGATGGCGGGGCCACCTGGCAGAAAGTTGACCTGGCGCCTTCCTACCGGCGGCTCAAGGTCCTGGCCATCGGACGCAGCAGCGATGGAGCCACGTTGTACGCCGGGGCGGTCGAGACGGCCAAATACCCGCGCAGTTTCGTCTACCGCAGCGACGACAACGGCGCCACCTGGCAAGAGTTCCAGGCGCTGGAGTACGAGCAATCGCCCGGCAGTATCCTCACCAACCTCGTGCTCGACCCCCAACACGCCCAACGGCTGTACATTGTCACCTACGGCGGCCTTTTCATCAGCGGCGACAGCGGACAAAGTTGGCGTGAAACCGCGCTTCCCCGCTGCCCAGCGGGACAGAAAGCACTGGCTGCCGTAGCAAGGGGCAAACCACTCCCGGCCCAGCTCTATCTGACCTGCTCTGAGACGAGCAATGGCTTTGCCTCAACGCGCGTGCTGCGCAGCGACGACGGCGGCGCTACCTGGCGGGAGCTGAACCACGATCCCCTGCCGGGCAGTGTGCAGGCGCTGGCATGGCTGTCCGGCGACCCCGCGGCCCTCTTGCTGACGACGGACCGCGGCCTGCATCGTTCCCTTGATCGCGGCGAGCACTGGGAGTCGCTGCCCAATGCCTCGGACATTGCCGGAGCGACGGTCCTGTTGGCCCACCCCGCTCAGGCGGGCAGAGTCTTCGCCGCCACCGGCCACGGCCTCCACGTCAGCCACGACGCGGGGGAGCACTGGCAACCCGCCAGTGTCGGCCTGCCGCCGAACGGCAAGCTGCAAGCGTTGATCACTTCGCCGCTGCGGCCTGGGGCCATCCACGTCGCCCTGCAGTGGAGCCATTCCGCTTTCGGACAACAACTGGTCTCCGTGCTCTCCAGCGATGACGGGGGACAGAGCTGGCGCACGCTGACCACGGGGCCGTGGGGAGACGTACGGGCCTTGGCGCAGCACCCCCAGCGACCCCACCACCTCTTTGTGGCCACCTCCCGAGGCCTGGTGTGGAGCGACGACGGCGGCGCGACGTGGACGGAAGCGATGCTCAATGATCATCCAGTTCAGGCCCTGGCTTTCGATCCTGGCGAAGCCGATACACTCTACGCTGGAACCTACAGCGGCGGCGTCTATCGCTCGACGGACAGTGGACGCACCTGGGCAGCAAGTGGCCTGGCGCACCTCAACGTTGATGACCTGGCGGTGTCCGCCGGGCGTGACGTCTACGCCGCGGCCCAATCGTTTACCGAGGGCGCGGGGGGCCTGTACCGTTCGTCCGATGGCGGACAGACCTGGGAGCGGCTGACCACCGCGGCGAGGGGTCTGGAGACGACGTCCGTTCGTCGCCTGCTGCTGGACGCAGCCGATGCACAAAGATTGTACGTCGCCCCCTCCGGCGCAGGCGTCTATCGCTCCACCGATGGCGGCGAGAGCTGGGAGGCCAGCAACGCCGGGCTGCCGGCCGGCAGCGACGTCCTCTCGCTGTTGCAGACGACCGACGGCACCCTCTGGGCCAGCCGCGACGGCGGCGGAGTGTACCGTTCCAGCAACGGCGGCGCGCGCTGGCAAAACGTCAGCGCTGGCCTGGGCGAGAACCTGGTGTTGGCGCTGGCCGAGAGCCACGGCGAGCCGCCGGGCCTGCTGGCTGCCACCGACACTGCGGGTCTGTGGGCCCTAAACCCTGCCGGGGAAGCCGCGCCGCCCACGCCGCCGGAGGCGGTGGACGCACGCGTCGAGATCGTTTGGCCGCACGACGGCGCGCCCGTGGAGGAGGCGGAACTGGCCAACCTGGGCCTGCGGCTCTTCTGGCCCGGCAGCCTGGTGCCGCCGCCGTGTAGCTGGACGCCGCGCGTCGCAGTGTGGCAGGCGGTGAACACGGAACCGGCGCGCTTGCTGGAACCTGCCGAGCAGCGCAACGTGGAAGGCCGCCCCTTCCCCTTCTGGGAGCTGAACGACGTGGACGTCTCCGCCGCCCGCGATCCGCAGAGCAAACTCTACTTCCTGGTGCGCGTGCCTGGCGTGAAGACGGCCACCAGCATTTGGGCGCACGGCGCTGACCCCCGCACCTATTTCCCCCATCAGGACACGCCGGCGGGCATCGCCACCGCCGCGCCGGAGGCGCTGGAGGCGCGCATCCAGATCGTCTGGCCGCACGATGGCCTGGACAGCGAACAGCCGGTGGATCGAGCCGATTGGGCCAACGTCACCGTGGCCCTTTTCGAGCCGGAGACGGGCCGCAGCGTGCCCGCCGCCTGGGCGCCGGCCGGCCTCACCCTGTACGGGGCCTGGAATCAGGGTATCGGCCAGCCCCTGGCCACGGAAGCGGAAAAGCGGCTGGTGCGGCGCGGGGCCATCACCTTCCCGGTGTGGGATTTCAACAACGTGGACGTGCGCGCCGCCCGTAACCCGCTGAACAAGCTCTATCTGTGGGTGGAGGTGGAGGGCGTGACCACTTACCCCACCATCTGGGCCCACGGTGCCGATGCGCGCACCCATTTCCCCGTGGAAGATGAGCCCGTTGCCGGCTGCGGCGTGACCGCGCCGTTGCCGCCGCCGACCTCCACGGTGAACGGCGCCGTGGCCTACGTGGGCGACGCGGCGACCGTTCTGGCCGAAGCGCTGGCCGAAGGCAGACCAGACATCCCCGACGCCAGCAGCGGGTCGGGGCTTGTCCAGGGAGAAGCCGCCGAAGCGCTGCGAGCCATCCTCGCCCCGCCCAGCCGCGGGCTGGTGTTCCAGCGCGGGCCAGTGGGCGATCAGCAGTACATCTTCGTTGGCGGGGGGGTGGGGCCAGTGGCGGTGGTGGCGCTGGACGAACGGGTCTACCTGTTGTGGCCGGAGGATGGCGAACTATGGCAGCAGTGGTGGGCCAGCGGCAGCGAGATGGGGAACGCGCTGCGCTTACCGCCGCAGGCCGCGCGGGCGGTCCGAGGAGAAAAGGGACTGGAACTAGGCATTGCCGGCGACAACCTGGGGAACCGCAGACAAGCGCACTACCAGTTGCTGCGGCTCTATGCATCGGAAAAGAGCGATAACGCCAAGGTGGCGGGCTACTGGGGGCCGGTGTGGACCTGGCAGGATGCGCCGTCTGGAAGTTGGGGCGGGCTGGAAGGACAGGCGCGGTTCACTGGCACGGGGTTGGAGCAACTCCGGCTCACGGGCGCCTTGCCGGACGATTTCGAAGCCGCGCCGCGGGTCTTCGCTGAGACCGGCGATTACTCCAAGCAGCGGGTGGGCGCCATCTGGGAGCGCCAGGGAGACAGCTACGTGCGGGTGACGGCGCAATTGCAGCGTACGCCGATGACCGCGCTGAGCCAGTTCATCGCTGCTTTGCGGGAAGGGAACCTGGACGCCGCGGCGGAGTGGGTCAGCGATCAGGCCCTGGTGGAGGAAGCATTGGGGCATGGCTGGTCGCTGCCGCGGCCCGCCGGTGACCAACTGTTGGCCACCGGCGGCTATCTGGAAGCAGAGGGAGAACCCATCGAGTTCTTCTCCGATGACGACCGCGCCTTCCATTTCCGCGTCCATTTCCAGCAGGACGCTACCAACTGGCGCATTTCGCAGATCGAAGCCCTGCCGCCGCGGGGGTAGTGTCCGGATACTGACAGGTAAGGATGCTACTGGTTTGACAGGGTGCGCGCGGGTGTGCTACAATCGCAGGCGGAACGGAGGTGTATCATGTTGCTAAGAGACCGTATCGAAATCAACCCCGCCGTCATGCTGGGTAAACCAGTGATTCGCGGGACGCGCATTCCGGTAGAACTCATCATCCGCAAACTTAGCGAAGGCGCTACAGAGGCCGATCTGCTGGATGCATATCCGCGCCTGACCTGGGCGGACATCCAGGCTGCGCTGGCTTACGCCGCTGATTCGCTGGCCCACGAGACCATCCTGTTGCAGACAGCCTGATGAGTGTCTTTGCCTTGCGCTTTCTGGCCGACGAAAGCTGCGACTTTGCCGTCGTGCGCGCTTTGCGAGCAGAGGGCTATGATGTCTTCGCCGTCAGTGAAGTAATGCGCCGCTCCGACGACCGCGAATTGATTGATCAAGCCCATCGCGAGAAGCGTATCCTGCTGACAGAGGATAAAGACTTTGGCTGGCTGGTCTTCGTCAGTCATGCAGACTCGACCGGTGTCATCCTGATCCGCTTCCCCGGCAATGCTCGCCAGTCTCTGGTTCAGACTGTCAGGCAGCTTGTGAGGGAGCAAGGCGAGCAACTCCTCGGTGCCTTTGTCGTCGTGCAGCCTGGTCATATCCGCATCAGTCGCATGCCTGGTAGGGAAAACCAGCCTGAATGACTTGGTCGCCGTCACCGTGCGCCGGAACTGGATCGTCGCTGGCTGGCACCCACTGGAAGACTGACCTGCAGTCTTCCTCGTGAACACTCACCTCCCGCGTGAGAGAAAACCCATGAAAAACACCAACCGCAACCTCATCATCGTCATTGTCGCATCTGCCATCCTTGCCTGCTGCTGCCTGGCGGCCCTTTGCCTGGTGACATCGCTGCTCGTCTCCTGCCAGCCGCCGACGCTGTCCTGGGTCACGCCCACGCCAACCTCACGGCCAACGCTGCCGCGCCCGACATCCCCCCCCACTGCAGACCCCACCGCTACCCCCTATCCCCTAACCCCTACACCATCCCCACCTGACCCGCCGCAGTCGCCACCTCCACCCACGGCGAAGGCTACGGCCACACCCGCGCTC
>JACKQG010003215.1_pt1 | contig 20299 bp, 18 predicted proteins | sample 8237621 | NCBI WGS metagenome assembly JACKQG01 (sample SAMN15677084, study PRJNA649215) | marine metagenome | biome: marine; feature: Black Sea; material: saline water; isolation source: suspended particulate matter (SPM) from the Black Sea western gyre | collected 2013-06-09/2013-06-10 | depth... | reverse complement strand
AAACACTCTGGAATGAAAATCTCATCTCCAATGCTTGACATTTAACACAGTTGCTCCGGGGCACGAGAGCTTAGGCAGAATACAACGAGGGCACGAAGACATTGGTAAAGCATAACGTCTTCGTCACGTTGCTCCTCAGAATGACAAAATAGTCCTTTATTCTCATGCTGAGCTGCCGTGATATTTCTTCATTAGCTTTCGTGCCTTGCGGGAGTATTAGGGGGGGTGGAGGGTGTGGTTTTTTTGGATGAATTCATAATCCAACCTTCCTCAATAATCTCCTCCCTATGAAGGGAGGGGTATGTGCTACTTTTTCTTTTTTGCTCCCTCACGTAGTCGTTCGCGATGAGGATCTCTTGAGTTTATGCAAGGCATTCGGCAGGGTTCAGAAGTAAATCAGGTATTCCTGCCGGAGTTGTGAAAAGGATTTTAATTCTTCCTGCCAGCTTTCTTCGAGAGTGGTCAAAGAGAAATCGTCCTTAAAAATTGTTTCGCGTAAATTTTCGTTACCGTATAAGAGGTCGATGGCCAGACGGTCGCTGACATACTCATAGGGTTCGGTTCGCCATTGTAATTGCTCGGAATAAATTTCAGCGATGGCACGCAGTAAGGCCAAAGTTGTGAGCAGGGGTTTGAATTGCTCCCGGTCGGTGACATGGAACTGGGCTCCGGCGCAAACTTCTCCGGCGTGTTTCTGAAACATGGGCTTGAAATATTGCGGACGGAAAAACACGCCCGGCAAAAGTTTTGAGTCTTTTTCAAGTCGTGCGACCAGTTTATGCGGGTCGATGAAAGGGGCACCAATTTGCTCGAAGGGCAGGGTGCTGCCGCGTCCTTCTGAAAGCAGGGTTCCCTCAATCAGGCACATTCCCGGATAGACGGTGGCGGTTGCCAGGGTCGGCATATTGGGCGATGGCGGTGTCCAGACCATGCCGGTCTGGTCGTACCACATCTCGCGGCTCCAGCCGGTCATGGGGATGATTGTAAGATCGCAATGTATGTTGAAATGATCATTGAACAACTGGGCGAGTTCACCTACTGTCATGCCGTGGCGGTTGGGCAGGGGATATTGCCCGACAAAGGACCGCCAGGGTTCTCCCACCAGATTGCCTTCGATCGAAGTTCCGTTTATGGGGTTGGGGCGGTCGCAAACCACCATTCGCACCCCGGCCTCTTTGCAGATGGTCATGCAGTTGGCCATCGTATAGATGAAGGTGTAGTAGCGCGCGCCGACATCCTGAATATCGAAAACCAGATTATCAATGCCCTTTAATAACGCCGGGTCGGGAATGAGGGAGTCCTCATTTTTTCCATACAGGCTTTTTATGTTGAGGCCGGAAATCGGGTCGATTTCGTCAGCGATATGGATCATGTCCTGTGCTGTGCCATACAGCCCATGTTCAGGAGCGAACAGGCTATGCAGGGTGAAGCCTGAATGCGATTTAAAATGCTCAATGGAGTGTCTGCCATCGCCTGCCAGACTAGTATGGTTGACGATAAGGCCAACTGTCTTACCGGTTAAATATTTTTCGGGCTGGGCGATTAAATGGTCTATTCCGGTACGGATCATCGGGCTGGTAACATGCTTTGTAAAAGGGTGCGCTGAAAAATCAGAAAAATGCGGAGTGCCTCCGCTGGTAACTTGCAATGTGTTTATATCGTGGGCAAACGGTTTCTCGGCTCAACGAGCTATTGCTAATTAACACCGGGCATTGCCCGGCACCTAGTGGGGAAATTTAAAACCCTTGGGTATGACGATGATGTTGGACTCCTCATCGACGAAAAAACGTTTTTTGTCCTGTTCCAGATCATACCCTATGGTGGTGCCAGGGGGGATCTCCACATCTTTGTCGATGATGGCCATATTGATTTTACAGTTTTTGCCGATCTTCACCCGATCCATCAGTAGCGAGTTGATGACCGCCGCTCCACTGTCGATACTGACTTCACGCCCGATCACCGAGTCCTGCACAATTCCTCCGCTGATAATGGTTCCTTCGGCGACGATGCTGTTGACGGCCTGGCCTCGGCGTCCGTCCTCATTGAAGACAAACTTGGCGGGTGGAGTTCCGTAGCTTGCCGTTTTGATCGGCCAGTTTTTATTATAAAGATTGAACTCGGGTTTGATATTTCTCAAGTCCATATTGGCTTCCCAGAAGGCCTTGATGGTGCCCACATCCCGCCAATAGCCAATTTCTTTTCGGGTGATACCGGGTATACGGTTTCTGCGAAAATCGTAAGCGAAAACCCGGGACTTATTGAAAACTCGAGGCAGGATGTCCTTGCCAAAATCGTGAGAGGACTCGTCATCCGCTGCGTCATCATAAAGCATTTCAATCAAGGCATTTTTATTAAACAGATAGTTGCCCATAGACGCGAAGGCTTCATCTGACCTTCCGGGGATGGGTTTCGGGCGTTTGGGTTTTTCTTTGAACCCTGTGACGCGTTGCTTTTCCTGCACCTGAATCACTCCGAACGAGGACGCATCTTTAATAGGTACGGGTAGAGCCGAGATCGTGACGTCGGCCCGCTTGCGTAAATGAAAGTCGATCATTTGTTGCAAGTCCATGCGGTAGATATGGTCGGCACCAAAGATGGCAATGAGGTCGAAGTCTCCATCCTCAATTAAATTAATGTTCTGATAAATGGCATCTGCTGTTCCTCGGTACCAGCTGTCTCCTGTACGTTTTTGTGCTGGAACGGGGAGAATGAAATGGTCACGCAGAATAGAACTGAAGCGCCAGCTTTCCTGTAAATGCTCGGCTAATGACTGGGACTTGAACTGGGTCAGAACGTAAATGGAATAGATTCTGGAATTGATGAAATTGCTCAAGGCAAAATCTATCAGTCGATACTTGCCGCCAAAAGGGACAGCGGGCTTAGCGCGTTGTTGGGTGAGCGGATAGAGTCGGCTGCCTTCGCCGCCGGCAAGAATCATTCCGAGGACTTTTTTTATCGCAGCCATAGAGGTCTCTGATTTTGGGCTTTAACACAGCCGTATTGAAGGTGTGCTCACTTGCTGATTTGGATGATATGGCTAAAACCTCGGACTGTCAACCGGGCACAAAAAAAACCGGCCCCCCATGATGGGGAGCCGGTTTGGTTTTTTTTACTTCAATGGCAAGGAGGTATTACATCATGCCGGGCATACCGCCCATACCGCCCATTCCACCCATTCCACCCATGCCGCCACCATGAGCATGACCCGCATGGTCATCTTTTTCTTCTGGCAGATCGGTGATCATTGCTTCGGTGGTCAAAAGCAGACCGGAGATGCTGGCAGCGTTTTGCAGTGCGGTACGCGCTACCTTGGCAGGATCAATGATTCCAGCCTTGATCATGTCGGTGTACTTACCGGTCTTGGCATCGTAACCTTCGTTGCCCTTCAAGCTTTTTACTTTCTCGCAAATAACGGTACCTTCTTCACCGGCATTTGTTGCGATCTGGCGTAGAGGCTCTTCCAGAGCTCGGCGGATGATTTTTACTCCCATCAGGAAATCATGATCGCCTTTTACCTTATCTAATGCACCGAGACAACGGATGAAAGCAACTCCACCGCCGGGGATGATTCCCTCTTCTACCGCAGCGCGGGTAGCGTGCAGGGCATCCTCAACACGGGCTTTTTTCTCTTTCATTTCCGTCTCAGTTGCAGCACCTACTTTGATGATGGCTACGCCACCAACCAGTTTAGCCAACCGTTCCTGAAGTTTTTCCCGATCATAATCGGAGCTTGTCTCTTCGATCTGATTGCGGATCTGTTTTACCCGCGCCTGAATGTCAGAGGCTTTTCCTTTACCATCGATGATGATGGTGTTTTCTTTATCAATGGTGATGCGTTTTGCCCGACCGAGGTCAGCCAGATCAACACTCTCCAGAGAAACACCGATATCTTCGGTGATCACTTTGCCGCCGGTAAGGATGGCAATGTCGTTGAGCATTTCTTTTCTGCGGTCGCCGAATCCCGGTGCCTTAACGGCAGAGACATTCAGTGTGCCACGCAGTTTGTTGACCACGAGAGTTGCCAGTGCTTCACCTTCGACATCCTCAGCGAGAATGAGAAGAGGTTTGCCGCCTTTGGCAACTTTTTCCAGCAAAGGAAGAAGATCCTTCATGCTGGCAATTTTTTTCTCATGGAGCAGAATGTAACAATCTTCCAGAACCGATTCCATACGCTCAGCATCGGTCACGAAATAGGGGGAAAGATAACCACGGTCGAACTGCATTCCCTCAACGATTTCCAGAGAAGTGTCCATGCTCTTGGCTTCTTCAACGGTGATAACGCCGTCTTTTCCCACTTTGTCCATAGCTTCAGATATAATCTGCCCGATAGCTTTGTCACTATTGGCAGAAATGGTCCCGACTTGAGCGATTTCCTTTTTATCTTTGGTCGGTTTAGCCATCTTCTGGATTTCAGGGATGATGATGTTAACAGCTTCTTCAATGCCGCGCTTGATATCCATTGGGTTGGCACCGGCACTGACATATTTCATTCCTTCACGAAAAATTGCCTGAGCCAAAACGGTAGCAGTGGTCGTGCCGTCACCAGCGTTGTCACTGGTTTTGCTGGCAACCTCGTTAACCATCTGCGCACCCATGTTTTCAAACGGGCACTCCAACTCAATTTCTTTAGCGACCGTAACACCGTCTTTGGTGATGGTGGGGGAACCGAACTTTTTGTCGATGACCACATTGCGCCCTTTGGGGCCCAAAGTGATTTTTACAGTATCTGCAAGCTTGTTAACTCCGGCTAGAATCTTATGTCTAGCATTCTCATTATATGCAATTTGTTTAGCCATAAACGTGATTCTCCTTATCTCTTAAGAGATGTGAATGATTTTTTCGTTATAAATGATCAGGATGGAAAATTAACCTACGATCGCAAGAACATCGTCTTCACGCATCAATAGGAAATCTTCGCCGTCAAATTTGATTTCTGTTCCGCCGTATTTGCTGTAAAGGACTTTATCGCCGACTTTCACTTCCAACTTGACCGGCTTGCCGTCATCGCCAATTTTGCCTTTGCCGACAGCTTTTACACGGCCTTCAATAGGTTTTTCTTTGGCCGAATCGGGGATGATGATCCCGCTTTTTCGGACTTCTTTTTCCAGAATAGGTTGAACCAGAATACGATCGTGCAATGGTTGGATTTTCATATAGACTCCTTGAAAAAATGTTAAACTCTGATTAAATTAAAAATAAAGCCGGTTTTACGTGAATCTGCTCAAATAATTAACAACCTATTGTAATGAAATGCCTTATGCTCCAGAGCAGGAGAAGTTGGGCTAGAGGTTTTGAGTTTTTAGCACTCTCTAGGTGTGAGTGCTGACACTATATAAAATCCAAATATTAAAAAGCAAGGTCTTCCCCCAAAAAAAAGTGAAAAAACTATCAATATTATGAAAAATACCAATAAAAAAGAGGTTTTACAGATTGAAACGTTTCCGAACCCGGTTCCGGGAAGGGATTACACCATTGAAATGGAGTGTCCTGAGTTTACCTGTTTGTGTCCCAAAACCGGGCAACCGGACTTTGCCATCCTCCATATCAGCTATATTCCTGACAAATTGTGCCTGGAATTAAAATCTTTGAAGATTTATCTGGTGTCTTACCGGAATGAAGGTGGATTTCACGAAAAGGTGACCAATATCATTTTGGATGATCTGGTATCTGCGTGTCGGCCGCGAAAAATGACTATTGTTGGCGAGTTTAATGTGCGTGGGGGAATCCACACCACGGTTACGGTGGAACACCGGGCTAAAAAATCTACCAATAAAAAAGGCAAATAGCCGTTATGACGGACTGGAGCTTAGGGTATGGAGATTCAAAGAACGGGTGAATGCCATTCCTGCGGAGAATGCTGCAAGACGGTCAACATGACCGTTGTGCGAGACATCACAATCCAGCAACATGGCAGCCTGAAAGAATTGGAACTTTATTTGTCCTACCGGGGTATTCGGGTTGTTGGCTCGGACGAAAAGAGAAACCAGCTTTATTATTCCATGGACGTTCCGTGCAGTGAATTGACGTCAGATAACCAGTGCCGTGTTCACGACAGTCCGAGAAAACCTTTCATTTGCCATCGCTTCCCTTCAAGCAAAGAGGATATCGAGGACATCCCCGAATGTGGGTACGGCTTCCCTGCTCGGCGTGGGGCCAACTGGCAATAGCCCTCTGGCAAATGGCAAGCGCTATTCCGGTTCCTGCATACGCGCTTTTTCCGTGCAGTTTTTCAAAGGGACGAAAAGCCAGATCCCGTGATTCGTGATAGAAACTCCCCCACTGATTTGTTCGCATGAGCGAGGGCATGCAAAAATAACCGGAGTCCTGAGAGGCAGGCCACGGAGTACAATGGGGGAGGTAGACGAAGATCTGATAATTTCTGTTATAATGCTGAATTTGGATGGACTTATGGGATCAAGATTTATTGAAAATGGCAATGGAACGATAAAAGACGTTCACACGGGATTGGTTTGGCAGGAGAGCTATGCCTATATTGAAACCGGAAATAATATCAGTTGGTATGATGCTCAGGACTATATCAGTAAGTTAAACCAGGAAAAACTGGGTGGCTATGAGGACTGGCGTTTACCGGGTCGGCTTGAAATTCAAAGTCTCTATGAAATCGCCAAACCATTCCAGTCACGCGGGAAAACATTTATTCTTCACATTGATCCCGTTTTTGAGTTCAGTTATGGCAGCTGTTTTTGGACAAGCAAGACCCGGTTGTCTGCTGCGCTTGGTTTCGAGTTTGACATGGGAGATATTCACTGGTATCCCAAGGGAAGTCTTAAAGGGACGGTTCGGGCCGTACGGAATGACTGGCAACCCCGATTGATGATTGACCCGGGCTGGGCAGAAAAAACCAAAGGCTACTAATAAAAAATGGACGAGCAACAATTCAAAGTTGAAAAAGCCAAGGCGCGCAAGCTTCGCCAGTCACAGTGGTGGAAAGAGAAAATCCAGGCTGGTGTTTGCCATTATTGCGGAGGCCGGTTTCCAGCACAAGAGTTGACAATGGATCATATTGTACCCATTTCCCGAGGAGGAAAAAGTAAACGCGGGAACCTGGTGCCCTCGTGTAAAAAATGCAATGTGAATAAAAAATACTACACCCCGGCAGAGATCATTCTTCGTGAAAAGCTAGGTCAGGACATTCAATTTTAGAAATTATATTATTCAACTATTCTGAGATACTCCCTGTGCTGATTAAAAAAGCATAATAAAAATGCCAAGGTCGGTGTCATTGACTTGGACTTGCGCGAAATTTCCCCCAAATAAAACTATCAAGGCTTAAATTAACTCATGCAGATTCTCTTGGATGCGGATTACCTGATTCAGACGTTAAAAAACATGGCGGATTCGGCAGTATTGAATCTGTGCCGTCAGAAGCGTTGCCAGGGCTGGGTGGCTTCTACTTCTATCCCTGTTGTCTTGCAGGAGGCCGGAGCGTCAGAGAAGGATTTTCAATCTCTTTTGCAAGACCTGGCTGTTTTGACTCCTACAGCTCATGACATTACTCTGGCACTGGGTTCTGACAAGCCATTTGCGAAAGACATGGCGGCACGTCTTGTGGAGGCCAACGGATTAGATGCTGTGGTCACGCTTTCTCCTGAAAATTATTCCGACTTAAAAGTAGAAGCTCTGACTCCTGAACAGTTGCAGGAAAAACTGGATGCGCCGCCTGGGCCGGTTCAGGAAGTCCGTTTACTCGATATTACCGCCTCGTATCATCAGATATTAAATGCAGTGGAAAAGGAGATGGCGGAAACGATTCGATCAGGATATTTTATCCTTGGCCCTAAAGTTGCCCAACTGGAAGAGAGGATGGCAGAATATTGCCAGACCAAATATGCTGTGGGAGTTTCATCCGGAACCGATGCGTTATTGATTGCATTGATGGCTTTGGGGGTGGGGCCGGGTGACGAGGTGATCACCTCACCTTATACATTTTTTGCGACAGCCGGTTCTATCATACGTGCTGGGGCCAAACCGGTTTTTGTGGATATCAATGACATTACTTTTAATATTAAACCGGAACATATAGAGCGTTGCATCACCTCGAACACCAAGGCCATCATTCCGGTGCATCTCTACGGGCAATGTTCGGATATGGACCCGATTCTTCAATTAGCCGAAAAAAAAGGTTTGGCGGTGATTGAAGATGCCGCGCAGGCGATTGGTTCTGAGTACAAGGGCAGGCCAGCAGGTTCAATAGGGGATATGGGGTGTTTCTCATTCTTCCCCGCAAAAAACCTCGGTGGTTTTGGAGATGGCGGGTTGGTGACGACCAATTCGAAAGAGCTTTACGAACAGCTAAAGATTATCAGAGTGCATGGTTCGGAACCAAAATACTACCATAAGGTCATGGGTGGAAATTTTCGTCTGGATGCACTTCAGGCGGATGTTGTGACGGCCAAGTTGGGCTTTCTGGAAGGCTGGACCGAGAAAAGAAGGAAAAATGCGCAAACCTATCATCAGCTATTTAAAAATTCTGCGCTGAACCCGTTTGTCCAACTGCCTCCTGAAGTATTTCCTGGACATGTTTATAACCAGTATGTCATCCGCGCGGGAAACCGCAGGGATGAGCTCAGAACTTTTCTCCATGAAAAGCGCATTGGGTGTGAAATCTATTATCCCATTCCGCTTCACCTTCAGGACTGTTTCCAATCATTGGGCCATAAAAGTGGTGATTTTCCTGAATCCGAAAAAGCTGCAAGGGAGACCCTGGCACTTCCCATATCTCATGAAGTGAACCGAACTCAGCAGGAATATGTTGTTGCAATGATCCAACAATTTTTTCTGGGAGAGTGAACCCTATGCGGGTTCAAAACAGGGGCGGTTTTTCTTCCACAATAAATTTTTCTCGGGGGGCATGAATCTGGCTTTCGCAAACCATAATGACATGAAACCCTAATTTTGTTTTGATGGGTTCCTGAATCTTGAATTTCTCCGAGCTTATGATGCAATCGATCAACTCCTGATCCATGGTTTGCGGGGCTATCTCCATTCCTTGATAAACCCAACCTAGTGACCCTCCCAAAGTTTTACTCATGCAAGCGCTGTATTTCTTGGCGAGACGAATAAAAATTTTTTCTATTTTCTCCCAGTCATGAAAAGGCTTGTCGGGATCGTCCATTTCCTGTTGTGCTAATTCACTCTGATAATCGACAAGAGTTTCCCATATCATTTTTGCGGACTCCAGGGAGGTCAGTCGGATGTTTCTCACCCGGTGCTCCATGGGCTTGTCGGTGGTGAAGGTCTTCTTCGTTGCGACAAAGGCCTTTTTAATTTTTGGCTTGGGCTTAATAGGGACCTTAGGACTATCAGCTACAGGTTGGGGTTCCTTGGCGGTTTTGTCGCGTTCGAAAATAGTTTTTTCAGGTTCCTGAGGTTGACTGGAATCAGACATAATTTTTTATGTGGACAGGTTATGTTGGTTTCTTGTTGGTTAGCTTTAATAGCAGTCTAGTTTGAATGGGCTCATTATTCAAGCCATATAGACTCGAGATATTGCAGCACAGCCCCTTGAGCATTGCTCCCGATGATTTCATTGGCGGAATCCTTGACTTCCTGCAAGGCATTTTCCATGGCAATAGCGTGGCCAGCGATGCGAAACATATCCAGATCGTTCAAATAATCGCCAAAAACAACAATGCGCTCAAGGGGAACCTCCATTTTTTTTGCAAGAATTTCTACCATATTTCCTTTACTGGCCTCCTGATGAAAGGACTGAAGCCAGTAATAGCCTTTCATGGACACATCCTCGGCAAAATATAAATTGAGGTGGTCGAAATGTTTTTCATCGAGTGCATGGTAGATGGGTTCAAGTCGTTCGTGTGTGTCGATCAACAAAAATCCGGAAATCTTTTCTTCTTCCTGAAAATCAAAATGGGGAACTTGGCAAAGTCTTCCATCGCCCTCAAGACTTTCGACATAGGCTTGGGAGCCGGGGTTGGTTGCATTGAGATAATAAAGTTGATGTTTTTCTCCAAATGTATAGATGAAAGGATCAATTCCCAGGGGCAAAGCCAGTTCCAGCATATTTTGAACGACTTCTTTTTTAATGAAGTCAGAATGCTTCAAAATACGCCCGGTGTTGAAGTCAGCCAGATAAACGCCATTGAATAAAATGACGGGCAAACGCAAGTTTAAGCCTTTCAAAATGGGATGCGCGGAATCGTAGTTCCGTGCAGTGGCGATGGTGAAGCGCAGTCCCATGTCGATCAGCCGATTGAGGCGTTTCTTATACTCATCAGGGAATGAACTGTCCGGCTGTAATAAGGTGCCGTCAAGGTCGGAAATGTATAAAAGATCTTTATTCATATGTGGTTGCGATATTTCTGCTGGATTCTAGTTAATGGGTTCGGGGTTTTGAATGAATAGGATACTTTACAAGCGGGTCTGTTTGTAAGCAATCTCTTTGAGAGTATACTAAAGGAAAGTTGTTTATTGGTTTAATTATTTTGTGAATAGGAATTTAGGTTTATGGGAGAAAAAATCTTTCCTCAATACTTGCAAACTGTGGTTTTGGGAGTGTGTTTTGTTTTTAGTTTATGTTCCGATGTTGAGGCTTTTGACTTTTCTGATTGGGATGCGCTGGTCAAAAAATATGTTGCTCCTAAAACAATAGATGGGGTTCTGATCAACGCGGTTGATTATACCAGCTTGAAAAAGGATGCTCTTTTTTCAGGCCTGGTTTCCAGGCTCAAGTCTTACCCCTTGGAGCGTTTAGAGACCAAAGAATCCAAACTGGCCTTCTGGGTAAATGTTTATAATATTCTGGCGGCGAAAATGATCACAGATCATTACCCAATAGAAAGTATCAAAGATGCCGGAAGTTTTTTTAAATCTGTCTGGAAACAGCCGGCGGGTAGGGTGGGTGGCAAAGAACGTACTCTTAACGACATCGAGCACGAAATCCTCAGGAAAATGAATGAGCCGCGCATTCATGTAGCTATTGTCTGCGCTTCCGTGAGCTGCCCTGATCTTCGTTTGGAAGCCTATACGGTGGAGAAACTGAATGACCAGTTGGACGATCAGATGGAAAAGTTTTTGCAATCCCGCGAAAAAGGAATGAAGTTGGATGAAAAGAAAAACAGGGTTTATCTTTCATCCATATTTAAATGGTTCGAAGGAGACTTTGAAAGCCGTGGGGGAGTTTTGAAGTATATCGGACAGTATATTGCCGCCGAGGACAATAAAAATTTGAGTGATTCTAAAATAAAAGTTCATTATCTGGACTATAACTGGAAGATAAATGGCCACTAGGTTTGGTGGTGCTCTTCTTGACGAGTTCCAATACTTTTCCTGCTAGCGCTGGGGTTCTCCGCCGACGGGCAAATGCCCGCCGGTCATCGAACGGTGGTTAGTCGGCGTGCTTGCGTAGAAATGTTGGAATATCAAAATTTGCAGTCAGGCTTCCCGGGTCTGGATTTTCTTCTTTAATGGCAGAGGCCAGGGATTTTAAATGTTTGTAGGAAGTTGTGCCTGAGTCGTCACGGGACATCGGCTCTCCCCCGACCACTTTCTTCAAGGCAGGTCTTTCTTCGCTCTTGATTGTGGCTGCCTCCTCAAACCCTGTGGCGATGACGGTCACTCGCATCTCTCCTTCCATTTGTTTGTCGATCACCGCGCCAAAAATGATATGCGCATCTTCATGGGCATTTTCCTGAACCAGCATGGAAGCTTCGTTAACTTCCAGCAGGGTGAGGTCTTCACCGCCGGTGATGTTGATCAGAATGCCCTTGGCACCATCAACGGTTGCTTCATCGAGTAACGGGCTGGAGATGGCTTTCTGCGCCGCTTCAATAGCCCGTGTTTCCCCAGTGGCAGTTCCGCTACCCATCAGAGCTTTGCCCATGCTACCCATAATGCATTTGACATCGGCGAAGTCGAGATTGATGAGGCCGGGTATGACGATCAAATCTGAGATACTACAGACAGCTTGCTTTAAAACATCGTCCACCAAAGAAAATGCCCCGGTGAATGAAGTTTGTTTGCCGACATAACTGAGGAGCTTTTGGTTGGGAATGACAATCAATGTGTCAACCGCATCCTTGAGTTCCTGTATTCCTTCATCGGCCTGCCTCATCCGCCGTTTCCCTTCAAACGCAAAGGGTTTGGTGACCACGCCGACCGTCAAGGCTCCTACTTCCTTGGCGATGCGCGAAATGATAGGAGCGGCTCCGGTACCCGTTCCACCACCCATACCAGCGGTGATGAAGACCATGTCTGCTCCCTCAAGCATCTCGCGAATGGTGGCTTCACTCTCTTCAGCGGCATCCCTTCCCACTTCAGGGTTGGAGCCTGCACCAAGCCCACGGGTCAGTTCTCCGCCAATCTGTATTTTCCCAGAGCATTCCGATTTATCAAGCGTCTGCAGATCTGTATTGGCGATAATAAATTCCACACCACGAATATTATCTCGGACCATGGAGTTGACAGCATTATTGCCTCCACCTCCTACACCAACGACCTTGATTGTTGCTGAATAATCGCTTTCGTTATCAAACTCTATTAAACTCATTGTGTCCTCCGGTTTTAAAAAAATTCATCTGCCCAATCTTTCATACGTGAAAAAATTTTATCGAAGAGGTTTCTTCCTTGAAGTTCCCGATTCGTTCCAGCCTTAAATCTTTTGGACCCGTACTGGATCAATCCTGTGCAGGTGGCATACATGGGGTTGTTCACAACGTCCTGCAATCCTCCGAACCCAATGGGTGTTCCCACGCGAACAGGTGACTGGAAAACATCCTCAGCCAGTTCAGCCATGCCATGCATGCTTGATGCCCCACCTGTCAGGACAACGCCCGAAGAAATGATTTCTCTGTAGCCAGTTTCGTTGATTTCATGATCCAGCAGTTCAAACATTTCCCGTGTTCGGGCTTCAATAATTTCGCTAAGTATCTGCCGTGGAACCGTTCTTGGTTCTCGTCCGCCGACACTCGGTGCCTCGATTATTTCATCTTCCTGAACCAGGGGAGGGTAGGCGCACCCATACGAGTGTTTGATCTTTTCCGCATCTGAGTTCGGGGTGCGAAGGCCGATGGCGATATCGTTTGTCATTTGAGCGCCGGCAATCGTCAAGACCGCAGTATGTTTGATAGCTCCCTGATAAAATATTGCCAGATCAGAGGTTCCTCCACCTATGTCAATCATCGCAACGCCGAGTTCTCTTTCATCCTGGGATAGGACGGATTCGCTGGAAGCCAGTTGCTCCAGCACAATGTCCTGAACCCCAAGCCCAGCTTTGTTGACACATTTAACAATATTTTGCGCGGAAGTCACAGCGGCGGTAACGATATGAACCTTGGCTTCAAGCCTCACCCCTGCCATTCCAAGGGGAGTTTTAATTCCATCCTGATTGTCGACAATATATTCCTGGGGAAGCACATGGATGACTTCCCGATCAAGAGGAATGGCAATGGCTTTGGCGGCTTCAATAACACGATCAATATCTTTCTGCGTGATTTCTTTTCCTTTGACCGCAATAATGCCATGACTGTTCATACTGCTGATGTGCCCCCCTGCAATACCCACAAAAACAGAATCGATTTCGCATCCGGCCATCAACTCGGCTTCCTCAACAGCGCTTTTTATGGATTCCACTGTGCTGTCGATGTTTATGACCACGCCTTTACGCAAGCCTCTTGATGGGTATTGGCCCAGTCCGATAATATCTATCTTTTCGTCATCAACGATCTCGCCGATGATGCAACAGATTTTGGTCGTTCCAATATCCAGTCCGACTATATAATTACTTTTCTTGGCCATGCGTCCCATTTCCTCCTAGTTGGTTTGTCGCTTCATGGATGTTGAGTTAGTTGGAAGTCGATCCCGGACAACGACTTGATCCTTGAAGGATAGATCGATCATCTGGATCTTCATGTTGTCATCCTCCAGAGTGTCGAGGACGATCATGAATTTTTTAAATCCCTCTGTTAACGCTTCCATGGACATTTGAATTTGCAAATCGCGATTACGAGTGAAAAATATGATTCTGGAATCCCCCTTCAGTTCGGCGATGTCCAGAGGGTTATTTTTGAAAAAAGAAAGCTTGTTGAAATAATGCATGGTCTTGAGGCTCTGGATGACCTTATCCCCTGAAAAGTTTTCTGGTTTCACTCCCTTGGCGGGTTGAATGATCAGCGGCAAATGCTTGTGCTCCGGTTTTTCTTCCGAGAGAATCATTCCAAAATTATCCATCAAAAATATTTTTTCGAACTTGACCCGGGCATAGGGAACACGCTCGGTCAATTCGATTTGGACCTCCTGGGGAAAGTTTCTCTGTACAGATGCTGAAAGAACCCAGGGATGCTCTGCGAGTCTTTCTGTGGCTTTAGACAGATCATAGGTAAACAGGTTTTCTCCATGGATTGGCCCCAACCAATCCAGAAGCTGTTTTTCCACCAGTGCGTGATGACCTCGGAACGAGACGTCTGTGATCTTAAATCTCGAATCGGAAATCAAAAAATTATAGCTGGCATAAATTAAATAAATGACCACCCCGGCTAGAAAAAGTTTTGAGGCTAGTTCAAATAATATTCTTGCCCCGAAAAAATCACTGCTCGATGGTTTTGAAAGTGACTTTGTGCGTAAGTCACCGCCTCGCCTGTGTTTTCTCTTTCTTTCAGAGCGTAGGTCCGACCATGCCGTGGAGGGACTCTTCTGGTCTGCAACTGCAAAATCCATGGCTATTCCGTGTAATCCCGTTGAGCGGTTTTTAATATTTCAACGACTAAATCATCAAACTTCAGTCCCAATTCCCGAGCCGCCATTGGTAAAAGACTTGTAGGAGTCATTCCGGGGATGGTGTTCATCTCCAGAACCTGAGGAGTTCCATGCCCATCCAATATGACGTCCACACGAGGGAACCCTCTGCCTCTTAGTACCTGAAACACTTGTATTGCAGTTTGTCTGCACCGATCCGCTTCGTCCTCTCCAATATCTGCAGGACAAATGTATTCTGTTTTTCCTGAGGTGTACTTTGCCTCATAGTCATAAAATCCGGACTTGGGACGGATTTGAACAATTGGCATGGGTTTCATTCCACTCATTCCAATTGCCAAAAGTTTTCCGTCAATAAATTTTTCTACAATCACTTCTTCAGAATAAGCGAATGCCGTTTCCAATGCCGCTTCCCACTGGTTCTCGTCTTTAACTATGGTCACTCCCAGACTCGACCCCTGATTGGTTGGCTTGACGACAACGGGAAGGTCCAACCCCCGGTCTGCTCTTTGGTTTTTATAAAACACTTCATAGTCGGCTGTGGGTATCCCATGAAACTTTAAAATTTCCTTGGACTTTAATTTGTCATAAGCCAGAGCGCTGCCCATAACCCCTGCTCCTGTATAAGGAATTTTGAAATATTCGAGCAAACCTTGAATGCATCCGTCTTCCCCGTAGGTCCCGTGCAGGGCTAGAAAAGCCAGGTCGATAGGGTTCGACTTGAGCGTTTCACCAATATTGTGGTCAACGTGAATCGGCAAGGCGGTCAATCCTTTCCCGTTAATGGCCTCAAGGACCGAGTTTCCGGTAACGATTGAGACCTCTCGCTCGGGAGAAAGCCCTCCCATGAGCACTCCAATAGTTTTATCTTTTAAATTATTCACAAGTCTTTTTACTAATCCTGTTTAAGCAGGCCCGCTTCGGGTCAAAAGAACCGGAGAACAAAGAAAGGAAGAGTGACCTTTGTTTGCGGATCCGTTTAATATTGTTGTTCCTCCAAGTCATTCGCCGACACTAACAATTTCGGTTTGTAATTCAATACCTGTTTTACCCTTAACTTCATTTTGAATATTCTCAATCAAACAGGTCACATCTTTAGCCGTTGCGCCTCCCTTGTTGATAATGAAATTTGCGTGTTTGATCGAAACCCCGGCACCGCCAACAGAAAGCCCTTTGAGCCCGATGGATTCGATCAACCTTCCAGCTGTGTCGCCATCGGGATTTTTGAAAACAGAACCTGAGTTGGGGACAGTCAGTGGCTGGGTTTGCGATCTTCGCGAGAGATGCCGATCCATCGCATTCTGGATTTCAGTGCGATTCCCTTCCTCCAGTTCCAGCTCTGCTTCAATAATGATTCCGTCGCCATCAGGGAAAATTGTTTTTCTGTATTCAAAAGAAAGCTGTTCGCGCTTCAAGGTCTGAATTTCTCCATCCGGGGTGATCCGGGTGACACTGCGAAGAACCTGTCCTGTTTCAGTCCCTTCTGCTCCGGCATTCATAACAATTGCGCCGCCCAATGATCCCGGAATGCCCACCAACTGCTCGATTCCTGTCAGGGAATAGCGGGCCGCGTTCTTGACGAGGTAAGACATTTTCACTCCGGCCCCAGCTTTAATCACTGCTCGACGGTTACCGGTTTCCTTGCGGAAGAACAGAGGGCGTTTAATTTCCTTAAAACAATTTTTTAAAGAGACGACCACTCCCCGTATTCCCCGGTCGCCGACAAGCAAATTTGTTCCCTCGCCAAGAATGAAAAGAGGCTGGGAACCTTTATGCTTCAAAATTGTTTGAAGGTCGCGGATATCTTCAGGGAAAATTAATACATCCGCCGGGCCGCCAATTTGAATAGAAGTGTAGGGAGCCAGAATTTCGTTTTGCAGGACGGTGCCTTTTATTTTGTGTAACCATGGAAAAGAATAGCTCATAGTTTTACTCTGATGAATTTTGTGACCGAGAACGGTTTTGGGATACTCCATCTTGGTTTTGAGATTGAAATCCCTTCCCGTTCCAGAATGGGCAATGTGAATCAATCGGCGTTTCCAGGCTTCGTTGAGCATAGGTGACAGTCCTTCCTATTGAAAGCGATCAATCATTGAAGTGGGATGCGAGCTTGTGGCTCAATTCCCCAATATTTCCAGCGCCGAGAGACATGATGACGTCCCTCGGTTTGAGAATCTTTTGTAAATGCGGGATCACGGATTCCGTGCCCCCGATGTATTCCACGTTTTTGTGTCCAAAATTTTTCACACCTTCCGCGATTCTCTGAGAATGGATACCTTCTATTGCATCTTCCCCAGCTGAATAAATATCAAGCAGAAGCAGTTGATCGGCATCGTTGAAAGCCGAGAAAAAACTTTCCATTTGGTGTTCTGTGCGTGAATAGCGGTGAGGCTGAAATATGACAACGAGTCTTCTATCAGGCCAGACTTCTTTCGCGGTTGACAGCGTGGCCTGGATTTCTACCGGATGATGGCCATAATCATCAACGATTATTAAAGACTCTGACTGTTTTAGAATTTCAAACCTTCTTTGTACTCCACTAAAGTTTTTCAGCGATTCAGCGATCGTTGGGAAATCCATATTCAATTCCATTCCAACAGCGACCGCGGCAAGGGTGTTGCAAACATTGTGTCGCCCCAAAGCCCCGGACAATATTTTTCCCAGACTTTTATCATGGTGGTAGACGGTGAAGTAGGTTTTTAATCCCTCGACCGAGATGTTGCGGGCGGTGTAATCGGCCTGAGATTTCAACCCATAAGTAATGGTTCTTTTTTTAATATCAGGAAGCAGGGACTGAAGGTTGGCATCGTCCAGGCAAAGAATAGCGGCACCATAAAAAGGGATATTGTTGAGAAACTGCAGGAATGTAGATTTCATATTCTGCAGAGTCCGATAAAAATCCATATGTTCTTCGTCCAGTGTCGTGACGACTGCAAGCGTGGGAGAAAGCTTGAGAAAAGAACCATCACTTTCATCTGCTTCGGCAATGAGGTACTGACTCTGCCCAAGTTTTGCGTGTCCACCCATATTCTTGATTCGTCCACCAATTATTACTGTTGGGTCAAGGTCTCCAGCCGCCAGAACTGTGGCGACCAATGACGTTGTTGTGGTTTTTCCATGCGTGCCTGCAATGGCGATTCCGTACTTCATCCGCATCAACTCTGCCAGCATTTCAGCCCGAGGAATGACAGGTATGGATTGCTCCCGTGCGGCGCAAACCTCGACGTTGTTGTCACTGATTGCGGTGGATACAACAACAACATGTTTGCCTGTGACATTTTCCACGTTATGGTTGTGGCGAATGTCAGCACCCAGAGACTTCAGATAGTCGGTAACCCGGTTAGAAGAAGGATCTGAACCACTCACCTCATAGTCTTGATTGATCAAAACTTCAGCGATTCCGCTCATTCCCGAACCTCCGATCCCGATTAAATGGATCTTTTTTGTTTTTCCTAGAAACATGACAGAACATAATTCCCTTCTGTTTTTCCGGATTGGCCGGATTCCTGATTTGCGTCCTTTAGTAAGTCCATGCATATTTCGCGGACTTTTTCCGTAGCGTCCCGTTTCCCTAACTGATAGCTGTTGTCTTCCATATCCTGCAACCGTTTTGGGTCTTCCATAGCGCGAAGAATGGACTGGGCAATACGTGCTCCTGACAATTCCTTGTCGAGTACTAATTCACCGGCATTGGCGGCATCCAGCACTCGGGCATTTTTTTCCTGGTGATTGTGGGCCGCATGAGGATAAGGAATTAAAACGGATACTTTTCCACAAGCGGTCACTTCTGCCAGGGTGGTGGCGCCAGCCCGGCAGATCACTAAGGAAGCTTTACGGTATTGCTCTGCCACGTCATCGATAAACGGTCTGACATCATAAGAGAGACCGCTGTTCTCATATTCGCGTCTCACCATTTCAAAATCGTTTTCGCCAGTTTGATGAGTGATATGAATATTTCCTCTTTTAGAAGCAAGAGACTGCAGTGCTTCCACCATGGCAATATTGACGGAGTGAGCTCCTTGACTGCCCCCCAGAACCAGTACATGGAAGAGTCCTTGAGGATCTTTGGGGAACTCTTCTCGAGGCTGACAGAACTCCTCACGAATCATGTTGCCTGTCACCACGACTTTATCCCGGGGAAAAAACTTTGCAGAATCCTTGAATGAAACCGCCACCTTGTCCGCGATCTTTGCCAGCCATTTGTTGGTGAGGCCGGGAAAAGAGTTTTGTTCATGGATAAGAATAGGAATCCTTAATAGCCATGCGGAGAGGACCAGAGGCCCTGATGAATATCCACCTACACCCACAACCAGATCAGGTCGCTTATTAATCAGGAAACACATGGACTGGGCGGTGCCTATCGGCAACTTGACCCAGGACATCCAGCGGCTGAGGCGTTTTTTGCCGAGCAAACCTGCCGAGAGAATAGTTTTCAACTCGAAACCCTCACGTGGAAGAACCCTCGCTTCAATACCTTTTTGAGTTCCTACAAATGAAACCTTAATATTCATATCGTGCCTCATGAGTGCTTTCGCTAAAGCGATTCCTGGATAAAGGTGGCCTCCAGTACCACCACCAGCTATGACGACTCTTTTTTGCATTAGATCTTCGTTAATGTTTCACCGTTTGTTCCGAAATATTAAGCAGAACACCGACTGAAAGCATGGTGATCAACATGGATGATCCGCCCATACTGATGAAGGGAAGAGTTAATCCCTTGGTAGGAAGTAGCCCAACGGCCACCCCCAGATTTATGAAAGCCTGGAACCCGATCAAAAGAGTCAGGCCGGTCGCTAAATGAGTTCCAAAGGGATCTTTGGCCCGGTAAGCGGTGACAAAACCCCGCCAGATTAAAATGGAGAATAAGAGAACGATCGTCGTGGTTCCCATAAACCCCAGTTCTTCCCCGATGACGGAAAAAATGAAATCCGTATGAGCTTCGGGAAGATAAAAAAGTTTTTGATGGCTGGCTCCCAAACCGGCTCCCCAATAGCCGCCTCGACCAAAAGCGTAAAAAGATTGGATAGCTTGAAACCCTGCATTCGAAGGGTCTTGCCAGGGGTCGAGAAAAGCGATGATTCGTCGAGTGCGGTAATCGGCACCCATGATCGCTGATACTATGAAAGGAATCAGCGCCAGCACAGAAAGAAAGAGAAACTTTTTTCTCAGGCCAGCGATAAAAAGCATTGTGAAGGTGACCATGCATATGATCATGGCGGTGCCAAAATCGGGCTGGAACAGAATCGGGATGAAAAAGAAACCCAGCACAATCAGATTGGGAAGATAGCCGTAAGCGAAGTCCCGCAACTTGTCGGCCCTTTTGACCAGAGACTTGGCGATAAAAAGAACAAGGGCAAACTTCGCCAGTTCCGAAGGTTGAAATGAAAGCCCTCCCAGAGTCAGCCACCTTCGCGCACCACCGACCTCCTTGCTGACTTCTGGAAACATGACTGCAAGTAAAAGTAGAAAAGTCGTTACCATGATGAGGTAGGTGTGCTTGTGCAGTTTGTGGTAATCCAGGTTTTTGGTGACAAATAGCGCCCCGGTTCCCAAAAGACACCAGACTGCCTGA
>JACKQG010003213.1_pt1 | contig 20309 bp, 12 predicted proteins | sample 8237621 | NCBI WGS metagenome assembly JACKQG01 (sample SAMN15677084, study PRJNA649215) | marine metagenome | biome: marine; feature: Black Sea; material: saline water; isolation source: suspended particulate matter (SPM) from the Black Sea western gyre | collected 2013-06-09/2013-06-10 | depth... | reverse complement strand
CATTCCCGACTGTGGCAGACGACGCGCCGTTGCCAGACGGACACCCAAAGCGGAGTGCCGTTCTTGTGACGGCACCGTAATTCGATGCCGCGAACACCGCCACCTTTCGTGGCGACTTTCTTCAGCCGCCGGCGATCAGAAATGTTTGGAAAGATGTAGCCCCAGTCGCCGTCAAGAAGGCTCCCGCGAGCCACACCGAGGGTCTCGTCCAGGCAAGAATTCGTGTAGAGGATCTTGCCGTCTGCCGCTTGCAACACTGCTAGCGGAACTGGCAGGGTTTCTACAATGCGACGGAATGCGTCCTCGTCGCCCTCTAGGTGGACACACATCGCGGAAATTGATGTCTCCAATTCCCGGAGATCAACCGTGCGTCCGTCGTCAGCCTGTGGCATTGGTCGTACCCAACTTATAGGTAGAAGCCGCAGTAATCGTATCGGCTAATCCTGCTGACGCAATCATCCTACAAAGATTATACGTCAGTGTAGTCCATATTGTCTAGTCTCTAGCACGGGAATTTTTCCACCAACTGGAAGGGTAATTCGCATGACCGGCCGTTACTCCCAGCTCGGCATGACGAAACCGCGAACGCGGCACACCATACGTGGTTCGGCCACATTACTTGCCATTTCTTAACATTCCCGTCCGGAGATGCAAAGTATGCGTGGGGTTCTTGCAGCTATATCTTGGTGATTGCCGGCCAGCCCAAATCGAAGGGTAGTCGACGAAGTTTCCCTCGGCAATCCAGGCTGGTCCATAGAAAACGGCGCCGACCTGAGAGGCCGGCGCCGTTTGATCATCTCACGCCAAGAGGCTCACGTTTCCGTTCTACGGCTGTCTGCTCACCTGCTGGCACCCATCAAGGGGCCAATCGCTTTTCCCGCTTCGCCTGCGGCCGAGATTACGCCCTCTTCAACTGCGAAACGCAAGGTCACGCCACGTTTGGCTGGCATTACCGTTAGCGTAATGTTGTCCTTTCCGTCGGCGGCCTTCAGCGATTCGAGCGCGGTTTGCACTCCCGGGTTGTCGTCGATCGAAGCAGCGAACTCAAGGATGGGCGTCAGAGAGACGTTTACCTCGCCCGGAGCAAATTTCCCACCAGCGTCTTCCGCCGACTTGTCAAGAATCTGCTTCAACAGGTCCGTCGATTCCTTGCCGAACGCCAGGTAGACGGACTTTTCGCCCACTCCCAAAACCACCTCCAAAGGATCGCCCAGCACCTCGCGAGCTTCTTCCTTCTGATCCTTCAGAGGGACGTTTATCGTGTTGAGCGTGACGCCCCGATGCGTCTGAGTGTTAACGTCCAGGTTCCGCACGTTAGGATCCTTCTCCTTGGCAAAATCCCACAGCTCGCCAATGGCCTGCTCCAGCGCGTCACCGTCGGATACGAATCCGCCGAGGGCGGCCGCCAACGAGTTGGGTTTCAGCACGAGTACGCCGCCACAGTTGACGGTTCTGGCCTTGACGGTCTGTTCGGCGATGTCCAGAAATTGGCCCACAATCGCCTTGGCAGTATCACGCTCCTCGTCATTGTCCAGATCGTTGTCCTTTTCGATGCCCTTCATGGCTTCCTCGCGAATGACGTCAAGCAGCAAAAGCATTTGCTCGACGTCCGTCTCGGCGCTCTTGCCGGCGGCATGGAACGTCGCCGCAGCGTCAGGAAGCAGGAATCCGGCAAACGCCGAGTTCGCCTCTTCGACCGTGGCCATTTCCTCGGCCAGTTTTGTACCCTCGACGGCAGTGACGGTGATATCAATGTGCGTCGTCTGGCTCTCGGCATCAATTTCGAAGCCCAACGTCACGGCTTCGGTATCCTCGACCAGGGTGATGAAGGCATCCACCCAGCCTTCACCGAGTTTTCGGCCGATCTCGGCAGCTTTGTCGTCACGGACGTTTTCGATGCTTTCGTTGAAGCCTTTGCGGAGTTGCTGAACGGCCATTTGGCGAAGGCCCTCAGGCAAATTGCTCACGTTCACGCGCACTGCAAGCGTGTAGTCCTTATTCAAGCCGCCGAGCAGCTTGGTTGGATTTCTGGGCAAATTCTCCAGCATTTCCTTCTTGTTGCTAACGAAAGCCCAGCCTTTCTGCTCCTTGACGAACATCGGCTGCGGTCTGTCCGTCCCGATCTCCAGGACGCCGTCACCAGCATCTTCCGGTTCGCCAATCTGCTCTTTCAGCGCGGCCAGGAAGACATCCAGGTCCTTCACCGGGATGAAGCCCACGGCCGCCGGCTCGTTTTGGTCAGACAATACCACATAGGCTCCGATGGGCTTCTTTCTGTCCAATGGGGCTGTGTAAGGCGTTGCCATGAGGGCCGCCAACCTGCCAAAGTCGCCAGCCCCAGCCGCTTCGGTGATGTAGCCAATATCTCCCAGCAGTTCGTCCGATCCGGCAATGGATATCACAGCGACCGGCTTGATTTCTTGTGCCGCCTCCTGCGCGGGAGCCTGTCCCAGGGGCAGCGTCACCAACACGACAGCCATAAAGGCGGGTAAGCATAGTCTGAACAGGTTCTTCACGGTCCAACACTCCTTACTGATACGCGAGACAAAAAAAGAACAAGAGTCGACAACACGACTGACGAGGAATTCGAGACCTCGGCTACCGCTTAATACCCGGTAGCAGAGGCACAGGTTTGTCGGGAATTAGACTAACATCGAGAAAGCAAGACGAGAAGGAGGGGCGAGCGCGCACCGCACCTGCAAGCCCGGCTCGCGGCATTGCACCGCACGGGAAACAGAGTACTTCTTGGGGGGAACCGAGAGAAGGAAGGCAGGATATCGGCGGGCTAGCGGTCGCGATAAACGATACGTCCCTTGGTCAGATCGTAGGGCGAGAGTTCAACACGGACCTTGTCACCGGGGACGATGCGGATAAAGTGCTTACGAATCTTCCCGGCCACGTGCGCCAGCACCTCGTTACCCGTTTCCAACTGGACGCGGAAACGCGTGTTGGCTAATGCCTGCGTGACCGTCCCTTCCACCTCAAAGGCTTCATCTTTCTTCGGCATACAGCTACGTTTCCCTAATCTCAACGGCAAAGTGTTTCCCAACCAGCCTCCAATATAGCATTGATTGCCAAGCCTTTGAAAGTGCCGTCAACGTCGGGCGGCGTCATCCAACTCGGCAGAAAGCACGATGACGACGCCGGTTTCTTCTGCTGGTTTGCCTATCTGTCCCCGACCGCAGACTATCAATTGCTTGCCGGATTGCATTCGGGCGCGGGTGTCAACGCGGAAGGATCTGTCCGTTGTTGATCGATTCAGATCGTCTTTCTCGCCCGGACTGGCCCAAGTTGGTTCAACGTGAAGCAAGCGAATCTGCAGATCCAACTCCTGGCCAGCGACGATGTTGACGACGCAGTCGAACCGAAGCCCCGATTCACCCAGCGCGGGTGCCTTGGTAGTCGCCCCGTCAGATTCGGACGGCCCGAACGGCGGCTGCTGACCAATCGACAGCGACACCGGGCGGCCGGCCATCGTCACCATGGTAGGCTCGCAAATCGTCTTCATTAGCCCTTGCTCGCTCAGGAAATCGAGAAACTCGACCAAAGTGCCGGTCTCGTCGACCAGACACGAGGGAGAGTCTTTCTCCAAGAGATGTCGAAGGCTAACCAGGGGAAGGCCCTTGTTTTGCAGCTTCTCAAGCGAGAACTCCAACACCTTCAACCGGAGGATGACCTGGGGCGATGCCGCAATTGCCAGCCGCAACTGTTCGACTTCGGCCTGCACTTGCCAGAGTTGCGTCATTTTCAGTTCGAGCATCCGCTGCCCGTCCTTCAAGCCTTCCTGCGTCACGATTTCGCGAATTTCCGCCGCCTTGTCAGAATATCCGGCTTGGTCGAGATGAATCGCGGCCTTGACAAGGTGATCGATCTTGTCGTCAGCGAGGCCAACGCTTGCGGCTACAAATACTGCGACAGATGGCAAAACCCAGCGGTAGCAGCAGTCGAATGGCACCAAACGCATGATTTCCCTCCAATCGCGTGTTTCCTCTGAATGCCTGAACCCATCGGCGCGCTTATAACATACCCACGTTGTCCGAGACAACAGGAATCGTGGGCTGGTATCCATCTGTCGCTTTCGCCTTGGGCTCGTGTGGCTATTGAGAGATGCGGGTCAGGCGGGCGCATCCGATCGGCGCAACTTGTTCCGTCTGTAGGGGTTGTGCCGAAAGCATCCCCTGGCAATCGCGCGAGTTGCCGCCTATACTAGAGTTTCAGTCGGTGACTTCTGCGTGCCGCGCGTGCATCTTGTAGGGCAGACTTGCATGTCCGTCTCCGGTCGGACTCCGAAGTCGGATCTACTCGGTTGCGGCTTCGCCGCTTTATGCTACAAAGCACCAGAGGACCGTGATCTGCCTTCGATAGCGGAACATTGGACGTGAGCACCTCATCCATCCAGAGGCGAGAAGTCCATTATTCGGGGCGTGTGCAGGGAGTGGGGTTTCGCTTCACTACCCACAGGATCGCGCGGAATTACGACGTGACGGGGTTCGTCAAGAATCTGGCCGATGGCCGCGTTCATTTGGTGGTGGAGGGGGCGACGGACGAATTGGACCGGTTTCTCGATGATCTGACTCGAAAGATGAGCGGGTACATACAGAACGTGTCGGTCGATGCTGAGCCGGCAACTGGCCAATTCGGAGATTTCAGAATAAGCTTTTAGGTGTGCAAACCAAGCTGCGGTGGGATTTTGGCGAACTGGCAGCTAGCCAGATTCGTAGTGTGGGACAGGCTGCGGTTGACACCGTAACAGGAGAATATCCAGGGAATTTCGCATGTGTGATATGGTTTTGATTGGGGCGGCTGGATCATGGCTCAGCGACTGGCTGACGCCTATCTGGCTATTGGGTGTTGGCGCGTTGGCGGGATTATTGCCCCTGCTGTTTCTGGGGCTACTTCCCGAGATCCGGGTGGCGGTGCGCGAGGGCGTTCTTTGGCCGCTGTTCCTCGTCACGGTATCGCTCGCTGGCTTCGGCCTCCTAGGCGCGCTGTTTGTCGAGAAGCCGGCAGATTTGCTCGCCTCTCTGAAACGCCTGCCGTACGTGGGCACGCAGACGACCAGTCATCAAGTGCCGGTCTCGGAACTCGAGGACCCGGACGATGAGTTTTCGGAGTTGGCCGCACACGAAATCAGCATTTCGTTCCGCAGCGTAGAAGCCCAAAGGATTCTGTTCAACTCCGATCAGAACCTGAGTGTTGCCACACGCCCATTTATCGACGTGAAGCCGGGGGCCACGGTCGAGGTGATCGCTGGCGAAGAGACCGTTTGGCTCAAACGCAAGGAATCGATCAACCCATTCGTCGTCGAGGACGTCACGAAAATGTACGTCCGCAACATGGGCAGCGGGCCCGCGAACCTTGAATTGACCGTCGTCACTTCACCACCGCATCCGGAGGTCACCGCCATTCCGATAACGGCGGTTTCCGTCGTCGTGGTGTTCCTGCTGTACTTGCTCCAGCGTTCGGTGGCGCCGCGGTTGTCGGCGATTGCACTTGCGACCTACAAATCCGAGATCGCACAACCGCTGTTCGGCATCATCATTGCCTTGGGATTTGTACTGGTGATCCTGTTCGTTTGGATCCCTTACAACACGTTCGGCGAAGACATCAAGATGCTCAAGGACTCGGGCTTGACCTTGATCATGATTCTGGGCATCGTCCAAGCAATCTGGGCTGCCAGCACATCGGTGGCCGACGAGATCGAGGGGCGCACTGCGCTCACAGTGCTATCCAAGCCCATTGGCCGCCGATCCTTCATCGGCGGGAAATTCCTGGGGATCGTTTGGACCGTGGCATTGTTGTTCGTCCTGCTGGGGCTGGCGCTGTTGATTGTGGTGGCGTACAAGCAGCTTTACGATGCGCGCGAGTCGTCTCGTGTAGACTCGGTCACTTGGCAAGTATGCTATATCGAGATGATCCATACGGTGCCGGGATTGCTGCTGGCGTTCATGGAAACCATTGTGCTCGCGGCATTGAGTGTTGCGATTTCGACCCGGCTACCGCTACTGGCGAATTTCGTCATCTGTTTTGTCATCTACTTGCTCGGCCACCTGACACCGCTGATTGTGCAGTCGTCTGTGGGGCAGTTCGAGGTTGTACAGTTCTTTGGGCAGTTGATCGCTACGGTCTTTCCTGTTCTTGTTCACTTCAACATCCAAGCGGCGGTCGCAGCGGGCGTTGTTGTTCCCTATGTCTACCTCTTTTGGTCCCTCGTTTACTGTTTGATTTACAGCGCGATCGCCATGTTACTGGCGCTGGTGCTGTTCGAAGAACGGGACCTGGCGTGAAGCTGGCAAAATGCGATGGCCTTCCTTCGAGCGCGCGAACCGATTCGGTGATGCGGTTCGCGGCAAACGCTTCGCCTATGTGCTGGGTTTCGGCTCGGCGCTGCCCGCCGTTCTGTTGACGCTTGATGTTGCTCTGATCGCCCACGCGCTGCTAAGTCGCAATGGAACGTCGCGCGCGCCACACAACTGGCTGCTTCAGCAATTTGCGGGCAACGATACTGCGGCGTGGGGATGGTTGGGGCGAGCCGACTACTATCTTCTGGCACTGGTCGCAGTTTTCGTGCTGTTGTCGCTGTTTGAGTTCTTGATGCTGCTGTTCTACTTGCGAACGGCAGACAAGGCCGCTCTCAGCACAGTTTGCCGTCTGCAATCGGGCATCAGCGAACAGGTGCCGCGCGTGGGGTTCGACGATTCTTGCGGCAAAGGTGCGATCCGGGCCGAGCATCTCTTGACGGAAAGCTCGGAATCTCTGCGCCGCGGCCTGGCGACTTGGTGGAAGACGTTTCCACGCGGCGTCGGCGTGATCGGTGCGTTACTCGCGTTGGCGCTGGTGATCGACTGGCTCCTGACGCTTCTCATGGTTCTGCTGGCCGTGTTCGTGTGGCGCGTCTGCAGACGGACCGAGCGACAGGCCGGCGAGGAGGCGGATCGTAAGTGGAGCGAGGCGGGTAGACGTCGAGAAACGATGCTGGATCAGATCCGCACAGTCCGAACGATCGCAGCCTGTTCGCAGGACGCCGCACCGAAGACCGGCTTCGACGAGGCGATGCGGCGGTATTGCGTGGATGCAGAACGTGCGATGGCCTGTGACGCGAGGCTGCGTCCACTGATTCTGTTGCTTGTGTCGTTGAGCATCGCGCTGCTGATCGTGGTGATCGGTCTGTCGCCGAACACGATGTTGACCGAGATGGCAGTTCTGGCTTTTGTTCTTGGGCGAGTTCTATTCCCCGTGCGGCAAATCGGCTCGGCGTTGGAATCACTCGAGTCGGCCGAGCGGGCGGCGGCAGAGATTTTCGTGTATTTGGACCGAACGCCAGCGGTTGGCCAGATCACGGGTGCGACGCCGTTGGCCGGAATCTCGCGCGAAGTCCGACTGGATGGCGTTTCCGTGGATCACGAGATCGATGGCGTCCTGTTGGACAACGTCTCGTTTTCGTTTCCGGCACGCGGTCGCGTGGCGGTCGTGTCGTCGCGCGAGGAGACGATGCAGGCGTTGGTGAAGGTGATCCTGCGGTTCCGCGATCCTGACGCCGGTCGAGTTCTTTTCGACGACGTCGACATTCGTACGGTCAGCCTGGAGTCACTGCGGAACAGCGTTGCGTTCGCGCCGGCCGACGGCATGTTGTTCACAGGCACGGTTGCCGAGAACATCCGGTGCGGGCGAAGCGGGTACCGGTCGGAGCGAGTGGACGAGGCGGCGAAATTGAGTTGTGCTTTCGAAGCGATCGGCGAGTTGCCGCACGAGTTCCAGACAACCGTTGGCCCAGGGGGTCGGACTCTGGCCGCCGGGCTCGCCTTCCAGGTTGGATTGGCCAGGGCCGTATTGGCCGATCCTCCCCTGCTGATCATCGAGGAGCCATCGCAACCGATCGACGATCAAGCGGACGCCCTGATCGGAGCCGCAATCGAACGAGTCAGCGAGAACCGGACGGTCATCGTCCTGCCGACGAGACTGGCGACCTTGCGGGATTCAGAGACCGTCGTTGTGTTTCACGAGGGCAGACTTAATGCGCATGGGCCTCACCCGGAACTGCTGCAGCAGAACGATCTGTATCGTCACCTGAACTACAAGCTGTTCAACGCGTTCCGCCATATCTGAGAAGAGATGAAACGAATATCCGTCAACGATACTCAGCTAAACGTCTTGGACGCAGGGCATGGACCGCCGTTGCTGCTGGTGCATGGTTTCCCGTTGGATCACTCGATGTGGGCAAGGCAGATCGAAGACCTCTCTGGCGACTTCCGAGTGATCGCGCCCGACCTTCGCGGCTTCGGCAGTAGCGACGTTACCCACCGAACCGTGTCGATGGAACAGTTCGCGGACGATTTGGCCGCGCTGCTCGACGCGGTTGGCGTCACCGACAAAGCCACCCTATGCGGTCTGTCCATGGGCGGATACGTGGCATGGCAATTCTGGCGGCGTCACCGATCACGGCTTAACGGTCTGATTCTGTGCGACACGCGGGCCGAAGCCGACGCACCCGAGGCGGCCAGGGCGCGTCTGGTGTCGGCGGACCGAGCGATTATCGAGGGTGTGGGCTTCTTGGCCGATTCGATGATCGAGAAGTTATTTGCCCCATCTACGTTGCGAGATCGTCCGGATATCGTGGAGGGCACTCGAAGCATCATGCTTGCCACGTCCCCTGCGGGCGCAGCAGCCGCATTTCGGGGAATGGCCGCCCGGCGTGACTCGTCGGAGATCTTGAGCGAAATCGACGTGCCGACCCTGGTCATCTGCGGCGAGCACGATGTGATTTCACCGGTCGACGAAATGCGAGGCATCGCCCAACGCATCGCTGGTGCGGCGTTTGTCGAGATCGCCGACGCGGGTCACATGTCGCCGTTGGAGAAACCTCGGGAAGTCAGCGCAGCGATCGGCGATTTCCTTGCGCGTATCGCATGAGAAGTGCGCTCGCATTACGGCGAGGCGAGCGCGTGCGTGCCCCCATTCCAGTTGATCTTACCGGCGAACTCAACTTCAGGTGCCCCTTTTGCACCGCATCAACCGGATGGCCCTGTCTGGCAATTCCAATGAGACGAAAGGGGGCAGAGCTATTCTTGGCGATTGAATACTGACCCCCTTTCCGCCCTGAAAGCGCCGTCTGAAAACTCAGTTTTCGTAGTCGATCATACTCCCCTTGAACTTCTCCTGCGCTGGGGTAGCTTAGGCTTATGACAAGAGCATCGCTAGCATTTTTGGGAATCCTCGCAGGCGCGGCTTCCGTCCTGGCAGCGACGGCCTCGGGCGACGAGTCCGTCGTGCTGTTCGATGCCGGGGGGTTCGCCGACGAGTCCGTGTATCCGCTGGGCGATCTGCGGTCCATCGCGCACGGCGAAGGACGCTGGACCCCGGCGTCGGGCACGGCACAACCCGGTCAGATCGTGGCCCTCGACGGCGACCGCTTTCCCCGGGCATTCAGGTGTTACCAGACTGGTCAGCAGGCGACCGACGCCGACGTATTGGACTTTCCTCCCGCGGCCACCACGCAGTTGACAGTTTCTTTCGATGCCCGCGTTTCCACGGCCGACTCGCGCACGCTCACCCTCTACCTCCTGCGGCCCGGCGAGACTGCCGCTGAGCACCAGGCCTCGATTCTTATCTGGGGGCATCATCCGAGGAAGCTCACCTGGTTCGGCCGCGGGCACCGCGACATCACTGAGATCGACACGGACTGGCACCACTACGAACTGGTCCTCGAGTTGGCAGCGAACGTCTTCGATTTGAAAATCGACGGGAAGACGGTGGGCCAACGCTTGGGCTGGCGGAACCGTTTCGCTCCGCAGACGGCCTTTGGCCGGCTGCGAATCGCAGCCATGCGCGGCCGGCGGGGCGAGTACGCCGACCTGACCAACCTACGCATCACCGCCGCCCTGGGTCCACCGGTCGTCACTATCGCCAAACCTTACGACGGCGGCTTGGTCGATCCGGAGGACGGTTTCCGTTTTCGCGTCACCGCCTACAGCCCCGTCGCGGCCCCGGCCATAGCCGTTTCCTTGAACGGCGAGGACGTTACCGGGCGACTCACGCGCGAGGGAACTCCGCAGCACTGTCAGGTGCGTCTCGGCGATCTCGAACCGAACACATCCTACCGCGCGGTCATCACTGCCGAAAACGCCCATGGGAAGACCGAACGCGTCGCCCGCTTCTACACGTTCCGCGGCAAGGTCGATGGCTACCGTGGCATCTGGTACGCCCTGGGCCAACTGACGGGCAAGTACGGCGACAAGAACGCCGGCGGCTTGGCCTTCTGTTGCAGCCACACGCTGACCCCGATGGCCGTCTACGCTCCGGAGGTCGAGAAGACCTTCTTCGTCTATGGGGGAACCACCGGTCCGGAGGATCGCTATCTGTTGGCCATGGCTTCCTATTATGACCACCGCCGGCACCGTGTCCCCCGGCCGACGATCGTCCGCGATCAGCGTGGGGTGGACGACCCGCATGACAACCCCAGCCTGGCCATCGACGAGGCGGGACACGTATGGGTCTTCGTCGCTGGCCGCGCGCGCCACCGCCCGGGGCAGATCTTCCGCAGCAAGGAACCCTACTCGGTCGAATCGTTCGACGAGATCATCTCCCGCGAGCAAACCTACTCGCAGATCTGGCACGTTCCGGGGAAGGGGTTCTTTCACCTGTTGACCCTATACACCCGCGGCCGCGAGTTGTACTGGGAGACGAGTCCCGACGGACGGGGTTGGACCGACGCGCCGGCGGAGAACCTCAAGAAGTTAGCCGGCTTCGCTGGGCACTACCAGGTCAGCCGGCTCCACGGGAGCAAGATCGGCACGGCTTTCAACTACCATCCTGGCAGCAGCGTCGACCGCCGGACGAACATCTACTACGCCCAGACGACCGACTTCGGCAAGAGTTGGACGACCGTCGACGGCTGTCGGCTGAGCACACCTCTGGACGATCGCAACAACCCTGCTCTCGTCGTCGACTACGAGGCGCAGGGGCGGATGTTCTACCCCAACACGCTTCTTTTCGACGAGGACAGTCGCCCGGTGATTCTTGGTGTCTCCAGCGGCGGCTACGCGCCGGGGCCGCAGAACGATCCGCGCGTGTGGGAAATCACGCGTTGGACCGGCCAGCGTTGGGTAACGCTTCCCGTCACCCGGTCCGATCATAACTACGACATGGGCAGCCTGTATCTCGACGGCGACCGCTGGACGGTGATCGGCCCTACGCTGCCCGGGCCGCAGCCCTACCACACCGGCGGCGAAGTCGGCCTTTGGCTGTCCACGGATCGGGGCGCAAGCTGGAAGCTCGAGCGTCGCGTCACCCGCAACAGCCCGATGAACCACAGCTACGTGCGCCGGCCCCACAACCCGGCCGATCCATTCTGGGCCGTTTGGGCCGACGGTGATTCCAGCCGGTTTTCCCCCTCGCGACTCTACTTCACCAACTCCACAGGAGACCGGCTTTACGTGCTTCCCTACCAAATGGACGGCGACTTCGCCGAACCCATCCTCCTGGACCCGCCCAGCCCGCCATCTGCAAACGCTTCGAACCTCTTCTCGCCTTGAAGATCCAGGTTCCTCCTGGAATGAAACGGAGAGCTTTCTGTTACGACATTGTGCACTTTTCCGCGCGAGTTCTCGCGACCAGATGATCTGCGTGCGACCGGAACGAGGATAGGGCTATGGCCACAGCAACGCGCACGCAAAATAGTTACGATCGCGCTGGTTCGCGTGGAGTTGAGACGGGCCGGACCAGGATCACTGTCGGGAGGTTCCGTGGTTTGTTGAACGAGGCAAAACTGACCCCTCTTTGCCTGATGGCTGCGCGGTTGGTCACGCGAACAGGAAATCCAGCTTCGTCGTTTCCGATCAAGTCGCCTCCGGCGTCGCGTCTTCCTCTGGTGGCGACGAGGGACCGTGCCCCAAATCGCGGAGACGCTTGCCAGGCGGCGATCATGTCGCGGCCAGTGGGTGTAGCGCGGAAGAGGAGGAGGGGGCAGAGCTATTCTTGGCGATTAAATAGTTCTGACCCGTTTTCCGCCCGTTTTCCGCCCGTCTTCCTCCCGTGTTCTCCCGTTCTACGCAAGACCGGGTACGGCTATGTTGCCTTCGTCTGCCGCGGATGCGTATAATCACGCGCTATGTAGCCAGAGTTCTTGCCATGACACGTACCTTACGGCCGGAGAACTCGTGTGAACCCGAGAACATTCATGATGTTGGTGTTTGCCCTGTCGAGTCTCATGGTCTGCGCTACCGTCAAGGCGCAGGACGTGGATGAGATCGAATCCCGCATCAACAAGTTCAGCGCCGAATGCGACATCAACATCGCCTTCAAGAGTGTGCCGACTTCGGATGATCTGGACTTCGTCGAGATCGGTGATAGCGCCGATGACCGAGAGATGACCGAGGTTTTCTGGAGATTCTTCGAACCTGAAGTGCGCAAGTACCCGGTGGCGGTCCTGCGTAAAGCGAACATCGAGACCTTCGCGCTACTTCGGAGCGTCAAAGTGAACGGCAAGGAGATCGTGGGTGGGGCCGCCATCAAGCTGCGAACGGTCTACTTCAGCATGCGATTCTTCGAGAGCAATAACGCTGCCACCAAGGAACGCAACAAGCTGGTAATTCACCATGAGATCTACCATATGCTCGATTGGGCTATCAACCCCAGGAATCGCCAGGCCATCTGCGACGAGTGGAGCAGGCTCAACAAGCCGGGTATCACCTACAAGTCCGGCCCTCTTGATTTCGACACATCGGGCAAGATACCGGGCTTCCTTTTTGGCCATACCGGGCCCAACGCGCACGAGGACATGGCGGATACCTTCGCCTTCCTCATGGTCGGCTCGTCCTTTGAGAAGATCGAGAACCGCTTGGCTAAGGATGAATACCTGAAAGCGAAGTTTGATTACCTCAAGACGTCGGTTAGGTCAGCGGTGCCTGAGTTCACCGATGAATACACGAGGAAGATCCATGAGAGTGAGGTGACAGGGAAAGTTACAAACGCTCAGACATCCGATCGAGGACCCGCAGTTCGGGACGCCGGGCCTCCCATCGTCATCGACGGCTGGGGGCGGCTGATTGACTCGGATCGCGATTGCACGGTGAAGGCGGAACAGGGCAAGCTCACGGTCAATGTCCCCGCCCGCCTCCACGACCTCAACCCCCGCAACGGCAAGCTCAACGCGCCGCGAGTCCTGCAAGAAGTGGAGGGAGATTTCGTGGTCCAGGTCAAGGTATCGGGGAAGTTCGAGCCGGGTGGGAACAGCACGGCCCCACGAAGCGTGCCATTCAACGGCGCGGGGCTGCTCGTCTGGGCCGATGAGAAGAACTACTTGCGGCTGGAGCGGAACATGTTCCTGGTTCGGGGGACTCCGGCCTGCTATCCGCCCTTGTTTGAGGTATTCCAGGATGGCCAGTACCAAGGGACGAATCCGCCTGCTGCGAGCGGCGCCTTCTTCGAGCACGAGTCAACGTGTTTCAGGCTGGAGCGAAAAGGGCACAAGATCGCGGCGCATTACAGCCACGATGGTAAGGAGTGGACGGCGTTAAAAGAGGTTACCGTCACGCTGCCCACGAAGGTCCAGGTGGGCGTCGCGGCCATCAACACCTCGGACAAGCCCCTCGCGGTGCAGTTCGATGAATTCGAATTGCGGGCCGGGAAGTAGTCCTCCCACGTCCCAGCCGAGATCACATCTCCGCGGTGAAGTCTTGGACGCTGCAAGCGACGAGCGTCGCGAATCAAACGGAAGTGGCATCTTGAGACGCACGCATCCTCAGACAGGGGTCGGGATTCGTTTCCAAAAACGAATCCCGACCCCTGTTCCTCCCCGCGCCCCCTCCCCCGGAAAAGCAGAATGTCAGCTTTTCTTCCCCTGCGCGGGATCAAACCCTTGATTGGTTATGTGCCATTCTTGCCCCGCAAATGCGCTTTTCGTCGTTTACCGGACAGTCTGCTCATTTTTGTCAGCCCTTGGTAAGCTTCTGACAAACTCCTGTGCCGCCAATGTGATGTCCGTGTTGAACTCCGTGAGCATCTCTATTGCCTCCGTCTTCTTTCCCTCTTTCAAGAGGCTCGCCACCTGATGCTCGACCTTTTGCTTCTTCTCTTGCGCTTCCTTTTCGAATTGCTGTGCCTCTGTAGTCATCCTGGCCCTGTCCGCCGACCGGTTGAGCAAGTGCAGCGTCCCGTCTGCGATCGAGACCGGCGTCCCTCTGCCGCCCATGAAGAGCGGCACGTACACGGACGAAGGATTGCCAAGGCTCACCCAGGCGCAGGTCAAGAACTCCGGGTGCTCTTTGGGCACTTCCGCGGTGAGCGAACAGAGCCCCGTGTCTTTTCTCAGCGCTTCGTTCATGGCGAGGGCATCCAGCGGAAGATCATCCTCGCGGGGAAACTTCCCCTTGTTCAGAACGAATCCTCTTTCCCTTGCCCAGTCGATCTTGCTGACCGCCTTGGCATGCTGCAAGGCCGTGACGATGTCTCCGGATGCGTCCGCGAACGTCCATCGGGTACCGATCTTGCCTCCGGCATAGTAACCCTCCTTGCAGGTCATTTCGAGAATGTCAAGCGCCTCCTGGCAGGTGGCGGCGTTCTCAGCGAGGTACCGGGAAAGCGAATGGGTCATCCACCCCTTCCATCGCGGCTGGGGATCACGCCCGCACTGAACGTGGCAACTCGCAAGGCCTTTCTCGTTCACGAACATACATGGTTCGAGGCCATGCACGTCCCCGACACGGAAGAACCTGTGCAGGCATTTGCCTTGGACCACGATTTTCTTGAAATAGGCGCCCTGCAGGCGAAACCTGTTCTGTCGCAGCTTGTGAAGAAGCGCCTTGTCGCCCGTGGTGGCCTTCCCGGTCGCTGCATAGGAGATGCATTCGTGGCCCGCGTTCACTCCGCGGTACTTTGCACCAAGGTAGATGGCGAACAGCGTGGGATCCACACCGATTTCCTTAGCTACCGCGGTTGCTTCCGCCAGCCAATAAGGCGCGAGTCTCTTGGTGATTTCAAGATACTCCGTTCCGCCTTTGAGAAGGTTTTGGTTTTCCCTCGCAAATCGCTCAAAATCCGCTTTGATCTTCTTGCCGTTTAACTTCGCAAATTCTCCTCCGACTTCTTCCGGCGTTCCCTCTAACACAATGCACTTCGCGGTCGATTCCTCTTCGGCGATCGCAACACGGAGCCCCAAGGTCATCATCGCCAAAACTACTGCTATTGCGCTTTTCCACAACATGGACATTTCCTCATTCCACTTTGGCGTTCCATTTGCTCTGCACATAACGAAAAACGCTCTATCGGTCGTCGCGGAGTCTTCGGAGCGATGAGCGATAAAACGCTGTTGAACATAGCCGCGGAGCTTGAGTGTCACGCGGCTTGCCAATCGGGAATTCTATCAGGCGGGAAAATCAGTGGGAACCGATTTGCCTCGCTGCGCAGACTACTCTTCACAGACCCGGAACGAGTACAACCTGCCACAGGTGAAGGTGAATCGGGGGGTGCAGGGTCAGGGTGCAGGGTCAACTCTTGCCATTTGACACTTCCTCGGCGAGCGCTTTCAGATGACGCGCGAGGGCTCTATCACTCTTCGCTTCTTCCTGCAGACGCTGGACGACGCGGTGAATGCCGCTGCACCGCCGTCACCTGGCCCGTCCCGTCTGCGATTCGACCTTTGCCCAGAAGGGATGCTGCCGGTCGCCGCGCGTGCGAACATCGTTCAACAACACCTTGACGCTCGGTTCGACCGACTGAGTGCGGCCCCGGCCGTCGAATGAAACGATGACGCGGTTCGCAAAGTTGACCATCTCGGGCGATAGCCACACGGTCGCACGGCTGGCACCGGTGCGTAGCGAAATGCGGTTGTTTTCCAGGATCTTCCCTTCGGTCCGTGCCGGCCGAACTCCCTTGCTCGGCGGCCAGTTGACCGGCAGTACCGTCGTACGGCTCGGCATGTCTTGCACTTCCGCCCACCAGAAAAAGTTATCCCACGGGCGCATGGAATCGCACACGAACTCGCTCGGAAAGAATTGGCGGCGGTGTAGCTCCATCCAATCGAAGATGCGGTGGACTTCCTCGTAGAAGGACTCGTGACCGCGACCTCTGTACACGACGACGATCACGTCGTAGCTGTGCTTGGTGAGATAACGGTCCAAATCCACACTGTTCTTTGCCATCCTGTCGCCGTCCAACTCGCCCGCGACGAAATAGAACGGGACGCAGCGGCCGTTTTCCCAATAGCGGGACACGTACTTGCCGGCCGTGGCAACGATCGGGATGACGCCTGCCCACAGGTCCGGGTGCGCGAGCCCAATGTCCCAAGCTGCATCACCACCCATGGAGTGGCCGCTGAGAAAGACACGATCGGTGTCGATCGCGAAACGGCGACAGGCGTCTCGCAACGTCCGCAGGACGGCGGCGTGTTCTCGCGCCGAGTACTCGTATTCGAGTTGGTGTGGCTTTGTCCATTTCGGAGCGACCACGATGTAACCCTGACGAGATCCCTGGCCCGGGCGCATTCCGGCTTTCTCGTTATAGGCACCCGCCCACCAATCCACCTGATGCTCCGCGGTTGTGCCGGCCCCGTTCAGCGTCACCACGCACGGGTAGCGACGGTACGGATCGTACTCCGGTGGCAATTGCACGTAGTACGTGAACTCCGGTTGTTCCGCCACTCCTGTCACGGTCAGTTCGTAGAGCCCTGGGGGACGATTTTCCTGGGCGGCCGTCTCGACGGCGGGCTTCATGTGCGCGATCAGCTTGGCCAGATTGGCCGGCGTGCTTCCTTCCAGGGCCTCAAGCTGTTGAAGAATCTCATCGCGTTCGTGTTCATGCGTGGTATTCAGATACTCCCGCACCAAGTTGCGGACCTCGTACAACGACGAAGCCACGGCAAGATTCTCCGTCCCCGAACCGCTACCCAGAAGCCAACCACTGACCGCCAAGGCCACTTTCTGGTCGGCGGTCATCTTGGGATCGCTGGCCAATCGCATGTAGTCGGCCAAACGATCAAAGGTGTTGATGTTCAGTTCTCGCTTGATCTCTTCAATCACCGGCTGGACTTCTGCTCTGGTTTTCGCATCCTTGATTTGTGCGAAGTGCTCGTCCAGCGTGGTCAATGCCTTCTCGCCCTTCTCCTTCAGCCCCTTGTATTCGTCCAACATGTCGCGCACCCGCAGCAGAATCTCGCCGGCGACACCTTCGGACGGGAAACCATCAAGCAAAGCGTAGGCGAAACGATGCTGCCCGGCCTGTCGGCGCAACTCGATTTCCTTGATCAACCGCCGAGCGCTCAACTGGTGCAGGGCCTGAATCTGCTTTTGCAGGTTCGCCAACGCGGGAAACTCCTTGACCACGTTCTCCAATTCGGCCCGGGCATCTCTGTAGCGCTCCGCCTGGACATAGAGCCGCACCAGACGCAAACGGGCGTCCGGATCCTTGGGGTCGATCTGGCGCATCAGAATCTTGCTCAGCACGTCGCGGGGGATCGAACTGGTGGCGACGCGCATGTCCCAGACGTACGAGTACTTTGGCCTCGCCAACCCTTCCACTTTTGTGTAGATCGGCGTGACCTCGGTTATTCCCTGGACTATGTGAAGCGGGCCCTGCGGCGTGTTCATAGTGAAAATCCGCCGTCCCCATTCGTCCCACTTCGTGGCCCCGATGATGGGTCCCACCGCCGCAATACGGCGTTTGCCGCCGGCAACGCGTTGTTCGATCTTGATGCGTTCTAAAGCAGTTTGCTTCGGAGCCACCGACTGCGTCTGGAGGGAGTAAAAGAACGTCCGTCGCAAGTCGTCGTCGATAAGGACAATTTGCTTGGTTTTCACTGGGCCGGCCGGCCCCTGTGGGGCCAGCGGATCTTCGCCCAGCGAAGCGATCTTCCCCACGCGACCTTCAAACTGCATCCCGTTTTTCAGTGTTGCGATTTCCGAATGCAGTCTGGACGGCAATACGGCCAGCCCGGCAGTGCCCAGCAAAAGCGCAACACCAACACGATGAAATCCACGCCAGTTTGAATGGTTGCTCACGGCATTCCCCATTTCGCTAATCCGTCTCTCTGCACCCCTGCATGATCACTCGGCTTTGTTTCGAATTCTGGAACCGAGCCTACCCTCATTGTGGCGTTCTATTACAGAATCAGTCAACAGAGACTTGATCGACGTAGATCGGTGCCACTGTGGGGTACGTTTCCAACGTGCCAACGTCCGGTAGTTGGTGAGCTACGGGCGTTGCCGCGACTATCTTGCCGAGTCGCTATCGCGACTGGCAGTGCGAAAAGGCACGTCCTTCCGGCCGATCAGCAGTAGACGGTCGTCTTTCAAGAATAGAGGGCACTCGGCTACGACACACGCCTGGGGGGGCAACGCCTTCTGCAATTCAGCCCAGTGGCGATCCGTTGTGAAGATGAAGCAGTCCCGTCCGTCCCCATAGTATTCCGCAGCCAGCGGTCGCAGTTTGGGTTTCCACGGACTTCTATCGCTCCGTGGCGAATCGGGCGAATCGAGCGTCAACTCGTCGATCGGCTGACCACCGTAGAAGATCCACGTCGGCTCGAGACGGCCGAACGACCCAACTCGCGGATTGTCACTGGAACCGGTGACGGCGGCCAGCAGCAGGTGGTTTTGCTGATGGCGGTCAACGCAAACCGCCACGAATCCGAATAGCAGTGTCGTGAAGACAATGGCAGTGGCGGCGGTCGACAAGGCCGCAAATCGAATCCTGGCCGTTTCCATGAACACAAACCCAATCGTCGCTCCAGCCAGGAGTATCAGCCCGATCGCGCCCAGCCACTCGTCGCCCGGCAGGTACCGCCTGGCTGCCAGTGGAAGGCCAATCGTCATCGCCACACCGACTAACCCGAGTGACACGAAGGCCAGCCTTGGCCAGAGTCGCGAGGCCGCGGCTTCGCCTCGTGTCCAGTGGTATATGAAACATCCGGTCAGAAGGGCCAGTGCCGGATAGCAAGGCGTGACGTAGCTGGGTAGCTTCGTCTGGGCAAGGGAGAACAGCCCAACGTAGACGCCGACCCAGCAACCGGCAAACACGTAGCCCGCCGACCAGCGATCGCCTCGGCGAATGCGCGACACGACGCCGATCAGCGCTGGCCCCGCAAACACGGACCACGGGAAGAACCCAATCAGTATCGCCACCGGATAGAACAGCGGAGATCCGTTGTGTCCTTCCATGGCAGTGGTCGCGCGCCCAAAGTTGTGTTCCCCAAAGAACACTCTGAGAAACTCGCCGTCGGTCCGCAGGCCAACCCAGATGTACCACGGCAACGCAACCGCCGCAACAATACCCAGGGCGGTAAGCGGGCGCATCAGCCAGCAAGTGCGTAGAAAATGAAGCGGCGCGAAGGGTCGGAGCATGCCGTACGCCAGGCGAACCCACTTTCTGTTCTTTCCGTCGTTCCGGTCTGTTGGCAGTCGCATGATCAGCAGGAACATGCCGATGACCGCCGTCGGCAGGACCAGACCAACCGGACCTTTGGCCAACACAGCCATGCCCATCACGGCATACATCAACGCCACCATCGGCCACGACGAGGGGAAACGCACCGTGTCCGGCTTGAAAGCGGCAAGCACGAAGACCATCAATGCAAGCGTCGAAAAGAAGATGAGCACGGAATCCGGCGTTGCCGCGCGGCCGGCTATGTCGAACATCAGGCTAGTTGCCAAGATCACCGCCGCCCATAGCCCGACCTGAGCGTTGAAAAGTCTCCTGCCGATGTGATACGTGACAATTGCAGTACCCGCTGCTAGCAGGGCGGACCAGAATCGTGCCGAGAACTCACTAACGCCAAAGACAGTGTACGCGGACATGATCAGCCAGTACAGCAACACCGGTTTATGTGCCCGCATCTCGCCATTGAAGAACGGAACGATTGCGTCGCCACGCTCGAGCATCTCGGCTGCGCAACCGGCATTGCGCGGCTCGTCGCGGTCCCACAGACGTGGCCCGCCAAGATTGGTGAAAAGCACGATGCCTGCCACGGCGACGATGATGATGTGATGAAGCCAGACCTGCCGCACTGCCGTCCCTCCTACGCTGTTTGGCGTGGGAGTCTAGACAAGCTGGCGATGCCACACAATATCAGTCTCTGTGCGGACGTCTCACCTTGATCTTCAATAGCGGTGTCCGCCGTGCTATAGTCATGGGTGCGCGTGGGCAAGAAACCGACAAACAGTCCCAGATAGAGAGGTCAACATTCATGGACCGCCGACACTTTATCTCGCACTTGGGACGGGTTACGGTCGCGTCGGGTGTCGTTTCTGCGGCGATGTCAAAGGCGGCCGAGGAGCAGGCATCTCCGTCTGCGACGCTTCCGACGATTTCGCTGGGACCGC
>JACKQG010003212.1_pt1 | contig 20311 bp, 12 predicted proteins | sample 8237621 | NCBI WGS metagenome assembly JACKQG01 (sample SAMN15677084, study PRJNA649215) | marine metagenome | biome: marine; feature: Black Sea; material: saline water; isolation source: suspended particulate matter (SPM) from the Black Sea western gyre | collected 2013-06-09/2013-06-10 | depth... | reverse complement strand
AAGCCAATTTCAAAGCCAAACAAACCCAATTTAAGCCAACTGGAGCAAAGCGCAAGTCCTGAGCAAGGTCGAAGGATCATCAAACGCTCCGGAGAGTTTTATTTGCAATGGGAGAACATTATGCTTGCCTCCGCAGTATTAACCCATATAATAGCAGTCAGAAATATATTGAATTGTAATGATCGCGTAGCGAAGCCTTGGAGCAAAATCACTCTGGATAATCCCGAATCCGCCTCAAGACCTACTTTCCGTATCATTCCACTTGTTTTACCCGTGCTCTCGAAAGAGAGGTTTATGCATGGCGATTCCGATGAATCTTTATGCTTGAGTTAGTTTGAATATTGTATTTTTTAGGATTATTTAATGTCATTTACAACTTTTGGTCTTTCAGACCCGCTTCTCCGCGGTATTCTTGCCACCGGCTATACCGCTCCAACTGAAATTCAATCCGAGGCGATTCCCGCCGCAGTCGAAGGCTTGGACATTATCGGCTGCGCACAGACCGGAACGGGAAAAACCGCGGCTTTTGTCTTGCCAATTTTAGATCGCCTCAGCCACGAACCGCCGTCGAAAAAGCGCATTGTCAAGTCGCTCATCCTCACACCGACGCGCGAGCTGGCGCTGCAGATTGAAAATGCGATAAAAGGCTACGGTCGATTCGTGGATATTCGTACTCTGGCGGTTTACGGGGGCGTCAATATCAAGAGTCAGCTCAATGCGCTCAAACGCGGTGTTGACATTGTTGTGGCCACGCCCGGACGATTGATGGATCACATGGAGCGGGGCACGATAGACCTCAGGCATATTGAAGTGCTCGTGCTCGATGAAGCCGACCGCATGCTGGATATGGGATTCATCAACGACGTTAAAAAAATTGTGAGGGCTTTGCCCGACAAAAAACGCCAGACAATGCTCTTTTCAGCCACCATCTCGAAGGAGGTAAAATCGCTGGCCGCCGAGATGCAGAGGTCTCCGAAAATGATTCAGATAGGCCGGCCGCGCAATCCCATCGAGACGATTACACAACATATTTATCCGGTTCGCAAGGAACAGAAAATGGACCTTCTCATACACATACTCAGCGACCCGCAGATGTACAGCGTGCTGGTCTTCTCCCGGACCAAACACGGAGCGGACAAGATCAACCGGCGGCTCAAGCGGGCCGGCGTTGTATCGGTAGCTATCCACTCCGGCCGCACGCAGGGACAGCGTCTGCAGGCAATGGATGGCTTTAAAAGAGGCAAGTTTCAGGTGATGGTCGCAACCGATATCGCCGCGCGCGGGATCAATATTGAGGGAATCTCGCATGTCATCAACTATGATGTGCCCGCCTTTGCCGAAGACTACGTTCATCGCATTGGCCGTACCGGACGAGCCACGGCTTTGGGCGACGCAATCACGTTTGTCTCATACGATGAGCAGAAGTACCTTCGTAAGATTGAAAACTTCATAGGGCGCGAGCTTAAATCGGAAAAATGTGAAGGCTTTGCCTATACGAAATCCGATTCCGTACAGCCACACCCCGCAGAAAAATCCAAATCCAAACCAGTGCGGCATATGAAGCCACGTCAGACCCCTGGCAGGAGGCCGCGTGCTTCCCGCAGGCCAAGACGGAAACCAGCAAAGCGCCGCGTAACCTAAACACGGAAGATACTTGAATCAGCTTGCACTAACGTATAATTAGTATTCCCGCTGTTTAATGATACCCGGCTGAGGAACGGGATATCTGCCCTCGGCATCTGCCACCAGCGGCGCACGAGAATTCTCCGTCAGCGTGTCCAGACCTGGCGCCATCTCGTGGTCGGAATTAAGGATTTCCTCATAGGTAACTTCCTGGCCTGTATGAGCAGCCATCCGGCCAAGGCTCGTTACGAGGCTGGCCTTGACGCCGCGCTCGGTTTCATTATACGGCACGTCGTTTCGAATGGCATCCACCAGGTCGTTCCATTCGTTTTGATATGGACTCCGCTCGTCCGGCCTGACTCTCGATTCCCAGACCAGGTTCGAACGTAACGGTTTCTGCCCTTCGTGAATGCTGGAGGGCATCCCGCAATCGCCGCTCTTCGAGACGACCGCCATGCCTTTGCTGCCATGTGCGTAGCTGGCGTAAATGTCCTTGCAGCCCAGAATGCAGCGTCCATTCAGGAGAAACGTGGCGCCGTCTTCATAGGTGTATTCCACAGAATACGTATCGAAATTCTGGTCCACGTAAGTGACGCCATCGGGACTCTGACGGTAATGGCGGCCGCCAAGTGCCTGGGCCTTTACCGGCCAGTCGTTCTTCATCCAGCATTGGTGATCGATCAGGTGGATGTTAAAGTCACTGAAGTTCCCGCCGCTGGCCCAGATGAAGCTGTGGAAACGCTGGATCTGGTACATCAGGTCGCTGATGCCGGGCGGTTTGGGCAGAGAGGAGAAAAATCCGATTGGTCCGTGCATCCGGTAGGCGCGCTGCAAAATAATGTCGCCTATTTCGCCGTCATGTATGCGCTTGGCCAATTCCTGGAGAGCCCGGCTGTGACGGGACATCAATCCAACGCCTACTTTGAGGTTCTTCTCCGTTGCCTGCTTGCCGAGCTCGAACATCCGCCGGCTGGTGGGGCCGTCAACGGTGACCGGCTTTTCCATGAAAACATTGAGGCCCTTCTTGATTGCGTAGGTGAAATGCACCCAGCGGAACGCCGGAGGCGTCGCAAAAATCGCGACATCACCCGGACTGAGACAATCCATCGCCTTCTTGTAAGCATCGAAGCCGATGAAACGGCGACTCCTGGGTACGTTCATCTTATCGGCGTGCATTTTATTCAAATTCTCGTAACTGCTGTTCAGGCGATTTTCGAAGACGTCGCCCATAGCGACGAGCTGGATTGGTCCTTGCTTGACGGACAGGGCGTTGTCCGCTGCGCCGGTACCCCGGCCGCCACAGCCTATCAGGGCAACCTTGATAGTGTTGCTCTGCCCGGCGTACATACGTGGAGCCGCCGCAGCCATAAAAGTTGATGCAGCGGCGATCCGACCCGTGTCCTTCAGGAAATCACGGCGTGACGTGGTTTTGTTAGTAATGTCGCTCATAACGGTTTTCCTCCTAACGGAATAGTTTTAATTTCGAATATACATTTACTCCGGGAATTGCTATTTCCCTTCGGCCTGAACGTCTTATAGGCCACACTATGTACTATCATAGCAATCGCATAGCACTTTACAAGTGTGTTTTTCATTTTATAGTATGAAAGTATATCCGCCAATTCTCGGGGAATCCTCAGGTCATTCCTGCCAACCAGGTGCGGCTCACTGTTTTTGCTGCAGGGCAACCCACGACCGCATTTGATAACTGCAAGCGCATTTGGATGAGCCGTCAGGCACGAGGACCAAGCCTCCGGCGACTATGGCATTGAACCAACAGCTGGGTCGTATGCCACCGAAGTTCTCGGTGCCTGCATTACGTCTCAGGTCAAGATAGCCGAGAGTAGCCGATCGGAAAACCAGCATGTTCGTACTGCCGGCAATCTGCCCGCACCCATAGGAACGCTTGAAATTCCATGGAACAGGCTCACCTGTTTTCAGCTTCCAGGCGCCGCCCTCTGCGTAGATCACATCTTCGTTGATCATCGGTCGGCTCTTATGCTCGACTTTATTGTCCCATAAGCGCGTCCCTGTTTTCACATCGAAAGCCGCCATTCGTCCTCCGATTTCCGAAGGCAGCTTGAAGAAGTTGTGCTTAACGGCCTGATAGTACATCAGCAGTGCGTTATGCTTGTCGCTAACTGCAACCTGAGTCCCGAAAACATCATGGTCGTTTCTCCAAAGGATCAAGCCCGTACGAGCGTCCATAGCGATAAGAGTGCCGCCGGGATGCTCACCGGGTTTGAGTAGAGGAAGGTGCTTTCTGTTAGGTTTCGGATCGGTAATACGGTCAGCAAGAGCTATAGGCCGGTCAATCAGATAGACCCTGCCGCCAGCAATTGCAATCGTGTTGTTACGAACTGAGTATTGTGGTTGATATTTCCACTTCAAGCGGCCGGTATCAGCGTCCAGAGCAAAGAACAAAACCGATTCATTGCGCAGGCGTATGCCTTCGTATCGAGGGCTGATAGTATGCTCATTATTCAGCACCGAACCGAATAGCAAACCGTCAGCGTAGGCAATGTAGCCCCAATTGCAATCCTGAGCGGATATGTTGACCGGAGTCTTAAACTCATTGATTTTTCTGCCTGTTGCCAATTCAATTTTGAGGCATCGCTCGCCGATGCGCACGAACACCGCATCGTCGCTCAGGCAAAAGTTGCTGCCGGTATCACCGACGCCGACGTCGTGATGAACGCCGTCCCAGTCGGCAAGGATTCCGGGAATCGGGTATGTCCACAGTGTATGACCATTGTACGCATCCACTGCACAAATCCCATCTACACCTTCTACCACCAGATATCCACTATTGCACAACGGCGCCGGAGCCTGCGCATGACGGTCGGCAATCTCGATCACACCATCGCGGTACCACGCCATTTCGAGCGGTCCCTTGGCGAGCTTGTCTGGCGAGCAAAGGGTGTTGGCCGCATCGCAGTTCTGATGTGTCCATTGACCTGCCCCCTTCATCGGACCACGACGCCGAACTTGGAGTTGTCCAGGTGTTCCGAGACAGACGACTCCTCCGTATGGTCGCTGCAGACGCTCAATTTCTGCTTTGTCTAAGCTCTCTTGCTTACCGGCAAGGCTCTGTGAAGAAACGATCAGATTCGCACAATTGCGAGGATACGGTGTTTTGTGCGGGTCCCCAAGGTGGATAGTTACCCGGCTTCCGTAAATACCGGCATCATCCAGCATTCGCCGTGCTCTATTTACTTTAGCGGGATTAGAGTCGATTCCGATTACGTACAACTGTGATTGCTTAACCAGTTCCAATGCCAATTCGCCTGTTCCGCAACCCAAATCGATGCAAATACCTGATTTGATACGGGCGCTGTCGAGAATCTCCTCCGCTGCTTTGGCATAGTCGATGTCACTGGACTGGATGGCAGGCGATGATTCCTTACGAACTGGGTAAGCTGATTGCGATTGGTAACCTTTTGATGAACCAAAGCAGTAAATGACACCATTAGAAGTGGATACGACGAGCAGGCCGTTGCCTGCCGCCAGGCCAAGAGCATTACCTTCAATTTCGTGTGACCATCTAAGGCGACTATTATCAAGGTTCACTACCCGTACGATGTCCGGCCCGCCGCACACTGCTTCTCCGGCAGCGCTGATCACTTCATACCGTCGTTCATAAGTCGTAGCCAGGAACGGTCCGACCTCGAAACCCAGCGTTTCAATATCCGGCCTGGCCTGTGTCAGCGTGCGTTCCAAACCGGTCTGTTTGGATACGTTTTCGTATTCTTCGCTGAATCTCACTTCCATTCTGTATAAATCTCCCAGGGCAGGCATCTTCTTAATAACGTTTTCGGCATGGCGGCGTTCTTTTGATTCATCTTCCAGGACAATTTCACGGTACTTCTCAAGTCCCCGGTACCGAACAAGATTTCCTTTCCGGTCAGTCTTCTCTATGTTTGCCCAGCGATACGCCAGCAGCTTTTTCCCGGTAGATCGCAGAATCCCATCTGGCGAGGCACCAAACACTCCTCGTCCTGCACGAGCAGCCAGATCGCCGTTTTCTCTTGTCAGGAAACAGCCGGCATTGATGACGAAGCGGTCGGCAAGCAGTGCTCGCGCGCCTCCTATAGATCCGTTTTGCTGTAAGCGATAGTACTCGAACTGTCCGTCGGAGCGTCTAAACGCCGCTGGTACGGCCCTTCCGGTGGGAACGAACAAGCGGTCATTCGTAGCCAGCAGATACCCTTGTGGGGTGACACCACTGTGGGCGTTGGCGCCACCGTGCGGTTGCGGCATGTACATCCGGCCGGTGCTATCGTTTGTCCAGAGTACTATTCCCGTTCGGGCATCCAGTGCATGAAGAAAGATACCATCGCTCGGCCAAATTCCGGCGGCGTAGTAAACTATATTATCCATTGCCACGGGCCCGCCACGTGCCGGCCAACGTGAGATCATGCGCTCGTTACCCATGCACATTCTCTCGTTCAAACCGCCGCGATGCTTCCAAAGGAGAGTGCCGTCGTCGGTCTTGATTGCATAGATATGACCATCGTCACTGGCGACAAATATTCGGTCGTGCCACGCTACAGGTGCAAAACGCACGGGACCACCGGTGAAAAACGTCCACCGCAGCTTTCCACTGTCAGTGTCAATGGCAACGACCTTGTCTTCAGCAGAGCTTCCAAATATTACAGTATTGTCGACAATAATCGGCTGATAGGCGAAATCAAACGTGATTCGGGACGAGTCCGGCCAGGCTGGCATCGGCGCGGTTCGATTCCGGTAAATCCAACGCAGCTCCAGGTTGTCCGGAAGTGGTTCGGACGAATAGCCGGTACGTGCCGCGTCCGCTCGATACATAGGCCAGTCGCCGCCTTGAAGTGAGTTGGTCCCCGTCACCAAAACAGCAAGTAAAATAACGAAATCGAAGAGTTTACATCTCATCGTTTTTCTCCATGAAAATATAATAAGCAGCGAAAGTATAACAGCATATTCTAAGTGTCTTGCAGCACACCATACTTTCTTGTGTATTGAGCGTTCTGACGGATTTGGTCTTGATACCGGGGATACATGCCGACGATAACACCATCGGTGGGTTTGAGATGTTCAAAGGCGAACTTAAACGCCGCCTCGACTTTAGAGTCACGGTCGCACATCCTGCCTGCCGCCAGTATCTTATAGCCCAGGCAGGGCTGATTAACCTGCCGGACCACTTTAGTCATAGCCGTTGGGTCAGAGGCAAAGAACGAATAGCCAATCTGGGCAGTGACGACAGGCGGCATTTTTTTCAGTTCCTCCGATGTCCGGGTAAGGTAATAGAAGCAGGTCATGAAAAAATCAACCTGCCAGCCCTCGTCGGCGATTTGTTTGATGCAGTCCGGATTATGCGCTGAGACGCCGGCCAGCACACCAGCATCTTTCACGCGTTTTACAAAGTCCCGTACTTGGCCGCTCTTGCCCTCCCGGAACAGTGTGTCGGTAGCCCCGCCATGATGAACGATGGCAATGGGCAAAGTGTCATTAACCACCTTTTCAACCGATGTGGGCGAACGGTCGGAGTGAAGGCAGATAAAATTCATTTTCGATCCCCGGTCTCTCAACTTCCGGAAAACAGGCCCCATTTCTTCCGGGCTGCTGAATTGGTGGGCATTTATACCCTCACGTTCGCAAGCCCAAAGGAATTCAGCTATTCGTTCGGGTGTGAAATACTCCTGCATGTGCCGATCCATAATTGGGCCCATATATGAGTATCCGCTGATGGGATTCGAGCCGACTATCAGCCGGGTAACGCTGTGGTCACCCAGACGTATCGTGGGCAGCAGCGGCGCCGGCGATGAAGTTTTTTCTGCTGATAAGCTCTGCCCCCGGGCATTCGCAAGGGCCAGTGTCGAACCTGTCACGGCTACGGAGATTTGTGAAAGAAACTCTCTGCGTCCAATGCTTGCAGCTTTGTTTTTGTCTGAATCCATTGTTAACCTCCTAAAGCCTTGAATCCGGCTCATTGCCACTGAAAGCAGGTCTGCGCCGATATTACTTGCCCGACTGTTTCTTACCAGAAGACCACCGCTAACAGCGGAGATTTCCCATTTAACTCTAAGAGTGCTGTCCGTCCTGCAAGACTCAGCCACTCCCCCCGATTCTAACAGCTTTAGCTGTCAAGACAACTTTTTTCCCAAACCAAATCCATCATTCTGCCCCATGATTTTGTATTCTGCCGTCCTGACTGTGTACCTCAACCGTTGTTTTCTCACATCTAATCCTGAACAACCATTGGCAAGTCAAGCGCCGGGCAATGCGGGCTTGCTGGATTGTACTACATTTTATTTCCTTTCGCGTTATTTTGTAACGGTAAAACTGGTTGCCTCTGTTACGATAGTTCCATCGGGCCAGGTAACATTGGCGGTGAGGCGGTGCTTGCCTCGGGTAAGTTCTGTGATATCCGAACGAAGTATGAAGTGGTGGGGCATTTGCATTTTGATGTAACCGCCTTTTCCCGTGTACTGCTGCATTGGTGTCCATGGGCCGGAGTCGATGCGCACCTTTGCTGTTGACTCGTTTGGGGCGTCATAGCAGTTGAAAATAATCGCGGTGCTCTTTGAGGGTACGATTGGATTGTCAAAGCCCATGAATTCACCTCTGCGGTCCACTTTCGACTCACAGCTCGAAACGTATCGATGGCTGATGTGGCCTCCTTTGACTTCGATGATCCGGTAGCCTCGCGGGACATTGTCGACGCCGCGTTCGAATCCTTCGCCTGATTGCCACCAGCAGCCACAGACTGAAATGCTCGATACAAACTCAATACCCTTGACAGTAACACGTTCGTTCTCGTGGGCGTGTCCCTGGAGGACAAGCTTGACATTGTGAAGGGAAAGGATATCGATAAGTGCTTCAGCTCGTGATTTGTTGAACTGTGGTGCGATGGGGAAGTCTTCTGGAAAAGTGCCCCCGCCTCGTCGTTTGATATAGGTCGATACAATCGGAATATGGACACCGCAGATTATAGGGGTCTGCTGCGGTGTAGCTTCAAGATCTGCTTTCAGCCAGGCTATCTGACGTGGATCGAGACAGGCGTCGATGGTGTTTTTACCCTGACGATTGACGACTGTATTGCCGTCGAGTGTGATGAAGTGTACGCCGCCAAAGTCAAAAGAGTAGTATGCAGGACCGAAGCAATCATTAAAAAGCCTGCGCGGATTCTTGTCGTTCAGGGCGATATCGTGATTGCCGGGACAGGCATGAAACGGCATTTGGAGTTGCTTGATACAATCGAGATAGGCCTTGCCCGAGTTGGGGTAGAGGCTCATGTCGCCCATGTCCCATACGAATGCAGGCTTGAGGGAGTTGATCTCGGCAATGGTTCTGCTGAATTTGGAGGCAGCGAGTTTGCCTCGTTCGATATGAACGTCAGTAATAAAGGCAAAGTCGAAGTCACAAACGTCCCGTGTATTGGGTCCGGTGATGGCAGATGTGTTACGGGTTACGCCAAGGCATGCCATAGCCGAAAGTGAAAGGAATTGTCTTCGGTCCATTCTATCCTTCGCCTTTCATTTCATCAGTTACTGTAGAAAGATTTCGATAAGTTACTCGATATTTTCCAGGTGAACGCTCAGGAACTATGAATAATCCCTTCCTATGTCTATGATAGTCCAACAAGACCTTGAACAGTTTCCATCAACTCCTTGTGGCTTAAAATCGTTCGGTTTGAAAATCTTAAAACATACTACACACACTGTTATTCACAAAAATGACTTTCATATCCCGGCTATCGGTCAAAGTCCGGCTGTGTGGTATCGCCACTTGCTCCTTTAACATCGAATATTTTTGCCGCCTTTTTACTCTGCAGCAGGTGCTCGGCCTGTTCCTCGATTGTCATACATCTTTTTTTGAGTTCATAGAATCCGTGCCACCAGGCGTAGTCGGGTGCCATCATTGCCGCACCAAATCTTGCTCGGCGACCCTCATGATGCCACAATTCATAAAAGTCTATTTCAAGCTGCTCATCGAGCGGCTTTTCTTTGCTAAGCAGCTTTTGTTCATAAAGCTGGTCAATCAGCTTTTTCATTGGTGTATAATAAACTTCGTTATAATTCATAACTACGGCATCAAGATTATCAAAATGTCCGTCCGTCCACCCAGACGAATGACAGGCCATGCAGATCTTTTTCATTTTTTCTCGTTCGATTTTCCAGTCGGTCTTGGCAGGCATAGGCTTGAACTGATTCGGCCTGACCGACAGCGGGGCCTGGGTTTCCCACGCCAGACGTTCAGTTACGTCATGTGTTGCAGGTACATCCTGAACTCTGGACATATGACAAACCGAACAGGTAGGGGTGCGATAATCGATGCCGGGGGTCCATGTGCCCGGTGCCGCATCCCAATTCCAGCTTTTGCCTTCTGCATGATAAATAGCGCCGTGCTTGCTTTCGTCGAATATTTCCACTTGTGGGTGATCGGGGCCAAGGTGACATTGACCGCAGGCTTCCGGTTTTCTTGCTTCGGAGAGGGAAAATTTGTGTCGCGTGTGACAGCTCGAACAACTACCTCTGCTGCCGTCGGGGTTTATCCTTCCTACACCTACGTTTGGCCATGTCCCGGCGTCAAGGCCGCCGTCTATTACATTCACTACGCTGCCGTGACAATGATAACAGCCGATTCGTCTTTCGATTGCATTGTTCATTCCTTCTCTCATCCAAGGATCGATCTTCCAGATTATTTCGAGAGTATTTGCATGTTTGCTTTTTGAGTATTGGGCGGCCTCTTGCGGATGACACCGTGAACAGTCTTTCGGTGATACGATAGCTGAGATTCTTGTCTTGGTTAGTTCGAGATGTTTTACACTTACATCCGCATCAGCGGCCCCGGCTCCGTGGCAGTCAAGGCAGGTGATATTCGCATGCGCATGTCTGCTGTCTGACCAATCGGCAACGATGCCAGGCTCGAGTTTCGAGTGGCAATCGATACATTTTTGTGCTTCTTCGGAAATAGTTCTTTCGATTCGATATTCTTTCAGATCAGGCAGTACAAGACTTTCCGTAGTGCCCTGGGCCAACGCAGCTTCCATAAATAGCGTGAAAAAAGCACAAACTACAATGAAATATCGGATTACCTCTTTTGTATGTTTCATGATTTGTGTCTCTTTAATCAGGTGAAATATTTTCTTTATTCTTGCACTAAATTTATTGCAAGTTACGCATTTTACTTGTTCTTCGAAGCCGAGATAAAAAATATATATGAGCTATTCTCCTGTAGGATAAAGCCAAGTTAAGCCTAAAGGTGATTATGCAAGTGGGTATAGCGGCTGTCAAGTGTTCTCTTCTAATAACTGTTTTGAACTTTTATATATTCAACGAAAAGAACATACTATTTGATAGTTTGTGAATTATGCTATACACTTTTGCTGTTACTCGGACCATCTGACTCAGGAAGCTATGATAAAAAAAGGTAAACGCTACAATTAACCTAAGTGATAATTCAGTGAGAATGGTGTGAAAATTTTAACAGGAGGATGAATGTTCCGTCTTAGATTTGTGCTTTTATTGGTTCTAAATATATCTGTTACAGTGTTAGCCGGCGATAAAATTGTTTGGCCTTATTACCATGGGCCGCAACGCAACAATCTATCGACCGACACAGGGCTTATGCAAGCCTGGCCGCAAGATGGTCTTGAGCTGTTATGGACTGCATCCGGTATCGGACATGGGTTCAGTTCAGTAGCTATAGCGGGGGGGCGTATTTTTACGGCCGGTATGATTGACAAACAGACATATGTAACGACCCTGGATTTGAATGGAAAGCAATTGTGGCAGCGACTGAACGGGCAATCATGGCAGGCCTCTAAGCAACAACCCTGGGCAGTGCCTCATGCGGGTTCTCGGGGCACACCGAGTGTTGACGGGGACACGGTTTATCACCTGTCTGAAATGGGACAGCTTACTTCATTTGATGTTCGTACGGGGGATGAACGGTGGAACGTAAATCTATTAACAACCTTTAAGGCAGAGCGGCCAAAATATGGATTAAGCGAATCTTTGCTGATTCACAAGGATGCCATTTTTTGCTGTCCGGGTGGGGTTGATGGCTATGTTGTAGCATTAAATAAGCGTACCGGACAAACATTGTGGGCCAACGACCAGATAAAAGACCCGGTCGGATACTGTTCGCCTGTGGTAGCACGTATTGAAGGCGTCGAACAGGTCATTACGATGAGTGCAACACGTGTGTTTAGCTTTGAACCGGAGAATGGGCGGATACTCTGGGACTACACTTTCGGCAATCAACGTAACAACAGCGCAACGGATGTGATAGTGAGCGACGGTCTTGTTTATGCTTCGAGCGGTTATGGCGGGGGGAGCATTCTGTTACGTCCGAAACGGCAGGCCGACGGTAAGTTTTCTGTAGAGCAGGTGTGGAAAAGTGATTTACTGGATAATCATCACGGCGGTGCGTTGCTTCTCAATGGTCATCTTTATGGCTCCGGCCATGAGGCCCGTGGCTGGTTTTGTCTGGATTTCAATACCGGGAGCAAAATGTGGCAGTCTCCCGGTAAAGGGTCTCTGACTTTCGCAGACGGTCGGCTATACTGCCTTGATGAAAAAGGTATAATGTCGCTTGTAAAAGCGTCTCTCGAGAGCTGGGATGAGGTAAGTTCATTTCGTCCGCCAAAGGAAGGCCGGGGTTATTTTTGGGCCCATCCGGTCGTTTGCGGCGGACGACTTTATGTGCGTTATTCAGATAAGCTCTTAGCCTATAACGTTCAAGATGATTGATTAAGCAGAACTTTCTAATAGTAAATGATTGCATGATAAAAGGAGAATATTACGATGAATTGGTCTAAGATTAGGATGGCAATTGCCATAACGTGCATATTTGCTTCATTTCAGCTCAGCGCAAATGCAAGTGACATCAGTCAGGCGATTCAACAACATCGCATGGGAACATTGATCATTGAGACAAAACCCGGGTCCATGGTGCAGGTAGAGCAGCTTCGACACGAGTTCTGGTTTGGTGCTGCGATTTCATCATCAGCATTCAGCGGAAGGTTTGATTCTGAGGTTGAACGAAAGTATAAAGAAGTGTTCCTGGCGAACTTTAATGCTGCTGTTACCGAAAACGCATTAAAGTGGCTTTCGATGGAGCGGAACCAGGGCCAGATCGATTATAAAGTCGTGGATGCCATCCTGGAGTGGACCTCTGAGCACAGCATCCCGTTGCGCGGGCACTGTGTGTTCTGGGGTATTCCTAATAGAGTTCAGAATTGGCTAAAGCAATTAGATGATGAACAACTGCGAGAGGCGCTCAAGACCCGCGCTGCGACCATTGCTCGTCGATATCGGGGACGATTCGCCGAGTTTGATCTCAATAACGAGATGATTCACGGCAACTACTATGCCGAACGATTGGGACCGGGCATAACAAAACAGATGGCCGAATGGTTCAAGCAGGAAGACCCACAGGCAACACTTTTCGTTAACGACTACGATGTCTTGACGGGTAAACGATTGGATGATTATATCGCTCATATCCGCGGACTGCTTCAGGATGGTGTAGCGATTGGCGGGATTGGCGTACAGGGGCACCTGCACGGGGAGTCTTTTGCCCCGGACACTCTGCGGGGAGCACTTGACAAATTAGCAAAAATCGGCTTGCCTATTTGCATTACGGAATTTAATTTCCCGGGCCAACGCTCCCGCTTTTTGAAAAGCCGAAATCTGAAACTTACACCCGATGAGGAACGAGCAAAGGCCGAGGCGATTACCGACTACTACCGCATCTGCTTTGCACATCCTGCAGTGCGCGGCATCCTGATGTGGGGCTTTTGGGAGGGTGCAAACTGGATCCCGCAATCTTCACTATACAGGCGGGACTGGACACCAACTCCCGCCGCCGATGCGTATCGTGATCTGGTATTCAAGCAGTGGTGGACGCAGTGGAATGGCGAGGCGAATACAAACGGACAGTGTCGTGTGCAGGCTTTTTATGGCAAACATCGCGTCACTGTTGATGGACAGGAGAAGATAGTGGACCTCAATAAGGCCGCAGGTAAGACAGTTGTTTCCTTCAGATAGATTGTCTTATGATGGGCGGTGGTAAACTTATGGAATTAACGAAGTTATGAAAAACGCCTGAGCGACTTGGCGGGAAACTTGGCGAATCCAGACCGTTGATAGAGGATATATTCATGAGGACTTTACCATTGTTGAGCACGTGGCTGCAGTGTATCGTTTTCTTCAGCCTGGCCGCATATCAAAGCAGCTTTGCAAGAGCACATAATAGTGACATCGCACAATCATGGCAGGAGGATTATGCGCGTATTCTAAAGGAAATGGCAGAATATCAGGCGGGCACGTTACCCAAAACAGGCGCAGAAGAAACCTTGCGCATGATGGACGAAAATGCCCGGATCTTAAGCTCGGATCGGGATGTGCTGGACGTTCAACAAAGAAGGCTTCAAGCATTGGTTGACTACCTGGAAAACATACCGGGAGCGCCCGACTTGCGGGATGAACAGGAGGCATTGAACCGTTTAACACTGAAAAGTGTGGCGATTGGGCCGGCTAAAGCGGGCGCAGTTGCGCACAGAAAGAGTCTTTTCATGGAGAGTCGGGCCCTTGCTCGAAGGGTTGCTCTACAGAATCCCCTCTTGGATTTTGATGAAATCATTTTCAACACCTTCGAACATCAGATACAAAAGAATAACATCATGAACCACGATCAAGATGTTGGTTATTCCGCAGCGCCGGGAGGCGGTATTGGAATCATTAAAGGCTTCAAAACAAATAATCCAACCGGGCGGGACCTCATGAAAGGCGTGAAAATACAAAACGGTCCGTACCGAGGGTTGGACATCAGTACGGCTAAAGGCAGTTTCAATTCCTTTGATCTCTCATTTGATGGAAACAAGATCGTGTTTGCCTGGAGTCGGCGCGGGAAAAATCCCTGGGATACATGGACGCCCTTTGAGTCTGAATTTTGGGTAGAGGACAATACCTTTCACCTCTTTACCTTCGACATCGGCAGCACCGAATGCAGGCAGTTGACTTTCGGCAACCGCAGCGATCACTCGCCCTGCTGGTTGCCCAACGGACGTATCGCGTTCATGTCGGAGCGCAGGAACTCAACGGCTCGCTGCGCGGCGTCCCGGCACCAGCCTACCTCCGCCTTGTATTCCATAAAAGCCGATGGCAGCGATCTCATACGCTTGAGCTGGCACGATACTGAGGAATGGGACCCCAGTGTAAATAATGACGGGATGATTGTTTACACTCGCTGGGATTATCTGGACAGGGATTTTCATATTGCACATCATATGTGGACATGTTACCCGGACGGCCGGGATCCGCGTGCGCCGCATGGCAACTACCCATTGCCGCATACGACGCTGGAAGGCAATCGCTGGGAAGACGGCCGCGCCTGGCGTCCCTGGGGGGAGTACAACATCCGTGCTATTCCCAACTCGGGCAAATATATTGCCATCGCCGGGGGACATCACAATACGGGCATGTACGGGGCTCCAATTATTCTGGATGTCGGCATTTCCGACGACAACAAGACTTCACAGGTACAGCGGATAACTCCGGGGAACCGCTGGATCAATGAAGCCTGTCCAGCCAACACCAAGGGCGGCAAGACTGTGCTCACGAGCGGAAATGTAAGTGACAACCGTGATGGAGAGGCGCATTACGGCTATCCGTGGCCTTTGAGCGAGGACTTTTACCTGGTGACTGAAGGCAGTGGGAAGTACAACAGAATCTTCTTGCTGGATAAATATGGCAACCGAGAGGTGATCTACTCCGGTTTCGCCATCCCCAACGTGTCCGGCTTGAGAATTGTGAGTCCAATGCCTTTCAGGGCTCGAAAAAAGCCGCCAGTCGTTCCCACGGCTACCTGGCAAGGGCAGCGGAGTACTACTGAGGTTCCCAGGGCCACCATCAGTGTAATGAATGTGTACGAGTCTGATTTCAAATGGCCTGTGAATACCAAAATCACGTCTCTCAGGATAATCCAACATGTGCCAAAGCCCTGGTCCAGCCCTGTCACCAACAAGCCCAGGATGGGCTATTCGCAAAGCCCGACCGGAAGAGTGGTCTTAGGTACGGTGCCGGTGGAAGCCGACGGCAGCGCCTATTTCGAGGCGCCCGTAGAAAGGCTCATCTATTTTCAGGCCCTGGATGAAGATGGCATGGCTGTGCAGTCGATGCGGTCTGGAACCTATGTGCATCCGGGAGAGCATCTCACCTGTGTGGGCTGTCATGAAGACAAATGGAAGGCGCCAAATTTACGGGCCGAACCTTTGGCCATGCAGCGTCCCGCTTCTAAACTCGAGCCTGAAGTCGGCGGGGTGGAGCCGGTGAATTTCCACCGCCTCGTGCGGCCGGTATTCGAAAATAAATGTAAATCCTGTCATGAAAAAGAGGACCAAAAGCCTGATTTCAGCTACGCCAGTCTCGAGCCGTACGCCTTCTATTTTCATGCCGACGGCGGCTCCAACCACATGAGCTGGCTGCACGGTGGTTCCCGAACTATCGCAGGTAAGTTTGGCGCCCGCTGGTCCCGATTGTATAAGGACGGGTATTTGAGCAAATCCCACTATGACGTCAACCTAACGAAATCGGAATTGCGCCGAATAACCCTGTGGCTGGATACCAACTCTCTGGAAATGCCCACCTTCAGCTTAGATAGTAACGTACAGGAAAAGGCACGCCGGGGGGAGCTGGTATGGCCGATACTGGACGTGGACCCCCAAAATCCCCTGGGCATCGAACAGAACCGGAAATCGTCTTTCAGTATTAAGAGCCCCTAACAAAATGAGTCTGCATTTGAGATGCTCCTTGGATTTATCTGTGAACTTCCAAAGAGAATAAGCAAAAAAACCGAAGAATCACAATAACAATCAAAGCACTGAAAAAATAGATACCCCTATCGCAGTGTGATAGTCCGTCGTCAGGTTGTAGTCCAGCCTTGTCTATTCCTGTATCATGTACTTCTCCGCTTGTTCTGACGCCTCAAACAGATGGCCGACCAACGTCCCCCTCTTCTTTAGGTGCTGGAACAGTTTCGGACGGAGCTTCTTCCAGTGGTTGTACGCCATCCTCTCGAATCCTAACAGGTTTGACTTCTTTTTGTGACGTTGCTTGAACATCTTTTTCTGTGTCATCTGGAGGTCTTACGCCTATCGTAATCTCACCAACATCAACTGTGCCAATGGTTCCTCCAGACTTCCATATTTCAACATTCCAGGCATCGAGACAAAGTTTCAATTCTTCCCAGTCGCCAGTGCCCTGGATTGTATTAATTCCATTCTCCCAGTAAAGATTAACTTCTTTCAGCATATCCTCACCGCCGTCACTTTTGATTATCGAGGCATTAAATATTGCCGGAAAGTTGGCTCTTACCTCAATAACATCACTGCCTTTGTAGCACGGGAAGTCTCCGTGGTCTTTGCCGATACTTTCACAATCTACCTGTACCAGGTTAATCTTACGTTTGTGACACTCCTTGAGCTGTATAAAATGACCCACTTCCATAGACACAGGAAACTGGCAGAGGTCAATCGGCTTGTACTTCCATGCCTCCTCGGTCTTCTTCTCTGGCTCTGTGCTTGCATAGACAACCCCAAGCACGGCCAGACCAATCAATATTACCCTGTAAGTATTTTTCATCACTCTTCCCTTTCAAATATCCGAATCATTAAATACAGAACGCAACTTATTTATCTACACTCTTCCCTGGTACAAGACTTCCCTCCTTGGGATATGAAATACTAAAGCGGCCTTCTCTAATATTAGACTCTTCCCGATTAGAAATATTACAGTTTTTTAAAAAGTTTGAAAATATTAAAAAACGAGGCTTTAAGGGCTATACCCTGATAGATTGTCCTATGCCTCCTTGTGTGCAGAAAAGCAGCCCTGATACTATATCGTTGTCATTGTGATTGAGTGCCCAGTCGAACACCCGGGACATTTCCCTTTGGATAACATTGCATTTGTATGGCGGGGCTGTCCATTGAAACACGCAAATCCAGCTTGTGGAAATTTTTAATACCGATATCCACAATCCGGCTTCCGCGTCCGAAAGATAGCTCACGATGCACGGTGTCCAAATCCATATATCTCTTGTGCCTTTTCCAGGTTACCCCCCAATTGAAAAGCCCCTGTCCCGGCCCGGGGCAGTATATATTGTCTCGGAGGATCAGTTCCAGATCCGCCAGGGACGAACCTGGTTGCAACTCATTTGTAGAATTATTGTCGGTATTGCTTTGTTTTTTTACGGAGCCTTCCTGCATTGACTTTGGCCAGTGCCGCTCGTCGCCTATATCAAACCATCCCCAAACCTGTGCATCCCGATTATATGCTAACACATTATTGCGAACCGTCTGGTTATGGTTCCAGACTGGTTCCGAACCGCCTTCTATGAGTGGCGTGGAACGCTTCTGCTCCCGAAAACTTAATCCTTCTTTGTTTCCAATCAGAAGGTTACGCTCAATGAGACAATATGGTGAGCTGGATATGCTTATACCCGCATTAGCTCCCCAGGCGGAAGGTGTAAATGCGAATCCGTTGCCGACTATCACGTTGTCGTGGGCGTGGAGACTATAAGAAATCTCGTAAAAAATACCTGCGTTTTCGTTGTTGGAAATCAGGCAATTCCGCACTTCGCACTTCTCATTGCCAATATCGAACCAGATTCCGTGGCCCCTGTTCTCTGTGAAGATACTGTTCTCGAAGATTGCAGCCCTTGTAAAAACGATTTTGTTGCCACCTGCTTCCCAGCCTCGGTCGAATCCTTTAATATTATTGTTTGTTACTATGCAGTCTGTCATCAAGAGCCCGTGTGCGCGGCCGGCACTGAAACCCAACTGGCCATTATATTGGAAGACGCAGTTGCGAACGGTAATTCTCTCGCCTGTGAGTTTGGCCCCGCAGGAATTAGAGTATTCAAACGTGCAATCTTCAACCTCGTTGTCATCTCCTGAGAACTGTACGGCTCCATGCTGCGCACGATTGGCAGCGTACCGAAAGCGAATGCCTTTTGTCCGCACGTGGTCTGCCTTGCAGGTCCAGATAGTACTGCGCACTGAAGCTTCCACCATTACTTTTTTGCTGCTGATATCTCTATTGCCGCTGTCCCACACATAGAGACGTTTTGTGTTAAGATCAACAAAAAATGTCCCCCGGCTGAGCCTCTGCTTTTCAAGGACCTGTTTAAGTGGATAGCCATCCACAAACACCTGCTCGCATCTGCCGATCAGTTTATGATAGTCGTCCGATGGGTGTGTGTTGTGCTTGTTCCAGGTCACAAAACGATGGGGCCAATCGGTAAAGAAAATAGAATTGTTGCCCTCGACCCTCTGCCATATGGTAAGCTGGTCCGCACCGGTGACAACTACAAGCTCTCCAGAGCCGGCTTGTATTGTAATGGGTTTTTCGGCTGTACCGCTCTGCTCGATAGTAACTTGCTCGCGATAGACACCTCCGTGAATTATTATCGTATCACCGGCCGCCAATTGCAAGACTGCCTCGCCGATGGAACGTACCTGACTGTCGGTACCGATGCCCGGCAGGTTCTTCTGAGCAACGTGCCAGATTTTGCCCTCTGAGGAAGAGCATAGAAATATACCCAATATCGCAAATCCCAGTTTTATCTGATTTAGCTTATATTTTCCCATCTGTAAGTACGTGCCTCCTATAGAATACACATGTTGCCACCATTTCAAAATAGCTGCAAAGCAGTATCAACACTATCAAAATTAGCCTTTTATGTAAAGGGCGGGATACTGATTGAGTTTCAGGATTAAAAGACTATTAGGATAGTTGCAGTTTCAAAATATATTTGGTATCTTGGTTGACATGGAGAGCCTTGCATCTTTGAAAAGATTCGCAGACAGGAAATGTTGGTCAAGAAAGTAATTTATTTGAATTCAATTAGGAGGTAAATCATGTGTACGAACCACTCTAAGCTTAGGTTGTATCTGATTATTTTTCTGGTCAGTCTCTTCGGCTTGCTCAGTACAGTAACTGTTCATGCCCAGAATCGAAAGTACAACGGACGGTACGAGGGAACTTATTTGAATCGGATTGCCTTTCCTATCGGCGGAATCGGCGCCGGAATGGTCTGCCTGGAAGGGACCGGGGCCATTTCTCATGTTTCCGTCAGAAACACGATGCAGGTTTTCAACGAACCTTGCTCATTCGCAGCCTTATGTATCAAGGGAGTTAATAACAACGTGGCCAAAGTTCTGGAAGGCCCGGTGCCTGCCTGGAAGGTGTTTGGTTCCCCCAATACGGGTAATGGGGCGGCCGGAACCAGTTATGGCTTGCCAAGATTTGATGAAGCCTCCTTTCTGGCACGTTTTCCCTTTGGAATAGTAACCCTCAAAGACAAGGAGGTCCCGCTGCAAATCAAAGTTACCGGCTGGAGCCCGTTTATTCCCGGAGATCCGGACAATGCCTCTCTGCCGGCCGGGGCGCTGGAGTACAGTTTCCGCAATGTTTCAAGCAAAACTGTCGATGCCGTTTTCTCCTACAATACGAAAAACTTCATGGCAATTGGTGGGAAAGGAAACACGATATTACCTATCCGAAACGGTTTTGTCCTCAGCCAGGAAGGAACGGAGGAAAAGCCTGAAAATAAGGGTTCTTTTGCCTTGTTTGTCGATGACAACAATGTAGTTGTTGACCACTGCTGGTTTAAGGGCGGCTGGTGGGATTCCCTTACTCTTGCC
>JACKQG010003211.1_pt1 | contig 20312 bp, 13 predicted proteins | sample 8237621 | NCBI WGS metagenome assembly JACKQG01 (sample SAMN15677084, study PRJNA649215) | marine metagenome | biome: marine; feature: Black Sea; material: saline water; isolation source: suspended particulate matter (SPM) from the Black Sea western gyre | collected 2013-06-09/2013-06-10 | depth... | reverse complement strand
GAAGGCTTCGCTCAGGTCGCTACAAACTGCGATCTACGCTTAGGGAAGTTGCAGCCCATGAAAGACCTGTCTACCGTTACCGGTGTTGCATCGGGAACGAGGTCGCTTATGCGGTTAAGTTCCGGGTCCTGGATGTCCTACACATCGGACGTTGACATTGTCCGCGCTCAGATCGCGAACAGCGGGGACCGGACATATTTAACCGGCAGAGGGTCACACCCGGAACAGACTAATGCCTCTTTGTACGGTTCCGGCACGTACGAGAGGCTGGGGATGGTCGCGCCCACGACGGCCCTAACCATTTCCCTAAATGGAGAACCGCTATACGGAACCACGGAAATAGGGTCGTTTACCGGGTGTTCGTCGAGCGGAGACAATCAAATAGCCATTGGCGAGGCTCACGGCTTAACCCTCAAGGTTGGGGATTTTGTCGAAATTACCTCCGCAACCACCGAGGCCGATGTTGGGAATTATGTCCTTGAAAGCTGGGACGACACGAATCTATTTGTCAACCAGGAATTAACCGGGAGCGACAGCGATGTAGCCATAACCATAACCAGGCAAGTGGACGCTGCGGTCGCGGATTCGGTGTCATACGTCTACACGCGGGTCGTAAAGTGGGCAGACGGGTCAGAAGAGGAATCCGCGCCCTCAGACCCAACGGCGGTAACCGATGTTTTAGATGGTCAGGGGGCCGTGCTGACAGGGTTCGTGGCTGGGTCTGACAATGACGTGACCCATTTCCGTATTTATCGTCTTGCCGCGGGTACGTCCGGCGCAGAATATCAATATTTAGACGAGATCACAGTGGCCGAATCATCCTATTCAGACGATAGTTACGGTGGTGGCGAGGATGATCCTCATGGCCTACAGGACGTTCAAGCCGATATCCTCGAAACCGAAGACTGGGTACCGCCCCCCGATGCCCTTGAAGGGCTGACGCAATTTTCTAATGGGATCTTGATCGGGTTTGTTGGGAATAAGCTCTATGTGTCCGAGCCATGGGTCGGGTATGCCTGGCCCTCCGGGTATGCCATGACTTTTGACTACGATATTGTAGCCCTGGCCGTCTTTAACGAGGCTATTATGGTTTTGACAGGGGCCTTCCCCTATATCGTAACCGGCCTTGACCCGCAATCGATGTCCCAAACAATCCTCCCTTATGAGCAGGCCTGCGTCAGCAAGGCCGGTGTTGCAGTGACCAATATAGGGGTTGTCTATCCCACTCCTGACGGCCTCTTTCTTTTGAACGGCCATTCCGGGAAAATGCTGACGAAGGGCGTTTTCACGAAAGACCAATGGGCGGCCCTGGGGCCTGAGAACCTGATCTCGTTTTTCTATGATGATCAGTATTATGGTTTCTTCCGTGGAACCGGGACGGGGTTTCTCTTTAACTTCAAGGAGGACCCCTACACCGTAGATATCTCGATCAGTGGCGGGTCAATAACCGGGGGATTCCTCGATGCTGAGGACGATACCCTTTATCTCGTCAATGGATCTTCCCTGAAATCGTGGGGAACTTCCGCCAGCTATTTAACCTACGCATGGAAGAGCGCCCTTTTCCGATCAGGAGATGCGGCGAATTACGCGTGTGCCGCCGTCGTTGCAGACGGGAATGTTGATTTTCAGTTGTACGCTGATCAAGCGGCAAAGCTGAGCCCTGCGAAGACCGTCACGTCTGAGGAAATGTTCAGGCTCCCCAGCGGATACAGGGCAAGGGAGTTTGAATTTTCATTAAGCGGGGCTGAAGATGTTGATTCGGTCGCCATCGGGCAACATTCCGGAGAGCTATTCTAATGGGGACTGCGGACACTTCATATAAAGATACGGGTGGAAGACGGACCAAGTTCGCGTCAATCCCGGAACCGCCTGGGGATCTTTCCCCTGGGGCGCGTAAATTCCTTACTGCAATTAAGGAGACCGTAGAGGTCCGCGAGGGTAAGCGCGGGAACTCCCTTGACAGGAGCATTGTCGTTCGAGACCTGTTTGACCCGGACTTTACAACTAAATACTGGCCGGGGGGTGGAGCGTCAAACCCCAACGAACCGCCCTCTCCCACAACGAAGGATACCACTCCTCCCGGGCCGGTCTCTGACTTTACTCTCGATTCATCGGCAGAAGAAGAAAACTCTTTTGCGTGGACAAACCCTACGGATACAGACCTCTCCCACGTGGAAATATGGGCGGCTAAGAAATACCCTGGCATCCCTGACTGGACCACCGGGGCATCCTGCGGCCTGAACGACCTCTTCCGATATGGGAATTATGTGTATAAGTACATCGTGGCCGGACCCACCGAAGGTGTCTCCCCTGTTGACCATAAACACGGTTACAATGGTACGGACACGAAATACTGGAGACAAGAAGACTATCCATATCGGACTGTCGCGCAGGCAGGCCTTGTGGGGGCTATCACCAAGCCTACCGAAGAGTGGGTTCACAAGTTAAATAGCGCCGAAGCATTAGCCACCGATTGGTATTATTGGGCTCGGGCCTCTGATTGGGCGGGGAATAAATCGAATTGGGTACCTGCGGGTATCGCGGAGGGCCTCCTCGCTATCGCCAAGACAAATGAAACCGTCGTCCCTACCCCTGAAAATCTGTCTATTTGCAGTACGGGCAGTACGACCGTGTTTAACGATTTAGATGTCAATCTTTGTTGGTCCCCCTCTACTAATCCGATGGTGATCGATTACGAGCTTGAAATCTTAACCACTGCGACGGGGGTCCGGCGCCGGATAGTTTCAGCTATCCGGGGGTGCACCTGGACATATACCTACAACAATAATAGCGACGATGGGGGCGGGACCCCTGAAGACGCGCTAACCTTTAAGCTTTGGGCTGTCAATCCCTACGGGGTGAGATCTCCCGGTTGTGACGAGATTTCTGTTACGAATCCAAGGCCTTCCGATGTTATAGGCCTGGTTTCAGACTCATGGATCAACGGGGTTCGATTTCGCTGGGCTAAGAATCCGGAACCGGACGTTGAAGTTTATCGATATCAAACCCGGATTATTTCTGACCCGGCGACTGCATGGACCACATTAGCAGAGACAACGAGCCTGAACGTCTTTGTCTTTCTCGATGAGAGCCAAATGTCCATATACGCGGATGGGGCAACCATTGAGATCAGAATATGGGCCGTAGACACTTGGGGCAATCTTTCTGCGGCGGCGGCGACTGATACGGGCATCACGGATACCCTAAATATCGAGACAAAGGATATTGATGATTTTGCCATAGACGCTTCAAAGCTGTTTGTCAGAATACCGGTCCTTGAGGCCGATAATTGGTCTTCGGCTGGGTATGTTGTTTCATGGAACGCCCACAATCTCTTTTATAATGGCAGGTGTTACCGGATTGCCGCCGGGTCTTGTACCGTTGCCGATGCAGATTCGAAGAAATACATTTATTGGGTTCGGCCTACAGTCGAGCCCGAGCAGGACGACGCGACTCCGGACAGCCCTTATGCTTCATCGTACCAGGAGAGCACGAACCACCCTGCCGGAGATCCGGACGCGACCCCGCCACAATCAGACCTCTTAGGGGAGCATGGCTTTATTATTGCGGTGAACGTGGGCGGATCATACGACCTGGCCTGGAACGCTATGGCAAACGCGGTAATAGGTTCCGCCTATATCATGGATGCTGCTATCAATACCGCAAAGATTGCCGATGCCTCTATCACAAGCGCCAAAATCGTTGAGTTGCAGGCGAATCTTATTCTTGCAGGGCAATTACAGTCAATCGACTGGCCCGCAAGCGGCGCCTATTTCAATGTTGACTCCGGCGATTTCAAGCTGGGATCCGATGCAAGCCCTAATCTGGCATGGGACAACTCCCTGCAAACCCTGACGATCCGGGGCGCGATCATGCAGTCTCCCGCCGGGAGTGAATTCCCTATGCCGGTTTATCGGGGCGTGTATTCTGCGGGGACCAGCTATTATAAAGGCGATCTTGTTACTTATGGTGGCAGCTCATGGGTTTATTCTCAGACCGGGCCAGGGTCCGGCGTTGCCCCTGACGTGGTGCCTCCCGGGTCAAACTATTGGGACCTATGGGCTTCTGCGGGGGACGATGGGGCCGCGGGCGGCGACGGAGATCCGGGTCCCGGCGTGGTTTACAGGGGGCAGTTCGAAGACATCTACACTACAACGGATTTTGTCTGCACGACCCTTAGGCGCGACGTGGTGAAATATGATGCCCTGCAGGGAGGGGTCTCTCCGGGCTATTATATCTGCAAGCTCTCTCATGGCCCTTCCGGCGGAGGTCTTCACGATCCACGTAATACCGCGTATTGGGAGTCTTTCGGGGCAACTTTCAGTAGTGTCGCGACTGACTTATTACTGGCAAACGATATTGCAGTACTAAGGACAATCACGTTTGGGGATGCAGGCACTCAACAGGGCGCGATCAGAAGTTATGGAAAAGACTCTTATTCCGATCCAACGGCGGGTTTTTTCTTTGGGTGGGATGGAGGCGTCGCAAAGTTTAATGTTGGGGATGAGACAGATCCAAGCAACCTGAAATGTGTGAAATGGAGCGGGTCAAACCTAACGGTCAACGGGAAGAATGTTCTTGACGATGGCTCCTTACAGGAATTTGCAGCGGGGAGTCTGCTTGTGGCTTCGGCAGATGAGCAATGTTGGGCTCCGACCTATTATTACAGAAAATACAAGGAAATCATGATCCCAAGGGGGGGCACCTTGAGGATCTCGTTTGATATGACGCACGATTCAGGCGACGCAATGTGGGGGCGAATATATGTAAATGGCGTAGCCGTTGGAACCGAGAGATATCAGGATAATAGTCATTATGCGGGGGGCGTTCATGTGGGAAGCGGTTGGTATCGATACACGGAAGACATTACCGATTTAGAGGTCGATGATCTTGTTCAGTTATATGCGAAGCAACAGGGGGACTACCGGAACGGGAATCTGGTGCGCTACTTCAGGCTTTATGCGGCCCATTCAACTGTTTTTCAAACCCTGTTGGACACCGGAGGAGGTTGGTAGATGTTGGATCAATTGATACTTTTGAAATCAGAACAAACCTTAGCAAGGACTCTCGCTGACCGTGATCAGATTATTGCAAATCTCATTAAACAGGTCGATCATACGTGGTCCATCATATTGACTTTATAACCCTTCTCGACGAGGAGGGTTATTATTAGGGTAGGGGGTATAAAAACATCATGTTAAATCAAATGACTATTCTAAAGGGCGAAAAGCTTTTGGCCGGGATCATTGCGGAACGGGACGGGATTATCGAAGGTCTCGTCGAGCAGGTCGACCAGATGGCTAAACAGGCAGACCAATTAAGGCAGGAGATCCACAGATTGAACGCCCAAGCGGCCGGAAAGGAAGAAGCGCCATGCCAGGACCAGGAACCAAGCCCCACGACGTAGGTGTTGTTCCATACTGTGAGATTGACGGAATCCGAACGTTTAAGAATTCGGAGATCATGGAGTTTTATGAACGCATGGTAAGGGACGGGACTGCGCCACTTGTTTTCCATGACGGAGCGATTACGTCTTCTAATGATTTCCTGCGAATGATGAAAGGGCCTAACGCGGCTCTATATGTCGCTTATTATAAGGAAGAGGCCTGTGGCGTAGGCTGGTTGACTCATTTTGAACCAAAGGCGAGATCATGCCGGGCTCATTTCACGGCATTCTCTGAAGTATGGAAAGAGGATACTGTATCGATAGGCAGAGAAGTCTTTAATCAGATGCTCCACATGAAAGCCGACGATGGAGAGTTTGTGTTTGATGTTTTCCTTGGGTTGGTTCCATTGTTTAATGTCAGGGTTATCAAATGGCTGAATAAAGTCGGCCTGGTGAGAGTGGGAGAAATACCAAATGCCCTGTGGAATGGAAAAGAAAGCATACCCGGTATGTTGTTTTACTTAATTAGATAGGAGGATCTTATCATGGGAAGTGGCGGCGGAGGGACCACGATCAACAGCGAAGATACAGTGTATAACGCAAGGATGGCGACTATCGCTGAAGCTCAGCAGGTTATGGCCGAGGAACAGTACGGGTTTTACAAAGACTATTTTCAGCCATACGAAAAAGAGCAGATAGCCGCAAACAGGGCGCTTATCCCCGGACAACGGGACTTGCAGATGAAGGCCTTGTCTGCGGGGGCGGACGCCCTTAACCCTGAGGTGGCCATGGACGCGGCCCAGGCCGATGCAGCGCAGGCATTCGCAGGGGCGCAGGGGTCGATGACGCGGAACCTTGCAAAGCGCGGGGTTCGGATGGACTCGGGCCAATCTGTCCAAATGCAGAAAGATACGGCCCTTGCCCAGGCTAAGGCGATCGGCGGTGCCCGGACTATGGCGCGTCAGTATATCGGGGACAGGTCGTTGCGCGTTATTGGGGGCGGTGCAGGATAACTAAGGAGGTTGGATCATGGCAATCGGTGGAATGTATGGGGTGCAAAACCCAATGGAAAGAACGATGCAAATGTATGGTCAGGCGGCGGGGACCTATGGAAGTATGAGTAAAAGGACCGAGACGAAACACGAAGAGGCCGCTAAGACCGTTGGCGGAGGGATTGCTGCGGGTGCCGGGGGCGCAGCGGGCGGGGCAATGGCCGCAGGCGCTATGGGCGCCAAAATGGGCTCCGCTGGCGGGGATTGGGGCGTGGGGATAGGCGCCGTTGTTGGCTTACTGGCTTACTACTTGGGGTAGGAGGGTTTTACTATGTCATACAAAGACGGTTATGCAAAAGGTTTAGCAATAGGTGGAGCCTTCCTGAATCTCGGATCCGCGTTTGCGGGAAACGCGAGAGCTCAAGAAAAAGATGCTCTCGATGCTGAGAAGTTGGAGAGGGAGAAGAGGGTCAAGGCGGCAGCTATGGGAATGATTGAAAGCCCTGATAGTTTTGATTCCACAGGGTTGTCTTCGGGTGAAAGGTTTGATGCAGCTGTCCACGCAGCCGAGTTGACGGCAGCCAAACAACGCAACGACAGCGGGGTTATGAAATTGCGAGTGCAAAAACGAGCAAATAATTACGGCGCCATGCGGGCCGATGCTCAGGTGATGAATAATTTGCTATCCAGTGGAGACGTAGAAGCTGCGAGCTATAAAGCAAAAGAGGCATTTGCTAAAATAAAAGATGGCTGGACAGCCGAGATCCATAAAAGCGAGGCTGCAAACGCCCCAAATACCTTTACGCTGACTAACCAATTCACAGGAGAAACGAAAACATATCCCGTGAACGACGAATACATGAAAGAGGCAGCGGGGTACATAAATAGATATCGTGATTCGCCTAAAGAAGCTGATGCGATAGACCGCGTTACCCAGGCTTATATACGGGAAGAAAACCTTAACAGCATGAAAAACGCCGAGGAGATATATAGCAAAGACGGAAAGGAATTCCTTGGCTACACATTTTCTTCTTACAAGAAAGACGAAGACGGGATCTCCTTTACAGAGCAACAAGAGAGGGTTTTTCTTAGCCCTGGCCTGCAGCCCATTACCGAGGCTGCCTTGCCGGGGGACTATACGACCAAGAAGCGGGCGCAAGGCCAGGCGGATATTGCAAAATCTCAGTACATTCAAAAGAAAGCCATCCTTGGCGGCAGAAACCTGACGACGCCAAAGCTGGATAAAACGTTTCGAACCGAGGGCGGGAAGACCTTAGCGCCTGACGCCGTTGGTGGATATCCAGAGGTGCCGCCCGGCATGGTTCCAAAGCAGAATGGCAGACTTACGTCTGTTAGGGATGCAAAGACCGGCAAGTCACAGCAAATGACGGTCAAGCAGGTCCGGGCAAACCTGAAAGAGGCTAAGGCAATTTTAAAGTCGGTTAAAGATGATGCCGGAAATACGTTTATCCTGCCAAGCCTTGAGCAGCTTCAAGGCGCTTCTCAGGAAGACAAGGAAACGGTTCTCGGTAAAATTGAACGGTTAGCTGGGGACCCGAAGCGGTCGGAAGCCGTTAGGACGGCGGCGAATCGGGTTCTAAGCTATCTGGGAGCCCTGGGGATCACACAGACGGCGGGGCAGGCGATAGGCGGCGGCGCTCCCGTGGGAAGTGGGGCTAATGCGGGCAAGTCCTGGAAGGACATCAGGGAGGATCTAATAAGGACAAAACAGGGCAGCCAAAGCCCTGAACCTGCAACACTTCAGTAATAACAAGGGAATCTATCTTGGAAAAACTCAACATCTACAATGAATGGATGCAAGATCCCGAATTCGCGGGTTTGCCGTCCCAGGAGAAGAGGGGAATTCTCGGTCATTATTTTGATACTAAACTGACCGATGATGAATTCCATGGTCTACCTGATACGGAAAGGGCTGAGATCCGGAATCATTTTCTTGGCGTACATCTCGGCGCAGAAGGCGTTAAGAAAATGTCTGGCGCGGGAGGGAGCTTCGACAATCCTCTTCCTGACAGCAAGTTTGGAGCCCTGGGGGATATGGGATCAGGGCTCGCGGCTGGCGTTCTTGACTTTAACCGGATGGCGTGGCAGACGGCCAGGGCTCTTGATCCTCCTGGGGGTACGGATGTTGTTAGAGATTTCGCCACGGATCAGATTGACGAGCTTAGAGGGCTTGAAGAAGATTACCCAAGAGTCTTTAAGCCCTCTAAAGAAACTCAGGATAGCCACGTAAGGAAAGCGATATATGGAGGCTTCCGGGCGGCAGGACCTTCCCTTGGCTATGCAGGGTTAGGGCTTGCAACGGGCGGGGTGGCCGCTGCCGGGGTACTTACGGGCGGTATTTTTGCGGCAAGTGAATTCGATCAATATATGGACGATGCCGCAAAAGCCGGGAAGTCTTATTCTGAATCGTTGCCCTATGCCCTTGCCTCTGGCGCGGTTGAGGGCGGCGGAGAAGCTCTTGCAAATGTTATTGGCCTGAAGATCTTTGGCCTTACGGGTATTGGAGCCGCAACATTCAAAAACACCGTAAAACAAGCCCTATTCAACAAGATGGGCGGGTTTTTCAAGAATACCCTTACACAAATGCCGGTCGAGGTGTCTGCCGAATTCGCGCAGAACTCCGGGGAGCAGTTAATCCGGAATCTTCAAGGAATATCAAATGAAAGCCCGCTGAAAGCAGGGATGGAGGCGATTGGCCCTGCAATGGTCATGACGCTTCTGTTCGGCGGCGGGTCACATTACCTGTCACGGAAAGGCAGGAACAATGCCTTTCAGGCCTTGGCGGATGAGAACGCTCCTGAAGAAGCCCGGTGGCAAGCCTCTAACGTGATCGGCAAAGCCCTTGAGCAAAAAGACAAGGAACTTGCTAACCAATGGACGAAATCTTCCGGGGAGTACATCGGGCGGAAGCTGCCTATCCCTATCGACATGGAAATCAGTGAGGTAGTTGCAGGACAGAAGGATTCTGAGACCGGGGAAACCATATTTGATCAATACGACAAGGTCACTTCCGACCCTGACATTAACAAAGCCCTTGAAGCCGGAGCCAAACGCGCGGCGGGCAACGCTCAGGCCGCTACCCGCGACGATCAGGCCATGAAGGTCTACAAGGATCTTCTTGATAGCGGAGAGGCAACCGCTGAGCAGCTTACCGCACTCCAAAAAAGATTACCCCCGGAACATCCCGTGGCAAAAGACATTACCGATGTTTTAGCTCAAATGGAGGCCGACCAGGGGCAACCGATTGAATTAACGGAGGACATGAGAAAGAAGCCTGTGGCACTATTGCAGTATCCTGAGGGTACCGGCCCGGAAGGCCCGATGCAGTTCGGTCCTCCTGGGAAAGTTCCCGGGGAGATCCGCAAGTCTGACGGGACGGTGTTTGAAACAGAAGAGAGTGTTAAGTCCGCCATAAACAGGCAGGGGGGGTCTTCTAAAGATTATCGCGTTATCCCCACGGAGGGCGGTTTTATAGCATGGCCTCTCGGAGAAGCCACTGTAAGGGCGCTTGATGCCAGAGGGATAGGCCCATACCTGGATTCTTACGCATTCCAATTAAATACGGGAGAGAAGGGCCAGAAAATATGGCTGGACCCGGATCATGATACTTCTGACCGGCAGGTTATCGGGACAAAGGCCGATATCCCTGATTGGTTTAGGGATGGTCAGAAAGAATATGGGTGGGACAGATATAAGGCCGCTAAAGCCATAGAAAAAGGAATTGCCGGCCGCCCATTTGCTCCTGGGGAAAAGGGCGAACAGGCTATTTGGGATACTGCTATTGGGGCGGCAAAGGAAGATCTCCGGCGTGATATGCTTGAGTTTGGCAAGGTAATTGAGAATGTGCCGGAGGCTATTGAAGGATTATCAGATACAGACTATAGGAATTTACTGGGGGTATTGGAAGATGAAGGACTCTACACCAGACCAATTACAGAAGCTGCGGCCTTATTTCGTAAAGAGGTTGAAAACGAAGCTGTTGAATCAGTTTCAGAAGAACTTGGAATCTCAGAAGAAGAGTTCCGGGCCACCCTCGAGAACCCTGAACAGCCAGAAATAAGTTTTGACAGGGCATGGGAGGACTTGTCTGCTGAGGACAAGGACTTTATTGCTCAGTGGGATAGGGAGCGGGCGGGAGAGGGAGAACGGGAAAGCCCCCCTCAGGAGGCCGTAAAGCCCAGCACAATCAACGAGGCAGAACAGCCTGGCCCTGACAAGGGTGTCAAGGAGAAAGCGCAAGGGCGTAGAGAAGGCGCTGTAGGCGGGCAGGTTCACGACTACAGTTCTACACAAGTCAATCTCCCTGAAAATGAGGCTCAAAGATTTCGAGATTTTGGGGGCAAAATTCCGGACTCGCAACTCTATATTGACCCCAAAGAAGGTTATGAATCAGGCCGGGAGGACACCCCTCATATTACGGTAAAGTATGGTCTCGATACGGTTGAGCCCAAGGATGTCGAACCCCTACTCGCTGACCAAAGACCTATCGCAGCCAAATTAGGGAAGGTCTCCATTTTTGAGGTAGACAATTACGACGTTGTCAAGGTGGATATCGAAAGCCCGGAACTCCACGCTCTCAATAAAAAAATTGCTGACAATTTGAAAGTTACAGACACCTATCCTGACTACAAGCCTCATGCGACCATTGCCTATGTCAAGAAGGGAGAGGGCCAAAAATATGCCGGAGACACGTCTTTTGAAGGGGATGAAATCACTTTTGATTCGCTGGTGTTTTCTGGAAAGGACGGTAGGGACACAGTTATTCCATTGAAAGCCCCCGTTGCTCCCGATATCGGAAAAGAGGCGAAGGAACCGTGGGAATTGACATTTGATGAATATTATCAGGGTAGACGAAAAGATGAAAACAGCCGAATATGGGAAAAGATTTATCCAAACGAAAAGTATGTACCTAAACATGTAAAGAACAGTGTAAAGACAAGATGGAGGCGGGATGTAGAGGATGCTATTTTCAATGGAGATGTTTCCGAATCCAGCCTAAAACGTATCGGATATCAGGATAATTGGTGGAGACCTACCAAAGAGCATATATCCACCCTCCTTCAAAAAATTCAGAATGGCTTTTCATTAAGGGAACAGGACGAAGGATTTTCGTTTGTGAACCGGCATAAGCTGGTGATGATGCCTGGGTACAGGGCCGACTATGTCGATAAGCTGACGCCCAAGGGGAAGGAGCTTATTGCGGCGGAAATATCCCCACCCGATACCGGGGAAGCCCCTACCCCTACCATCCCCCCCGCCGAGATCGTTGAACCTGATGTCGGAAAAGAGGCGTATAAGATGCGTCTGGACGAGTATTTAATGGTCAATCCAGACCAGTTAAAGGGTGATGAAACCCTTTTAGCAAAAAGGCTTGGAGATAAACATGAAAATGCTGTAATTGATGCTTATAGAAAAGGCAAGATCAAATCCCATCCTGACTATCCTGATCTGGCTGCAAAATCCGATGTCGGAAAAGAGGCGAAGGAACCGTGGGAGATGACACGGGATGAACGGGAATCGTGGTTAGACAAAAAAGCTGACGAATATGGCAGTAAAAATAAGTTTTATGCAAGTGACGAATACAAGAAGATATATCCAAAACTCTACGAAAAACAGCGTCAAGAAGAAAAGGAATATAAGGCTGATACTGATAAGGCATTGAAGGAAGCCGGATTAGAGGAATCTGACAATGTAACGTATGTATCACCTGATGGTCAAACCGTTGCTCATGGTAATTTGTATCGGGACAATAAGGGTGTACCAAAAGTTAAAATCCATACAGAAGAAAGCTCACAAGGTAAAATCTCGGTAAATAAAATCAAAGCTTGGCATAAGGGATGGGAAAAAGCCAAACCTGTAGAGGGGGAGAAGGGGATAACAGACCAAGTTGCCGGGCAGCCTGACACCCAGCTATCCCTCGCCCCTAAAGGCAGCTCAAGGACTGTAATCACGACAAAGCTCCCCGATTCTTTATCAAAAGCCTTCACGATGGGTAAGCTGGGCCAGTTAAAGGGTGTGCCGGGGACCCCGGAAAATAAGGACTATCGACGGGCTAAATATCATGGGGACGTAGACGCGGCAAATAGGGTTGTTCGACGTATGCTCAATAAAAATAAGGCGATCGCCCTTGGCAAAGCTCTTGATGCTGACAAACCTATCTTGTTCGTGCCGGTCATAAATAGCGAAAAAAATAATCAATTAAACGTGTTACCTTTACGGTATGCTAAAAAACTGGCAGAGGTCTTCAGCGCAGAGGTGAATGGAAATATAGTTAAAATGTCCGGGAAACCAAATACGGACGTACCATTAGAAGAACGGATTTCACAGGATATTACCTTTGATGGCGATTTGCCGGGTGGTGACTATCAGGTTGTCATTGTAGACGACAACTTTACGTCTGGAAAGACCGTAATGGCGTTAATGGGGCACTTACAGGTTTTGGGTGCTGAAGTAAGGGCTGTTTCGACTATGGCGTATAGTGCCCGAAACGGCGCTCAAATCAAGCCTACCGAAAAACAGCTTGACAAAATCCGGCAGTATGCTAAAATGGATCCCGGAAGTCGTGGTAAAAACATTGACGATTACATAAGAGAGGTGACAGGCCATGACATCAACCAATTCACAGGCGCCGAAGCAAACGCCGTCGCAAAAAAGCAAGCCTCGAAAGCCTTTAGACCCCTCTACCCTCAGAGAGATGGCGAAGAAGGCACTGGAACCAGACTTTCCTCCTTCCCCGGAAGACTTCAAACTCCGTTAAAACCTAACACTATAGCCAAAGCCCGCGAAGCAAACCCGGAAGCGCTGGATGAACTCCTGCTTGATGTTTTCGGGTGGTTAGGGGATGTATTACCGCAATCCGTACTGAAACGTATTGTTGTGGATATGATGCCTCGTATAAGCCTTAAAGGCCAAAATGTTGTTGAAAGCATGAGGCAACACTCGGAACTTACCCAAAAAGGTATTGGTGAGATCTTAGGTACATCCAGAGTGGGTACCTTATATGGCCTCATCGAACTTTCCTACAACTTCGACAATAACACCATACAGAAGTCCACCTACCATGAGGCTTTTCATGTAGCGGTAAAATGGTTGCTCCCAGATGCCGATTACAAGACCCTAATGGATCATTTCAAGGGCAACGAAGAAGCTATGGCCAATGCCTTCATGGATTTTGCTCAGAAGAAGAAAGGCGGGGCTACGCAACCATCTCTCATTACAAAGATATTCCGCAATCTGAGATTGATATTCAAGAGGATACGTAACGGGTTGCAGGGTAAGGGATACAAAGATGTTCAGGCGGTATTTGAGAAGATATGGGGCAAAGAATATGAGATACTGCCGGAAAACGTAAGGATGGAGAGGGTTGATAGGGGGAAAACTCAATTACAGATGGCCGGTGAACGTGCCATAGGCGCACCCACAGGACAGCTTGCTAAGGCCCAGGCAATGCTTGACGAAGGCAAGACAGAGCAAGAGGTATGGGACGCTACGGGGTGGAACAAAGAGGCAAGCGGGAAGTGGGCGTTTCGGATAGATGATAGCGGGGCGAAGGTGAAAGACTTAGGGGATAAAAGAGAATCAATTAAAGGATGGTTAGAAGATTATTTAAATCATCCTGAGTTATTCAAAGCATATCCGCAGTTAAAGGATATAACAATAGAGTTTAAACCTGGCATTGGAGAAGAAGGAAATTTTAAAGCAAGCACTGGAATGGTGTCAGGTAGAAATTGGAGGGGGAACATAACTGTCGGTATTGGTGAATTTCCAATGAACAAAAAAAGGGTGTTGGAGCAAGCCAAATCCACCCTTCTTCACGAAATCTCCCACGCCATCCAGGAGATAGAAGGCTTTGCGAGGGGGGGGAGTCCCGAAGGGTTTAGACAGCCACGACTTGAACATACCTTAGCAAATTACAAGGAAGCCTTATCCGATGCCTATAAAAAAAGCGGTATTGATGATTTATTTCTTGAACAAGCCAGTGCTATGGAAACTGGAGATACATCAAAAGTCAATCGAATTAAGAAGAATATAGAAAATATTAAAAAAGCAGATGAAAGTATTATTGCACTTGAAGCTAAAATTGAAAGTTTCGAAGATGCCATTAAGAAAAATTTAAGAGGGTTATCGACCCCTATGGATGCTTATGGCCACCTCGCAGGAGAAATCTACGCCCGAGAAGCCGGAGCCCAATTCACCGGCCTCCCCGGTACGATGGAGGGCATACCCAAAGACCAGTGGCTAATCAAGGACGGGGAGGGTACGAGCTTTAGTGTGGAGATGCCGGAAACTCAGCAAACCCCGGAAGAGTGGGCCGACGAGGCCATGAAGAAAATGTTCCCCACCAAGAACGAACCCCAAAAAGCCGCAACCAAGAGAGTCGAAGAAGCAGATAAGGCCTTCGGAGATCTAAGGAAAGCCATGTCAGATCGATTCGGCAAGGGGTATGTCAAAGAGGGGATGAAAGGATATCACGCGGCTTTCGGGCTCCCCTACTGGCTGGGAAAGAAATTCAAGTCTATCCGGAACGCCGTACGGGTCGAGGTTGACGCAGCCGAAGAACGATCAACCGATTTATTCAATGATTATGACGGACCCCTGGGAGATATCCAGAACGACCTACCTAAAAACAAAAAAGCCTTTAAGGAGTTCAAGGATCTTATCTGGAAGTGGGACAGGAAGCCTTTTCCGAAAAAAGCAGTGTCCGCCTTGTGGCACAAAGAAGCCAAGGAAGACGAAGACCTTGAGGTCAACCCGGAACATTACCGGCAGGTCAAGGCGTATCTGAGGGGAACCGGGGCCTCTGACGCGGCTATCCATGGCTTCTTGACGATCAGGCGCAAGTTAGACGAGAAATTCATCGATATTGACAAGACCATGCGCGTAGAGGTCGAAGACCCCGATCTGCTAACTCAATTCAGGTCAGAGATAAGCAAGGTCTCTAACTATTTTCCGCACCGCAGAACCGGCGGCTCTCATGTGACCATAATTGATAAGCGCAGGCCTGAAGGGGAAAAGACGGTTTACCGAGAGCATTACAACACCCTGAAAGACCGGGCCTTGCCTAAAAGCAAGAAAGCCAGGGCCAGGGCCAAACAATGGCTCATGGATGAATTCAACGCTGGGCGTCTTGACGGCTCCATACGAGATTATCATATCTCACAGGGGCCGGTTGAGCAATTGCCTGATGAGGTATTCTTTCAGGTTCCGGTTGAGGCCATGGGGCAAATTATAGCGGAAGCAGGGCGTAACCTGGAACTGGAACGGGCCGGATACGAGGCCGAGCGCCTATTTAATAAGGAAGGCCGGACCAAAGAGGAAGCCCTTGCAATTGCCAAGAAACGGCTCCATGCCGATATGGAAGTGGCATTGTCCAGGGCGACAGCGGAAGTGTTCAAGTCTCGCGGTTGGGCAAGGCATAGCCTTCTCAGTAAAAACATTCCTGGCCATGAGACGGAAGATGTTTTCGGAATCCTGTTTGATTATCTTTCCGGATATGCCGGCTTTAAGACGAAAATTAAGCGGGCGCGGTTACACTCTGAAAACATCCAGAGCCTTAATGCTAAAAAAAGGCCACAGGAATACAAGTACCTCTCTAAGTACGTCCGGGATATGCTCGCGAATCAGGATCGGACAGATCGGGCTGTTGATACTTTAAGGGGGATCTTCTTTGCCAAGTACCTGGGCTTTGTCGTTAAAAGCGGTATGGTCAATCTAACGCAGAATATTGTCTTGGCCGCCCCTACTCTTTCGGCCCATACCAAAGCATCCACCTTTAAGCTGGCTAAGGCCATGAAGGATACCAGGCGGGCTTTGACGAGCAAGGCCGCATGGACAAAGGGCAAGGTTGAGTATCCTGGGCTTTCCGCTGACGAACAAAGGGCGCTCTATGATCTGATAGAATCCGGGGTGTCTACAGATCAATACCTCCGGGAACTGAAAGGGAATATGCCCGGGGTTGGATGGGTTAAGGTCTTCAAGAAAGGGCTCGACAAGGCCGGAATCTTCATGTCGTTAGCCGAGAAATTCAACCGGGCCAGCACCGGGCTTGCAGCGTACCGCGTGGCCACAAAGGAAAAAGGCATGACGCATGAAGAGGCGGTCGAATTCGCAAAGGAAATTGTCTACGATAGCCATTTCCTTTACGGGACAATGAATCATCCTTCTTTCGTTAGGGGTGGTACGGCCCAGAAATACGCCAGATCCATGTATACCTTCCGATCGTTCACCCACAATTATCTGAATGCCGTCGCTCATTTATGGGGCAATCAGCAAAAAAAGGCCGTGGCCCGGAGCGTTCGGAATGTCTTCCTGGTGGGTGGGCTTACATCCCTACCGTTCTTCGATTTGGCTGCAAAGGCCCTGTATTGGGCTTTAGGCCGAGACGACGAAGACCCCCTGACTGATGCGCGAAAGACCATGCCGCACCAATGGATGAAGGACGTTTTGGTTTACGGCCTTCCCGGGTTGGCCGGGGTCGACCTGTCCGGGTCAATTAGTATTGAGTTCCCGCGGGGCTGGAAAGATTTAATCGGAGTGCCCTACTCCATCGGAGAGGACACGTTTAAAACCGTCGAAAGCCTGAGATCCGGGGCCTACTTCCGGGCGCTATCTACAACCCCTGTCACTCCGTTGGTCGTTAGGAACGCCATGAGGGGCTATGAACTTTTCACGGAAGGGCAAAGGGCGAGAGGCGGAAAGGATATCAATTATTTTGGGGTGCCCGGGACCATGAAGATATCCGGCAGAGAGGCAATTCAAAAAGGAGTGTTCGGGTTGCAGCCTACGTCTGTTTCCTCTGGATATAAAGCTTATAAGGCGACGCGGAGGGCTGTTGACTCCATGAAGGACAAGAAAATCAGACTTACGGATCGGTTCGTTAATGCCTATAGGAGGGGTGATTGGGCCGAGATTGACAAGATTAAGAAGGAAATCAGGGAATGGAACGTGAATGCCGTTAAAGAGAGTAAGTGGGGCAGGCTGATTGATATCAGCGCGGCTATAGAAAGACGGCTGAAGCCTAGCGTGGGGAATGTTCCCAAAGTCATGAGGCCAAAAGCGGCAGGGATTACACAGCAATGGCGGAAGCCAGTTGTAAGAAAGAAGATTGGGGGCGCGGCGAATTATTGAATGACCATAATATGTTGTGTCCGATCGGAGCTAGTTAGACACAACATATTGTGGTCCCACCGGAGCTGATTCAACCACAAAAACTTCTTCAACACCCCTGGTTATTGTTGCACATCCCACAAAAGCAACCAGCAGCCCCAATAAGGTGCATAATACAACAGCAATCTTTCTCATGCGCGGTTTCCCTCCTTTTTTTTGACGTAGGTATCTACAGAAATGACACCGAAATCCTTGGAGTTAAAGCGGCTTTTCTTGGCCCCGTAGATGGCCCCTAACGCCTTGGCCGGAAGTTCCCGAGCCTGCTGAAAAAGAAACTTGGGGGCCACAACGGCTGCTGCCCCTAATGTGGCTAAACTCTTAAAAAATTGCCTGCGTGTTTGGGCCATTATTTAATTCCCTTATTATAGTGGTGCCTTGAAGTATCCCTTGTCAGTGTCTACGACTTGCTTAACTGAGCCGTCTACATCTGTAAATATACAAATATCGTCAAGGTCAAATCCTACCCCAAATTTAGAGGTCATTAAGGCTAACTTGTCGATTTCCGGCAATCGGCGTGCTTCTTCTATGGTTTTTGGTGCGCTATGCATCCCTAATCTTCATCCCTATCCCTGGCCCTGTCCGAGGTATTGTCAAAAATCATCCGGGAGTTTCCCCTGTCGTCAAACTCGACATACCCTCCGTCAGAGACTTTGTAGACGTTGGATGTTCGAACATCTCCATCGTCGGATATCCTGTAAATAATCTTATGGTTTTCATCGCCATAAATATTAACGCTTTCAGCCAGGGCAATCCCCGGAATCAACAAAACTACGGCCAATAATACGATGATCTTTTTCATGACGCGTCCTCCTTTATTTCAGTTGTAGGTTGACGGGCTATTTATATCTCCCTAAAATGGGAAAATCAAGGCGCCATTTTAACGTGGGACTCAAGCGTGGGACTTTTGTATTATTTCTTCAAATTTTCATGTCAGAAGTCCCACGATTATAGCACTAACCATTTAAAATAATAGGAATATCACATTGTTACAAAATAAAGGTATCGCCTGCTAAGCGAGTGTAGGGCGAAAGTTCTACCGAGGGTTCGAATCCCTCTCTCTCCGCCATTTCAATAGGTTACGGCACTTCATAAATTTACCCTCCGTTTTTAACGTGGGACTCAAGCGTGGGACTTTTCGTTTTTTCGTCCAAATTTTCGTCTAAAATGGCAATCGCGGTCCGGGTCGCTTCACCCATCGAATGAAGATATGTTTCCGTAGTCGCCTGCCTCTTATGCCCGGCCAATTCTTGAACCTGTTTCATGGACGCCTTTCCCGAATCATTAATCAGCGATAACACAAAATGCCGGATTGAGTGGAACCCGAATTGCGGCTCAATTTCGGCCCGTTCACATATCGTTTCCATCATGTAGCGGAGTTCTTTATCTGACATTTGGAAAACCTTCGGGTCGGTTTTGTCTCTAAACTTCCATCGGTGAGACAGTCTCTTATGTAAGGTTTCATTTAAAGGCTTGTATTGCGGCTCAAGTTCCCCGCCCCTACGCTTTCGGGTCCATAGGCGTATCCACTGCTGTTCAAAATTCACATCTTCCCATGTTAGACGAGTGATTTCTGATTTCCGACCTACGGCATGATACATCGTTTCGATAAAGTCCAGCTCGTCCTCGGTTGCCGCCAGTTTCAGCCTTGCCATGTCTCCTGGCGGGGGGACGTATCTTTGATAGGGGTCTTCCGGGAATTTCCTGATTTTGGAGCATGGATTTAGAACAGGCATGTTTTCATCAATCGCCCAATTAAAAAGGGCGCTTAGGTCCCTCAAGTGTCGATTGGCGGTCTTTGAGTTCTTTTTCTGGTGGAGAAGAAGAAGGTGGTCTATGATCATCTGCTTTGTGATGGCCGCAAAAGGGGGATTTACATTAAGGCCCAACGATTGGATGAAGGATCTATACACATGGGCTTTTTGTCGCCAAGTGTTTTTTTGCATGTAAATCTGGCAGTGATCCAAGTATCGCGTCACAACGTCAACCCAAGATCCGATAGGGGTCTTTTTCCGCTCTGCGCTTAACTCTTTTCGTTTTGTCGCTTCTGCCGACAAGGCCGAAGCTCGGTCCTTGAATCCCTCTTTCTTGTACCGGACCCCCCGAACCTGGAACTCGTATGCCCATTTTTTCGTTTCCTTGATCTTCCATTGGGACATAGCTGTAGTTTTCCCCCGTTTCCCATTTCAGCCAATTCCACACGTCCGAAATGTTAAACCTGGCTGCCCTCAGATCTCGCCCCTGACCCACGAAAACGTGCGGGAACTGCCGCCATAACTGACCATTCCTTAGGTTGGAACGGGTTGTGCTCAGGAGTTCGGCTAAACCGTCAATGTCGGTGATAGGTGGAGCATCGTATTTTTCAGAGTGATTTGTCAAGGTTTAGTTTCCCCTGAAACAGGCTTCTTTTCGTTTCGTGCAATCGCGGCATTCGCCCAAAAGACCGCCTCTTCGAGCTTGGTTAGAGCAAGGGATAACGTGCAGTTCACTTGCGCTTTTCAGTCAAGTGAAACTGCTGGTTAACTCTTTGGTTCACTTTGGCAGCTATCTCCAGATAGAAGGGGACCATTGTGAGAAAAAGAAATGTCACACGCTGACATATCTGTGTGTGTACCACCTCCAGACACATCATAGCCCTTATTTTTTAGTAAAGCCTCAATTTTATGACGCACCAATGGTGGTATAGCTGGTTTTATTACTAAACTATGTTTTATTGTCATGACTGAACTCCATTTCTAAAATGGTTAACA
>JACKQG010003210.1_pt1 | contig 20313 bp, 11 predicted proteins | sample 8237621 | NCBI WGS metagenome assembly JACKQG01 (sample SAMN15677084, study PRJNA649215) | marine metagenome | biome: marine; feature: Black Sea; material: saline water; isolation source: suspended particulate matter (SPM) from the Black Sea western gyre | collected 2013-06-09/2013-06-10 | depth... | reverse complement strand
GTCTTGGGATCGATGTCGGCCGAGCAGCCATCCCACATGCCGGGCGCGTAGGTGTACGTGCCGCGGGACTGGTTGTATTCGTCCCAGTAAAAGGCGTCGGCCCCCAGCTCATCGAGGCGAATATCGATACCTTTGCCGATGGCTCGGCCGAAATCGTTTTCCAAGGTGGGCACATACAATTTGTAATGGTCCAGGCTGTATGTCATGTGGTTGCCGCTGGCGTCCAGACGCCGGCAGTCCTGGTACCGCTCGCTGTTTTCGTCCATCACGTCAATGAAGCAGTGATAATAGAGACCGAACTTGACGCGGCCGTCGGGGAACAGCTTCTTGATCCGGTCGCGGGCGTCCGTGTAGTAGGCCCGGTTCTTGGACTCTTTGAGCAACTCTTGCCAGGCAAGGCCCTGCGGCACGCGGCCCTTCCACTTGGTGCAATACAGGCCTTTGCTGATCACGTTCGCACTCTTACGCTCGATGAAGTTTCGGAGCATCGTGTCCGACCACTCGTAGGTCGACTCCGCATGTGCGAGGAACGCGGATAGCACGTGCATGGTAAAATTGACGTTCGTCATACGCCGCACGGCGTTGATGAAGGCCCATAGGTCGGGCCTGGCCACGGGCACGACGGCCCACTCGGCCGTGTACTCGCTGCCCGCCTTGAGCACGAAGTGGCGATCGCCGATGGTAATGGCGCCGTCGGACGCGCTCTGATCGCCGTGAACGCGGAAGATGTCGTTCAGCGGCAGCATGCCGAGGCCGCTTCTCGCGGTGGTGACAAAGGCGGTGGGATTTGCCGGTTCGGACTTGCAGCCTTGGCCGGTTGGCAAACGAACGCAGGAAAGGTACACGTCCGCCGTCCGCTCGGGACCGGCCGAGCCGGTATGCGCTTGGATGATGGGTACGTGCTCGGTCGTGAGGTTTTTGAAGGTGTCTCGCACTTCGATCCATTCGCCGCGCTCGATGACCGTGCGAGTGTGAGTGTAAAAGGGACAGGAACCCTGATGCGTGTTCCCATCGGGCGCGGTGAAGGTGCTGGTGATCGTAAAGGGTTCGCCGTTGACCTTCAGACCGATCGTGCCTTGACGCTCCTCCAAGTCGCTCCAGTTCTTGGAGAAATCCTTGCGCGGTTCATAGACCGGCAGAGGACCGGTTGGGGCCGGCTTGAGTGCGATGGCTGTTGCTCCCTTGACCTTCAGACGCAACTCGACGTCTTCAAGCACCACGCCATAGTCGCCCTCGAGCTGTTTCGACGCCGTGTTATGGAAGGTGACAGTGTTCTCGCCCTGCTCGAGCAGGTCCGCCAGATTGAACTCAAACTCGCACCCCTTGACGTTGGCGATCAGACGGTAGTAGGGATGCTTGTCGAAGGCAGCGGCGCTGGGGGCGTAGGGCACGGTGATGCCGCCATCTGGGGCGATGAAGGTGGCCTCCTTGCCGCTCATGTAGAGGGACTTCTGCGGTCGGTTGGCGATGCGATCCCCCGTCACGCGTTCGCCGTTCACGGCAACCCACAGCGTGCGGGCCGCAAAACCGGCCACCTTCTTTCGATGGAACCGAGCCTTGAAGAAGATGAAGGGATCCTTGCCGTCAGGAACCGCGGGCGCGTCGAAGGTGAATGCAAGTGATTTCTGCTGCGGCACCTTGGCGCTCTGTTGGATAGGAGTGGTTCGCACGGGCGGAAGAGCTTTGCCGTTTCCGTCGCCGAAGACCACCGGCAGCAAACGCGCTCGTGTACGGGTCCATATCTGCGTGCCCACCGTCATCCATGTTTCCTGTCGAGGCTCGGGTGTATCACAGTCCGACAGGGCAAACTCGAAGTTCGCGTCTTTGTTCATCGTCGCTGCGGAGGCTTTCAGGCGGCTCCAGGGAACGAACGCCTCGATCAGATATCCGTCGTCTGTCCTCCGGGCCGCGACATTGCCGCCTTTCTCCGGCGCGTCATTGGGCGTCCACACAACAATCTCAGCGGGAAGCGGGGCACCGCCGACCTTGACGTCGAAGCTGCCCGGGCTGATGCCGACGTGGAATTGTCCTCTGCCCAGAGCGCTGCGTTCCGCCTGGACGCCCGGAGTCAGATCCATCAGTAGGTTAACGTGATCGCCCTTCCACGCGTCCTTGCCGCTGGCCGTCTGCGAGACGATATCGTCGGTCACCTCGGCAGCAATACAAATACCGGTGCTATGCCAAGTCAAGCGTATCCTGCCGCTCAAGTCGTCACCGCCGTTCCACGCGCCGGTGCCGAAAGTGACATGCGCGTTGTCCTTCAAGTCGAAGGCATTGGGCACGTTCTCCCAGTCGGCCAGATCGCCATCCACAACGATAGGCGGATCGACGTCGTAGGGAATGACATAGTAGTCCGCTGCCCGCCCAACGTCATCGAACGCTAGGCGCAACAGGACCGTCAGGAATGCGGTCGTTCTGAGTGCATTGTTCATTGTGTCTTTCGCGACTCTTGGGACCTTGCCTTTCTTAGTGGCGTCAGTTTTGCCTTTTGCGCACACTACTGCCTACGAACTGACAAGCAAGTCCCAGAGTTCATTGACATGGCCAGCCTTGAGGCTACCATCATACCCGCTTCGCCCACGGGCGCGGCCTCGTTGTTTTGCACAAGTCGCAAAGTGAGTTAGGCAAGCATGTTGTGGCCCGGTCTCCCGACCGGGCCACGCCTTCGACCGGAAGCCTCACTTCTTTGGCCCACTTTCTGGCGACTGCTGAGGTTGGAGACCTGCGGTCACGCCGAGTGGCAGGGTCGGGAGACCCTGCCACAACCGAGGCCGCTTCGCCGACGGGCGCGCCCGGACGGCACTGGATAGACACCGCCCGCCCAGTCCGCCCGCGACCTGCGTCAAGAATTTGCGGCGACCGACGCCAGCCGGTCGTCCAGCTTGAAACTACTCCGCGACAGTAACCTTGATAGCCGGCGTGTTTGTCTCGCCCTGCCAGACGTTTTCGAAGCCGAGGTTCTTCCCGTCTCGCTCATTCTTGTAACGCAGCGTCAACGTGTAATCGCCGGGCTTCGTAGCCATTCCGAGCTGGAAACCGTAGCCTATCATCTTCACCCGACCTGGTGCTACCTCGACGAAATTGTGTTTCTTGATCGGTGGTTTCTGTGGTGCAGTGACCGTTGTTTGGACTTCGATCGGCTTTCCGTCCGGGTCGGTCAATTCGATCACAAACTGGTCGTCGTAAGGATAGCTCACCAGTTGGACTGACTTGTCGGTGGAGTTCCAGAACATCGTATAAGCTGACATTTGGGCAAGGGCTTTGACGGGTTTGCCGTTGACCATAGTCTGTGACTTACGCATGTCGCGTTGCTCGATAAAGACTCCCATGTACAGACCGTCTTTGGGCTCGCTCCATTGAGTCTTCTTCAGCGTCTCCATTTTCTTTTTCATTTCGTCGAGCTTGTCGATCGGCTGGCGATCGGTTGGGTAGGTTGCCCAATAGACCGGCAGTTTTTCATCGGCCTGCATGACCCAGATGGATGATTCGCCGACCTTCGGGGCCGGCAGATCCGTCGACATTCGCAAACCGCCAGGAGTTCGCTTTGGCCACGCCAGCCGGATGTCGCCGTTCACTTTCGCTTTGCCTCTCAGGAACACGTTGGGTTTGATAATGCCGGTTTCGTAAACGGTTCCGTTCTTCTCAACATCCTCACCCAGCTTCTCAATCGTTCCAGCGACGATTAGATCGGCTTCAGCCATGCGGATTTCTTGTGGGACATAGGCCCAGCTTGCTTGAACCGTTCTTGACGACATCGTTACCACCAATAACGCCAACAACGCGCATCCCAATGAAGTAGTGATGTTGACTGCAAATCGTTCTGTCCGATGTTGACGCATGTCATTCTCCTTTGTTTGACTGATCGCCTTGCCGATAAATCTAGTGTACCGAAATCAATTCTTGCTCGCTACTATTTTCTGTATGCAATAGCCGGACGAGATCGTTGGCGGGTTCAGGGTTTGAGTTCCACGTTGGAAATCCCTTTCGTTCCCGGATGCAGAATGTTGTTGGAGAAGTGCAGTCCCTTGGCATCGCTCGGCACAATAACGGCGACTTGTATCGCGGCGGCGCAACCCTCGCTTTGCCGTCGCTGCCTGATCGCAAGCTAGTCTTTCTTGGCGTTGGCCCAACGCTCGATTGCCTGCCTATGCGCGCTGACCCTGTGATAGCGGTCGGCCTCGCCCAGGTGCCATTTACCAAAAACAGCCGTCCGATACCCCAGTGCCTGGAGGTGGTCTCCCATGGTGGGAATCTCAAGCGGAACACCCATTTCTTCGCCGGTGAAGCGACTGCTTGGACTCATAATGCCGGGCACATTATTTTCTTCGAAACCGAAACGCTGCTGGTATTTCCCTGCCAACATTCCGGCACGCGACGGGCCACACACGGACGCATTCACATAGAACTGAGAAAGGCGAACACCGGACTCGGCCAATCGATCGAGATGCGGTGTTTTGAATTTTCGGCTGCCTTGAAAACCGAAATTTGCATAGCCGGCATCATTCGCAAACAGCAGCACAATGTTCGGCTTCGGCCGACTCGGTCTGTGTCGAGATCGCGCAAAGAATCGTCATGGTGATGCGAAGGTCTAGCGGCTTTGTCGCTGTCAATCCCACGTCTCTTCAGAAAGTGCAGGACAGATGAAGACAACACATTTCGTGCTAACCTCTTGCATTCTGTTTGCCACCACTGCGCCGGATGCCATGGCACAAACAAATAACAAGAGTGATTTGGCCAGCGGCTTGCCTGGACAATAAGCTCCCCGGTAATCCACGTTGCGTCGGCCGCTCAGCCGGCGAGGGACACCGGCCCTTCCGCGCGACTTGGGACCATCTCCATCTTGCCGGCGATCTTGTATGTGTCCGCCGCAATCGCGGCTTCCTCGTCGGTAGGAATCACCAGCGTTTTGACTCGGCTGTCGGGCGTGGTAATGGGACCCTCGCGGCGGCCCACTGCACGGCCATTCAGGTCGGTATCCAAGGCGATACCAAGGTACTCCAGATCACGACAGGCACCGGCTCGGACGTCGGCCGCGTTTTCGCCGATCCCGCCTGTGAAGACGACGGCATCGACCCGGCCCAGCACGGCACTGTACATGCCGATGTATTTCCGGATACGGTAGCAGAACACATCCATGGCCAGTTGGGCTCGGCGGTTGCCGTCCGCCGCCATTTCCGTCAGGGTGCGCATGTCGTTCGACTCGCCGCTGAGTCCGAGCAGCCCCGACTGCTTGTTGCACAGTTTGTTCAACGCGGCCATGTCGTAGCCGCGGTCGGCCAAGTGGAACAGGATGGCGGGGTCGAAATCACCGCTGCGCGTGCCCATTACCAGGCCTTCCAAAGGCGTCAGGCCCATCGAGGTATCGACCGAACGGCCGTTACGCACTGCGGTGATGGAACAGCCATTGCCCAAGTGTGCGGTGATGCAGTTGATTTCGTGTTTGTCCATTCCCAGGAGTTTCGCGGCGCGTCGAGCGACGTACCGATGGCTGGTACCGTGGAACCCGTAACGGCGAATCCCGAACCGCTCGTACAAATCGTAGGGCAGGGCGTACGTGTAGGCCACTTCCGGGATCGTCGCATGAAACGAAGTGTCGAAACACGCGATCTGCGGGGTGTCGGGCAGCTTGCCTTTGGCAGCCCGAATACCTGTGAGATTCGGCGGATTGTGCAATGGCGCCAGATTGGCGAATCGTTCGATCGACGCAATCACCCGGTCAGTGATCGTCACCGAACCGGTGAACTCCTCGCCGCCATGCACCACGCGATGCCCGACCGCCCCGATTTCCGTCACGTCGTCAAGCGGCGATTCCGCGCCGACCAATGTGTCCAAGATCAGAGCCATACCCTGCTGATGATCTGCGATTTCGCATTGCAGACACGTCGTATCGTCCCGGTACTGGTGTCGAAGCGCCGCGCCGCTTTCTCCGATGCGCTCAACAAACCCTTTGCAGATCACCGCCTTCTCAGGCATCTGATACAACTGGTACTTGATCGACGAGCTTCCGCAGTTGATCACCAGTACCTTCATAGGCTTGCTTGGGCTGGACATGTTCGGCTCCGGGAGAGACTTGAGCTAGGCAAATGGCCGCAGTGGCAACAATGTCACTCGCGCTGGCCCCACGCGACAGGTCGCTGATGGGCTTGGAAAAGCCCTGCAAGAACGGACCGATGGCCTTCGCACCGGCCATGTACTGCGTGAGTTTGTATGCGATGTTGCCGGAATTCAGGTCCGGGAAGATCAATACGTTGGCTTGGCCGGCGACGGAGCTGGGCTCCTTTACTTTCTTGGCAGCGACGGCCGGGACAATGGCTGCGTCACCCTGAAACTCGCCGTCGATTTTCAACTGGCCATCCCTCTCGCGCACGATGGCCAACGCTTGGGTCACGCGGGCCACGTGCGGGTGCGATGCGCTGCCCTTGGTGGAAAACGACAGCATGGCCACGCGGGGTTCGTCGTCCAGCAGTTTGCGGGCGCTCTTTTCGGAGGCCATGGCGATATCCGCCAGTTCCTCGGCCGTCGGGGCGATGTTCACGGCGCAGTCGGCGTAGATGAACCGTTTGTTCTTCTCGCCCAGGAACTCCGGGATGATCATCAAGAAAAAGCTGGACGGTATGTTGATGCCTTGGGCCAGACCCACCGTCAACATGCCGGCTTGGATCACGAAGGATGTCGGAGTGGTCACGCCGGCTACCATCGTGTGGGCGTCGCCCTGGGCGACCATCATCCCGGCATAGCACTGCGGACGCTTGACCACCCGCCGGGCGACGTTGAATTCCAGATTCCGCCTCTGGGCGTAGGCTTCGGCGTAGGCATCCAGTTCGGTGCCGTCGGCGGGATCAATCACATGGATGCCGGCCAGAGATGCTCCGGCTGCAGCAGCCGCGGCCTTAATCCGGTCCCGCGTGCCCAGAACGGTCGGCTCGGCGATGCCTTCGTCTTTCAACCGACGAGCCGCGGCGATAATTCGTTCGTCCTTGCCCTCCGGCAAGACGATCGACAAGGACCTTCCTTTGACCTCTTCGATGAATCGTTGGATCACGCTAGTCCGTCCCGCCTGCAAATGTGCAGATCAATCCCACAGATTCTCTCTTAGTCAGTCTTTTTTGCTATATCGACAACCACCAAATTGGCGGTTTTCTTCTCTCCTGGTAGCTGGATTTGGCAATGGCTTTCTCTGGTGAAAGCTCTCGTCGCGTGATTCTCCAGGATTTCCTTTTTGTTGGAACACCAATCCGTTATAATAGAATGGCGATGTCCAGTTTGCAAGAATTCCTTTCCAATTTATGGGATATTGACAAAAAGAGTGTGCGACGAAAAGAGCAATTCCGACGAGCAGCCCGATCCCGACGCCATTGTCGAGGGAATCACGGGCAAGATGTGCCGTCGAGTTCGGGAACTGCGGACCGAGCGCGGCTGGTCGCTGGAGGAACTCTCGACGGTGTGCGGCGTAAGCCGGTCGATGCTCAGTCAGATCGAGCGTCGTCAGACGAATCCAACGCTTGCGGTGATACTGCGAATTGCCCACGCCTTTGAAATGTCGTTGGACGAGTTGGTCGATGCCCCGAAGCCGGTTTCCGCAATCGAGGTGATTCGCGCGAAGGATCCGGCGTTCCGTTTCCGGTCCGACACGGATTGTCAGATCCGTACGCTCTCGCCGCTGCACCTCGAAAAAGACGTTGAATTCTACGAATTGCGGCTGGGTCCTGGGGGCGAGTTGCGCAGCGCGGCGCATTTCGACGGAACTCGCGAGTACGTCACGGTGCAGCGAGGAAAAGTGCGCATCGAGTCCGAGGACGAGACGACGGAACTGGGGCGCGGCGATTCGGCCAGCTATCGTGCTGACGTGTCCCATGCCATCGTGAACGCCGGCCGCGGCGAAGCAGTGGTCTTCCTGGTGGACATTTATCAGTAGCGAATCTCGCACCGCTGTAGGAGTTCGAGGAATCTCTCTTTCCACGGTGTGCCTTCCAGCCCCGGTGGGATGGCCTGGAGATATCGAATGCGTTCGGCTGCTTGTTGCTTTTCGCCCAGCTTCCAGAGGGCAAGGGCCACGGAGTACTTGGCTTTGAACCAGCCATCGGTCCGCGGTCGGGTGCGGCTGGCCACGCGACGCCATTGGTCCAGTGCGGCTCGCCACGAGGCTTTGTCATCGCCCTCCAGCAGAAGCTCGGCGTAGGTTTCCTGGATACTGCCGCTGTTGGGGTGTTCCTTGGCCAGCTCGGCATATGCGGCTACGGCCTCCTGGCGGCGTCCGGCAAGTCTTAGCGATTCGGCGCGAACGCGTTTGAGCATCTGCTGCTTGGCGGGTGCGACCTGCGACCGCTCGCCCCAGAGTCGGTCCGCTACCGTTAATTGCAGCTTTGCCAACTCCTGCTTCACCTGCGGGTCGGCCGTTTCGGCGATGGCGGCCAATCCGTCCAGCATTTCCAACAGCCGTTCCGGCGAACTGCTGCCGGTTTTCATCAGGACCTGCTCCGCTTCCTTGCGGCGACCCGGTTGGCCGGCCAAGGCGATCACCAGTAGCGACTGGGCCACCGCCGTCCACGCGGGATCCGGCACGGGCGAGCCTCCCATTGCTGCCTCGAGGGCCGATTCGGCCTTCGCGTATCCGTCCGTCGTGAACTGCAGATAGATTCGCGCCGCCTGTTCGGCACAGAATCGGTCCAGCTCACTCCATTCCGCATTGGGCTCGCCCCGCAAATCCGCGATTTGCTTTTCGAAATAGCCGACTGCCGTATGGGCAAGCTCTCCATGTGGCTCGCCTTTGGCTTTCAGAGATTCCAACCGGGCGACCCAACATCGGGTTGCCCCACGCACGGCATCCTCCAGATGGCCATGTTCCGGCGAAATGGCCTGATAGGCCTCGATCGCGGTCTCCCAGTCCTTTTCGCCCTCCTTCAAGCGTCCCAACCACAGCCGCGCCACGTCGGACGTTTTTCCTTGGGGCCACAGCCGGACATGTTCGTTCAGTATGTCCACGTATTCGGTCAGGCCCTGCGGGTCGCCCTTGGCCCATTGCGCAGCGTTCCAGGCGGCCAACAGGTGGGCGTCAGACGCTCTGGCGTGCGATTGCATGGTGCGTCCCAAATCGCGCAGTTTTTGGGTCGCCTGTTCATGACGCTTTCGAGTGTGTTCGACCAGCGCGGCCTTGTAGAAGAGGGCAAACGCCTGTTCCGCGTCCTCGGAGTCACGGGCCGCCTGCGCCGCCCGCTCGTACGCCGAAACGGCATCGTCGAACTGGCCTTTGCGATACAGATTGTCCGCCGTGCGCATCAGGATTTCCATGTCGCCGTGACCTCGCGCCGCGCCTGCGGAATTTACCAGCAGCAGATCGCTTCGCCGGCCCCAGTACGGCCCGTGCGTCTGTTCGATCATCTTGACGATGTCCACGGCCTTCTTTCGCCAATCGTCCGCCTGTGCCTGATCCTCGTCGGCGGTCGCCGCCTTCCACAAGGCGATGAAGGTTTCCAGGTGCGCGAAATCCAGTTCCGCGGAGATTTTCCCGCCCAGTCGACGGCCCTGGGCCAATACTGCGAGGGCCTCCTGGGGGCGCCCGCCGTCCAGGCGGAGTCGCGCCGCTTCTGCGCGGGCGTGCAGGCGAACCGGCGGCGCCGGTTGGCCGCGTTCGATCGTGTCCAGCACCTGCCGTGCGGCGTCGAAACTGCCCAACAGCCGATAGCATAACGCCAGATCTATACGAATCCGGTAGACGAGCGGATCGTCGGCGGTCGTCTGCGACAGGGGTTTTCGCAACTGGTCGGTGGCCTGTGTCAACGCGGCGATACGGTCGTCGCTGCCCTTGGGATAGCAAAGAGCACGATTGCGGTACGCGCGAGCCAGTTGGTACTGCACGTTGTGCTGGAGCGAAATGAGTTCCTCGGCCGTCAATTCACCGGCGTTCAGCGTCCGGCGGTGTCGCAGCGGAATCTCGCGAACCAGTTCCTTGTCCAATTCCTCCAACAATTGGGCCGCTTCCCGAATCGCGGATTTGGCGGCATCCAGCGCCGCCGCCGGATCCAACAATACCTCGGCTTCTTGCCGGTTCAGTTCGCCCCGGGCCAGGACGGTCAACGCATCCTGGACGCGGATCAGGAGAAGTCTGGGGTTGTCCTTGTGAACCTGTTGGAATTCCGCCGCGGTTTCGCGAGCCCGCGCCCAGAACGGGTCGCGATCTGCAGGCGGCGAGTTGACGGCTTGCCCTGCGTAACAACGAATCAGTTCGCCGGCCAAGAGAGCACGGTCCACACCACTCAACTCGTCATCCGCCAACCGCTCTTGGCAGTAGGACTCGGCCAGATGAAACAATCGGCGTGCCCGCAGTCCCGTCAGGAATCGCTCGTCCTCGGAAGCCGATTCTGCTGGTCGCCCGACAAGAAAGGCGACGAAGAAGAAAAATGCTAGAAACCAACAGACTTTCCGGATAGGATCGAGCACGGGCAGGCCCTTACCTGTTCCACATCGACGACAAATTGCCGATAACGCCAAAAGGGCGGTTTCTTCGTTGGAGTTCAAGCTTTAGCGTGAACTCCAACGTGCCCTACCTTAGAGATTCTACTGCCTTGGACCCGTGCACGTCGAGTCACTATTCCCGTGAACACACTCCGGCGAAAGCTCGTTCGCGATCTGTACCACTCGAAGTGGCTTTTGTTGGCGATCACCAGCATTATCGCCATCGGAGTCACATGTTTCGTGTCGATGCAGTCCGCCTTCCACAATCTGGACCGGGCCAAAGCGCGATATTATCGTCAGTGCCGCATGGCGGATTTCTGGATCGACTTGAAAAAGGCCCCCGTGTCCGAGTTGGCTTTGCTGGCCGACCTGCCGGGCGTGACCGAGGTCCATCCGCGGATTCAGTTCTATGCGACCGTCGACTTGCCCGAGGTGGTCAAACCGATCAACGCCCTGGTCATCTCGCTTCCGGATCGGCCGGCAAGGCCCGTCAACGGAATCGTGCCGCGGCGGGGCACCTATTTCACCGAGCGGCGTCCCAACGAGGTGATCGTCAACGACGCTTTCGCTCGTGCCCACGGCCTCGCGCCGGGCGACTGGATCCATCTGCTTGTGAACAAACGCCGAGAGGAGTTTCTGGTCGTTGGAACTGGGATCAGCAGCGAATTCACTTACCTGCTAGGACCGGGCGAATTGGTGCCCGATCCGAGCAGCTTTGGCGTGTTTTACGTCAAACACACGTACGCCGAGGAATTGTTCGATTTCGAAGGGGCCGCAAATCAGGCCGTCGGGTTGCTTGCTCCGGATGCACGCCGCGAAAACAGTGAGACGTTGCGGCGTGCTGAATTGGTGTTGGAGCCGTTTGGCGTGTTTCAAGTCACCCCTCTGCGCGACCAGCCGTCTAATCTCTTTCTATCGAGCGAAATTGGCGGATTGGGGGCGTTCGCGACCGTCGTTCCGGCGATTTTCCTGGCCGTGGCGGCGCTTGTGCTGAACGTTCTGATCAACCGCCTAGCACGGCAACAGCGGACTGTCGTCGGCACGCTCAAGGCGATTGGCTATGGCGACTGGGCCATATTCGGGCACTTCCTCAGTTTCGGCCTCATGGTTGGCGTCGTGGGTGGACTGGCGGGCAGCGTGTTGGGGTATCTGTCGGCGACTTTGATGACGTGGATCTATCGGCTCTTCTTCGAGTTTCCAGATTTGCGCAGCGGTTTCTACTTGTATACGCATGCGGTGGGCATCTCGATCAGCCTGGTGTGCTCGGTGTTGGGCTGTTTGTACGGCGCCCGATCCATGTTGCGGCTACAGGCGGCCGAGGCCATGCGTCCGGAACCGCCACGCAGCGGCCAGGCTATCGTGCTGGAACGGTGGTTGGGCGGATTGTGGAGGCGGCTGGGCAGCGGTTGGAGAATGGCAATCCGGAGCATCTTCCGGGCCCGTGTGCGCACGGCAGCAGGCGTTTTCGCGGCCGCCATGGGTGCGGGCCTGCTGGTTTCCGGTTTCATGATGCTCGAATCGTCGTTTTACCTGCTGGATTTCGAATTTCAGTGCGTTACGCGAAGCGATGTCGACTTGACCTTCGAGAGCGAACGGGGCCGGGATGCCCTGACCGAAGTCCGCCGTCTTCCCGGCGTCGACCACGCTGAACCGACATTGAATGTGGCCTGCACGTTCGTCCACGGGCCGTACCGGCGCAAAGGTGGCGTCGTCGGACTTCTGCCCGACGCGCGACTGACGATACCGCGCGATGTCGATGCCCAACCGATTACGTTGCCCGAATCCGGCATCGTAATTAGCCGACGGCTGGCGTCGATTCTACATGTCGACTCGGGAGACGAGGTGACGATGATTCCCGTCAAGGGCGAGCGGCGACCGGTTGACGTTACGATTGCGCGGGTGGCTAACAGCTATATGGGATTGTCGGCTTACGCCGAGTTGAACCATCTGAGCCGTTTGGTCGGCGAAGAGTTCGCAATGAACGCTGCTCAACTGACGACCAATGGCCGGCCGGAGGACTTGACCCGGATGTACCATCGGCTGAAACAGACACCGGCCGTGCGTTCGGTGGTGCTGCGCCGCGATTCGATCGACAACCTGCGTGAAACGCTCTTGATCAACCAATGGGTACTGATCGGAATGCTGGTCTTTTTCTCCGGGGCCGTTTTCTTCGGCAGCGTTGTGAACGCGTCGATGGTCAGCCTGGCCGAACGGCAACGCGAAGTGGCGACTTTTCTGGCGATGGGGTATGACCCCTGGCGCGTGGGCGGAGTTTTCCTGCGTGAAAGCATGTTGACCAACATGACGGGGACACTGTTGGGGTTTCCAGTGGGGTATTTCCTGATGGTCCTGACGGCCATGGCCTACGAAAGCGATTTGCTGCGATTGCCGGTCGTTAGCGCCCCTTGGATTTGGCTATCCACGGTGGGTCTATCCGTGTTGTTCGCTTTGATTGCTCATTGCGCCGTCCAGTGGAAAATCCAGCGCATGGATTACGTCGAGGCGCTGAAAGTAAAGGAATAAGTAACGTTTCTTTGTTATTGGATGTGGGCTTGGAACCGAACCGATACTTGAATGGAGGGATGGGCGTCTGGCCGCCGAAGCCCCTTGCCAGCCAAGGTCTTATGACGTTGCGGGGTGAGTCCGGTAAGGTCCACGCTAACCCGAAGCCTAATAGAGGTAATACGTTACGCTCCTCGCGTACGCTTCGGGTTAGTATCGAGACGGATCGTGAGCGGTTTACGCGACCTCGTATCACCGTCCCCCTATTTTGGCTTTCCGAGGCAATAGTTCTTCCGATTCAATACGAATAACCCGGAGGCACAGCCGAACGGATGCGGGCCGTTACGGTTTGGGGAATCGTTAAAGCTTGACACCCCCGTTTCCCCAACATATTATCGCATGGTGAGGCGTTCGAACTCCTTTGACAGTCGGCAATTAGCGTCATGAATAACCCGCTCGTCCTCCAAGTGATCGGCGGTCTGCTGGTCATCTTTTTCATCTTCCTCATAGTGATGTGCTGGAAGACATGGCGTTTCATGCACATTTTCTTCTCGTTTCTGGTGTTTGTTGGCGCCGTCGCGTTTCTTTGGCTCGCCTCGATGACGCTGAAGACGCACAACAATTGGAGAACGCCTTACGAAGCGTACACGAAGGAAATCGCGAAGGCCGAAGCGGAGAAGCAGGGTTATCTGCACGGCGACTTGACCGACGTTGAACAATCGGAAGATTCGCTCCGCAGTTTGCGCGCAGAACTGGACCGCGAACTTGTAGATCGTGGACGTGTTTGGCGCGAATGTACACCAATGCAGGCGGTCGATGCCGATACGTTTCAAGTTCGTACCGTACCCGCGAGCCTGCCGCAAGGCACCAATCCGACGCCAAACGGGATTCTCGCCCAAACCGTCTTGTACGCCTTTGCCGAGGTGGACAGCCCCGACGGATGGAAGGTTCCGGCGACCTACCTTGGTGAGTTCTCGGTCGATGCCGCCGCACCGGACGGAGTAACGATATCCGCCATGCTTCCGCTGCATCCGGATCAGGTGCAGAAAATCCAGCAAGGCGGGGCGACCTGGGCCTTGTACGAGATCATGCCTCTGGACGGCCACGAGATCTTCGCCGAGATGGATGACACCGAGAAGCGGATGCTCGGAATGGACTTGGTAGATATCAGGACCTACGTCCCCAATCAGTTCAACTGGGCTCCGGACAAGTACGACGGACTGCTGGAGCAGTACCATCGCTTTAATCGCGAGGCCACGGAAGACGATCCGCTGGAGAGTACGTGGGTGCTTGTGAAATTCGTAAAGGCTCATTCTATCCAAGTGGACAGCGGTGACCCACAGTCGCTGCTTGCACCCGATGGACGGTACTTTGATACAAGCGGCCGAGCGGTCGAGGGTCGTGTGCAGCGCGGCGAGGAAGGTACCGTGGAATTCGAAGTCGGCGATACGGGTGTATTCGACATGGATACGGCCGACACCCTGATTGCGGACGGAGTGTGCGAGAAGGTGAAACCGGTCTTCCGGCGTGACCTTCACGACTACGCGCGGTTCTTCCGCGAGGCGCGCGACCGGCATATCGAACTGGACGACTCCATCGCTCGCGCGCAACGGGAACTCGCCACGTACCTTGACCTCAAAGCCAAAGTGGATACGGATATCCTCGCTTACAACGACGAGAAAGTTAAACTGGAGAAGGATCTGCTCGGTTTCCAGCGGGAACGTGAGGAAGCGACGGCTTACGCCCACGCGCTGCAAATGGAGTGGCAGAAGGCGCTCAAGCAGTTGAGCGATCTGTACCAGGCCAACAATCAACTGGCCGACGAGTTGACCCAGCTACAACGCCAACTGGCCATTGAAATCAACCGTCGTACCGCGGAGGCGACGGCACAAGCGTCGCCCACGGCGACATCGTCACAGTGATCCCCGCTTCCGATATTCGCACCCCGCCATCGCCCGCCCGCTGTGCCAACGACCACTCGCCTTTTTCCGGCATTCCACGTAATATGCCCGTAGATTTGCTGTAACCGACTCCGGGAATGCGGATTCTTCGAGGCCTGTCATGGGTGTATACGACCGCGACTACTACCGCGAGGAGCAGCAACCGCCCGGAATTCAATTCAGCGGGCGGATGATGGTCACCAATCTGGTGATCGTTACCGCGGCCGTGTTCCTGGTCAACATGTTCACCAGGGATAACTGGCTGATGAACACTTTGGCCGCCGAACCGTCGGTGGTCGTCAAACCGTGGTTATTGTGGAAACTGGTGACTTACGGTTTTGCTCACGATCCCGAGCAGATTCGGCACATCTTCTGGAATATGCTCGGCTTGTGGATCTTCGGTCGCGATGTCGAGATGGTCTACGGCCGCAAGGAATTCCTCAGGATCTACCTCTTCACGCTGGTCCTGGGATCGTTGCTCTGGTGCCTGAGAGAGTATTTCGCGGCCGACCCCCAGCCAGGACTTTGGGGCGCGTCCGGCGCGGTGACTGCGATCGTGTTGCTGTTCGTATTCCACTACCCCAAACGGACGATACTGTTGTTTTTTGTGCTGCCGGCGCCGGCGTGGGTGTTGGGCGTGATCATCATCGGCGGGAACATGTACCACACCCTTTTCATGCCCAACACGGAAAACGTAGCATTCGACGTTCATCTGGTTGGGGCCGCGTTTGCCATTTGCTACTACCGCTTCGGTTGGAACATCGGCCGCATGTTGCCGGGTTCCGGCGGCACGCGTTTCTCGCTGTCCCGGCTCAAGCCGCGCCCGAAATTGAAAATCCACGATCCGGACGAGCGGTGCGAAAAGCAAGACGAGGAGGCTGATCGTCTCCTGGAGAAAGTCGGCCGCGAAGGCATGGATAGCCTGACTTCCAAAGAGCGGCGCGCCCTGGAGGACTACAGCCGCCGCATGCGTCAGAAACACCAGTAACCCGCTCCGGACGTTTGCTTTCGTTCCCACGCCTCGCTAACGTGGGGCACGTTTCCAACGTGCCTGCGACCCAAAGAGGCACGTTAGAAACGTGCCCCACGGAATGCGCGTGCCCAAGAACCTCAGACATCACACCTCGGTCTCGTGCCTGCGAGGAGAACACTATGAGCGCCTCACTCGTGATTCGTGTCGGACTGTACGTTGCAGTTGCGCTGTGCGCCGTCCAGCAGATCGCAGTTGCCGACGATTTCAGCGCAGATTGGCCCAAGACCGCAGATCGCGTCTGGGTCGGTCCGGAGTTCTGGGCCAATCGACTGCACGATTGGCAGATTCGCGCGGGGCGGTTGGAATGTCTGGCCGATTCGGCTCGCCTGCCCATGAGGACTCTGCATCTGCTCACACACCGGTTGAGCGCGCGCGACGGTGAATTCGAAATCAGCGTGCGGACCGGAGTAATCGCAGACGACCTACCCACGATCAACGCTCGTTCGGCCGCCGGGTTTCTGATCGGCGCGGGCGGCGTGCGGATGGACTATCGCGCCGCGGCGCTCGTCCATGCCTTTCATGGTCCCGGCACAGGGATCTTTGCCGGCGTTAGTGGCACCGGCGAGGCGTTCATTCGCGATCTGGACAAGGTCGCTCCTTCCGGTCAAACACTGCGCCCGATCGCCGTTCCCCGAGACGTCCTCGTTACTCTGAAGGGCGCGCCTACGGATGAAGGCCAGTTTCGCCTGGAAGTCACGTCGCTGGACCCGGAAACGGACGAGGTCATCAGTCAGGTTTCCAGCATCGTCGCGCCGTTGCGAGCCGTTGGCAATATCGCGTTGGTCTCTCATCCCGGCGGCATGCACGGTACGCGCTACTGGTTTCAGGATTGGACGGTGAAGGGCGCGGGAATCGACGTAAACGAAAAACGAACGTTCGGGCCCATCGCTTGCACTCAATACACGCTCAGCAGCAACGTCCTGAAATTGACGGCCCAGATGTTGCCGGTCGGAGACGATGACCCCGTTGCGGCTCGCCTGGAGATGAAACACGAGGACGAGTGGCAGACTATCGCCGAAACCGCCATCATCAAGCCGGGATTCACCGCTCCGTTTCGTGTCGAAGACTGGGAGTCGTCCCGTGACACGCCGTATCGCGTCGCTTACGATTTGAAGGACCGCGACGGTGTCGTGCAAACGCACACTTGGGAAGGCGTCATTCGGCAGGATCCCGTGGACAGTGAGACGATTGTTGTCGCGGGCTTCACCGGCAACCACAACAACTCGCACACCATCAACCGCCGCCCATTCGACTGGACAGGCGGCGTGTGGTTCCCGCACGCCGATTTGACGGAGCGAGTTGCCAAACATCGCCCGGATGTTTTGTTCTTCTCCGGCGACCAGGTCTACGAGGGCGCAAGCCCCACGTTCCCGGATACTGCCAACATCAAGCTGGACTATATGTACAAATGGTACCTGTGGTGTTGGGCATATCGCGAGCTGACCAAAGACATCCCTTGCGTCACTATCCCGGACGATCACGACGTGTATCAAGGCAACATTTGGGGCGAAGGGGGACGGAAGACGGAGCGTGACCACTTTGGCGGTTACGTCCATCCGGCAGATTTCGCGAAAATGGTCGAGCGTACGCAAACCAGCCACCTGCCGGATCCGTACGACCCGACACCGATCGAGCAGGGCATCGGCGTGTACTACACGGGCATGACGTACGGCCGCATCAGTTTTGCGGTTATCGAAGACCGTAAGTTCAAATCCGGCTGCGCCGGTCGACTGCCGCCCACGGGTACTGCAAGGCCGGACCACATCAATAACCCGGAATTCGACGTTCGCAAGGCCGACGTGCGCGGTGTGAAGCTACTCGGCGACCGGCAACTGAAGTTTCTGGATGACTGGGCAGCGGATTGGCGCGGCGCGGACATGAAGATGGCCTTGTCGCAAACCGTGTTTGCGAACATGGCCACGCATCACGGCGCGGGGCTCGAATACCTGCTGGCCGACCTCGACTCGAACGGATGGCCTCAAAGGGGCCGCAGCAAAGCACTTCGTGCGCTTCGCAAAGGGTTCGCTTTTCATCTATGCGGCGATCAACACCTGGCGACCATCATCCAGCACGGCGTCGACCAGCACGGCGACGGGCCTTGGTCGTTCGCCGTGCCGTCGATCGCTAATTTCTATCCTCGCATGTGGTTTCCCAAGGCGGAAGGCAAGAACCGGCCACCCGACTCACCGACCTGGATGGGCGAACATCTGGACGGCCTGAAGAATCCGGTCACCGTCTATGCGGCGACAAACCCCGGTCAAGAGATGGGACACGAGCCAGCCGATCTGCACGACAAAATGCCCGGTTACGGGATCGTGAAATTGAACAAAACGGACCGCACGATCACCATGGAGTGCTGGCCGCGCTTTGCGGATCCGGATAATTCCGATCACAAGCAATACGACGGCTGGCCAAAGACCATCAGGCAGACGGACAACTACGCCCGCTCGGCCGTGGCGTACTTGCCAACGATCAGAGTCGAGGGACTGACCGATCCCGTCTTGCAGGTTATCGACCAGTCCAATGCAGAAATCGTCTACACACTGCGAATCAAGGGCTCGTCGGTCCGGCCCAAAGTATTCAAACACGGATACTACACGGTCCGGGTGGGCGATCCCGATACGGGGCCAATGCGCCGCCTGAGAGACGTGCCGTCGCTGCCAAAAGGGAAATCGGGCACCGTCACCGTCGACTTTCGAGAAGAGTAGGCCGCACCGTGGCTTGGCAACCGGAAGGTTGGCTCGTTTAACCCGAAGCCGGAGGCGATGGCGGGCAGCGGGTTGGATCGTCCCCGCGTCGGTTCCGCCATCGCCTCCGGCTTCGGGGCTAAACGGGGAAGTTATACCAGTTCTAGCGAGTGGTCGACAAAACGCCGGACCAGTTCGGCTTCGGACTGGACGTCTAACTTTTGCAGCACGCGCGCACGATGTCTCAAGGCCGTCTTTATGCCAATGCTCAACTCGGCAGCGATTCCCTTTGATGGTTTTCCCTCCAGCAACCCGCTCATGACTTCGCGTTCGCGCGGTGTCAGCCGCTTGATACGCGTTCGGATTTCCCGCTGCCCGTTTTCCAGAGCGTGCCTTTGCACGTCTTGCTCGATTGCACCACGAACCAAGCTCACTAGTTCCTCGTCGTTCACGGGCTTTTCAAGGAAATCGACAGCACCCAGCTTCATCGCCCGCACGCTCGTGGGCACGTCGCCGAAGCCTGTCACGTAGATGATGGGCAAACACACGCCTCGAGTCAGAAGCGTTTCCTGCAACGTCAGTCCATCCATTTCAGGCATACAGACGTCCAGCACCAGACAACCGGGACGTTCATCATCGTACTGGTCCAGAAAATCATTCGCATTCCGGTGCGTTTCGACCTCCAACCCAGCCGATTCCAGCAGCCATCGCATCGACCGCAGTGCCCCTGGGTCATCATCAACCACGAAAACGGTGGTTCCAGCTCTCACCATCTACTCCTCGCTTCCGATCGGCAACGTGAACTGGAACGTGACACCACGCTCTCGATTCGAAGTCGCCCAGATCCTGCCGCCATGTGCGCGGACAATCGAACGGGTGAGTGAAAGCCCCATGCCGAGACCTTCGTCTTTTGTCGTGAAAAACGACTCAAAAAGTCTGTCACTTTTCTCAGGCGAGAATCCTTCGCCTGTATCACGCACGGCGACCGTAATCGTCTCCTCGTCCGACAGTCGCGTGGTGACGGTCAGGGTGCGCTGGTACGAGGGTCGCTGGCGCATCGCATCCAACGCGTTGCGCGCCAGATTCAGAAGGCATTGCCGAATCTGTACGTTATCGACGAACACGCGTGGAAGATTCTCTTGCAGCTTCAAGTTGACCTCAATCCCCAAATGACGGATCTCTCTTCCCGCTAACTCTAATGCGTCCTGAACAAGGTCATTGACGTTGGCTGTCGAGCGAAATGGTTCGCGTTTGCGAACGAAACTTCGGAGCCGAGTGATGATCTCGGATGCGCGGTTGGCCTCGGTGGCGAGTTCCTCGAGCGCTGCCATCAGAGCCTTGAGATCACATTTGCCTTTTTCTTGATCATATTCAGCTTTTTCGAGTCGTCGAATGCCTCCCTGTACGTAGTTGCTGATGGCATACAGGGGCTCGCTCAACTCGTGCACCAGTCCAGTGGCCATCTCGCCTACGTCCGACACACGAGCCACATGTGCCAGCTCGGCGTCCTTGGTGCGCAATTGCTCCTCGAGTTCCGTCAAACGTTGCAGGGCGGTGCGGTGGTCTGCCTCAAGTGTCCGGACTGCTTCATCAGTCGGGCGGAGATGATAGGCTCCGCCCAAGTCCCGACGGTGTCTTTTCTCAGTATGAAACGGCTTATTCTCAGACACAGGTGAAGCGTCCTTCCATTTCTCCGCTG
>JACKQG010003209.1_pt1 | contig 20318 bp, 15 predicted proteins | sample 8237621 | NCBI WGS metagenome assembly JACKQG01 (sample SAMN15677084, study PRJNA649215) | marine metagenome | biome: marine; feature: Black Sea; material: saline water; isolation source: suspended particulate matter (SPM) from the Black Sea western gyre | collected 2013-06-09/2013-06-10 | depth... | reverse complement strand
GAGATCAAAATTAATTGGTGTCGCCGGTATCAACTGGTATGACAGTATTAAGCAAATCAGATACTTCATCCAAATGGTTTTAAACCCGGTATTTGACATTCTATCCCTTTATTCCACTCATCATAAATCCACGGATAAAATAACGCTGAAAAAGGAAAAAGATGATGATAATTGGCAGCATCATCAGGATTGTGGCGACCATCAACAAAGCCCACTCGCTCTGGTGCTGCCCCACAAACATGACAACGCCCAGTGCCAACGTCCCCTTGAGTTTATCGGACAGGTAAATCAATGGTCCCAAAAAATCATTCCAGTACAGCATGAATGACAGGACAGCAACTGTTGCAATCGCCGGTTTAGCCAGAGGTAGGACGATGTTCCAGTATATCCGGAATTCCGAACAGCCATCTATGCGGGCAGCATCAACTAAATCTTTGGGAATAGTTAAGAAAAATTGCCGCAATAGGAAAATATTAAAAGCACCACCTCCAAAAAAAGCAGGGATAATCAATGGTTTAAAGGTATTCAACCAGCCAAATTCTTTGAATAACACAAATAAGGGAATCATTGTTACCTGGGCTGGAAGCATCATGGTGGCAATTACAACAATAAACAGTGCATTTCTACCAGGCCAGCGTAGAACCGCAAATGCATAGGCTACGACCGAAGCCGATAAAACAGTACCAAATATCGCAAGACTGGTAACAAATACGGAATTCTTCAGATAAACGAGAAATGGCATAGCTTGGAAGACTTTGACATAGTTCTCCCAATGAATTTTATCCGGGATCCACTTTAACGGCAAACTAAATATGTTTTCATAACCCTTCAGCGAGGTTGAAAGCATCCATAAAAAAGGCAGAATAAAAACACACGCCAGAAATATTAGTACGGCGTAATGCAACACTTTTTGCGGTGAAGGCAATAACCGCTTTGATAGTGAGAACGGTTTATTACCCATTAGCCCCGTTCCCCTTCGTAATATACCCAACGTCGTCCGATCTTAAATTGGAAGATAGTGATCACGAGTGTGATGATCAGTAACAGCCAGGCCAGAGCAGAAGCGTAACCCATGCTATAATCATCGAAAGCTTTAATGTAAAGGTATAAATTATAGAACAATGTCGAATTTAGAGGACCGCCCTTGGTCATCACATAAGCTTCTACAAACACCTGAAAGGAGATGATTACTTCCATCACCGTCCACAGAAATAACACCGGTGAGATTAGCGGTAGAGTCACATGGAAAAATTTCTGCCACCAGCCACCACCATCCAGGTCGACTACTTCATATAGATGTTTGGGAATGCCCTGCAAAGCGGCCAGAAAAACCAGCATGCGCCCACCGCCAATAGACCATAAACTCATCAATACGATGGCTGGTTTTGACCATTCACGACTCTGTAGCCACAACGGACCTTGGACGCCAAAATAAGCTAATACCGTATTGATCAGTCCGTACTGGGGATTGTACATCCACAGCCAGATCACCGATAAAACAACACCGGTGATTATGGAAGGAATAAAGAAAATCGTCCGGAACACCCGGGCGCCCCGCAGGGAGTTATGGAGCAGCGATGCCAGGAGCAATGAACCGAATATACACAATGGTGTTCTGAAGGCCACATAATACAGAGTATTTCCTATCGTGGTCCAGAAATAGGGATCATCAAATAGGAGCGTTTTATAATTTTCAAGCCCGATGAATAACGGAATTCGTAGGACATCGAATTGGCATAAACTATAATACAGTGACATCCCCATCGGATATATCCCAAAAATAATAAACCCGATTATCCAGGGAGCGGCGAAAATATAACCCCAGATCGTCTGCTGGTGTTTATAAAAATAGGTTTCGTATTTGCCTGATATGCTCATCGATCAATGTCAGCAATATTAATTTTTGATCGCACAAATTCATCGTAACGTAAGGCTTTATCCAATTCCAATTGAATAATATACTGTGCTTCCAACAGCGATTCTTCCGGGGTCTGCAGATGCAGAACGACCCGCTCCTGTACGCGCTGAGCCATCTCCCGCCAGAACACATCATGGGCCATGGGAACGATCGATGGAGAATGGGCAAAATCCATCTGGTGGACAAATACATCAATCATTTCAGATGTATTGAAAGAAGTGTCGTAGGCGGCCCTGCGATTAGCGGGAAACAGGTTTTCTTCGGTTTCGAAGCAGGTTTCCAACTGGGTATCTTTTTGGACAAAGAATTTGATAAACTCCCAGGCTGCGGCTGGGTTTTTGGCACCGCGCGGAATCCCCAACCAGAAACTTCCCGATGATGATGCCGATGGAGAACCTTCAAAGCTCGGGATTGCAGCTATCCCGTAATCCAGATCATTTTTATAGCGTTCGATCTGTTCCGGGAAACTGCTGTCGATTACCATCATTGCCACTTTTTCGGAAATAAACTCGTTTTGATCGGCATAACCAAAGCTGCCCCGGAAGGACTGTACCCGGTCCATATCATATTGGTCATAATAATCTACAACCCACTGCAAGGCCTTGATCATTGCTGGATTATTCAAATTAATTATTTTCCCATCGGGACTTAGAAACTCAGCCCCCAATTGCCAGGCCATTAACATGGAGGTCTGGAGCGTGCGAGTTTGTAATGAAAGCCAATCGGGAATAAACCCCATCTGGATAAATTGTCCCTTTTCATTGCGGCGATCCAGTAATTTGGCAACCCGTTTTACTTCCGACCAGTCCTCAGGCGGGTTTTCCGGATCGAGACCAACCTCCCTGAAAAGTCGTTTGTTATAGGCAAATGCCATGGAAACGGTGAAAATTGGTACGGCAAAAATGTGATCTTGGTAGGACATTTCCTCCCATAACGCCGGAAAAAATATTTCAGGATCAAAATTATCACGCCGCATAAAAGAATCCAGCGGCAGCAATGCCATCCTCGAAGCCCATTTAACTACAGGTACAAATTGGCTCACAATATCGGGCGGGTTCCCGCTCAGTACGGCAGTCAAAATTTTCTTTTCATGATCCTGCCAGGGAATTGATGTGGCCTCAATAACAATTTGATCCTGCAGAGCGTTGAAAGCGCGGACTGGATAGGACTCCACATCTTTTTGACCGGTTATCTGCCAGTACCTGATATGAGTTTTACCGTCATCGATTATTTCGGAATCGGGTCGTACCAGTACAAACAGGAGCAGAATTATACCTGTCAGCAGGCCGACAGTGAGGTATTTCCAGTCTGTTGCCATCAATAATTCCTCAGCCCTACTTTTCCTAAAATATGCATCAGAGAGAGATTCCGATTGTTAGTCGGTGAATATTTCCAAAAATGTCCCCGTAACTCATGTATGAATAATCGAAATGAGTCATCATTATAGCCACCGCCGACAACCTGATACCAATTCCGAAAGCATGATCGCCAACATCCCGCAGATGACGATATCCATATCTCAGAAATAATATTTCCGCCAGACTATATTCAAATCCAAGGTTTAAAAATTCTATATTATCGGTGGGATGCACCAAATCAAGTCCCACTGCCAAACTCTGTAGATCAGTATCGATCAACTTGTCGCTCGCTCCCAGCCGGATGAGCAGTGGTGTCCGAAACTGTTGTTGCGCGAAACGCATATCCGGACCAAAATGCTGGAAAGCAAAACCCAAGGTCAAATCCCTGAATCCGGTGATATAAATCGAACCGACATCAATCATCCAATTATTATTGGTATATTCCGCCAAGTATTCATGATTATACTTTAACTGCAGGCCAATACTAAGACGATCGGTGAAACGACGGGCAACCGCCAAGCCAAGCTGTGTGTCGCCAGCGCTGATCATTTTACCGGTGCCTGTTGAACTTACTACCGTGGTTTCTTCAAATTCGGCGATCTGAAAATTCAGAAGATTAACGGAAACTACTGTCGAGCCAAATGGATAGGCCAGGGCCAGGGCTGCCAGTTGAGAATCTACCAACCAATTATTCAGAGAGGATTTGAACTCCAACTGGCGTACATAGGCAATACCGGCGGGATTCCAGAAAACTGAATTGGCGTCCCGGACCAGTGATACAACAGCACCACCCAGAGCGCTTTCCCGGGCACCAACATCTATCTTCAGGAACTGGAACCCGGCTGTACCTGCTTTTGAAAAATCAAAGCCATAATCCAATTGAGCCCAACCGGATTGAATGAGCAGACTGAAAAGGACCAACAAGATAGATTGTTTTCTCATACCAGTCTCCTCACTTGATCAGCACCAAGGTGCCTTTAGCTGAACCAACTGGTGAGTCAACCGTCCAGAAATAGATACCCGGCGCTGTCCGCTGCCGTGAATCGGTTAGCTGATCCCAGACCTCCTCCCCGATCGGGGATTCATCTCTGTTAAACGATTTGACCAATTCACCGCTGCTGGTGTAGATCCGCAGATTGCAAGTAGCGGGTAAATTGGTGAAAGTGATTGTATTGGCCTCACCCTGCGTTGGGATGCCAGATTTTTCACGAAATGGATTCGGAAAAACACCGACATTCAAGGCATCTTCAGCCGGGAGTGTTGCTGATTTTACCGCCAATTCGTTACGGTTGGTCAGCCAGCTCTCACGCCCTGTACTGTCTACCACTGTCAGGGTATAATAATAACCCACCCCCAGACTTACAGTATTATCTTCATAACGCCAACGGTCCTCACTACCCGGCCGATTGTAATACCTTTTACGGTCAGTATTACCCCACACTTTGATACGTTTCAGATAGGACCCGAAAGGGCCGATGAATGACCGATCACTGCGATAGAGGCGGTATTCCTTGAAATTGCTGGTGCTCCCAGAAGGATTTACCCAGTTTACTTCATAGGGGTCCCAGGAGATAAGAATTGACTGGGTGGAAGCCCGGGGGGCGACTTCGATTGGAGGTGATGGTGGTGGGAAGGTTGAAAATGCATAATCATTTTCATACAGGGTTTTAGCCCGCTGAACAGTCGCCCGGAGGGAATCAAGACCAACTGAAAGATATTGCTGCTGGATAGCCGCCATATTGGCGGGAGGTCCGAAACACTGGTCCAGTGGCAAACCATTTACAGCCTGAACCACAGTTACCACCACTGAATCACCTTTATTAATTGTGTAGGGACCAACCGACATTAATCCGAATGGTACCACCAACGAATCAGGGGTTACCTGGAGTGATTGGTTATTCCCGTTCAATAATTCATATAGTTCAGACTCCGTGGTGTAGCTAAGCGATAAATCAAGTTTCGCCCTTAAATAATGTGTCAACAGGACATTGGCCGGTTGAGTCGTAACACCGGTGGTCGGAGAGGCATCTAGAAAAGCAAAACCGGCAAATCCGGGCGTCCTTAATTCTTCATGACTATCTGAATAATTCCCGATCAGCCAATCATACTGCTTGGTGGAATCATAGGAAAATATCAATGCGTTGGTGTTGTCATAAGCAATCAGATCATCAGATCGGTCCGTAATATTATCACCCCAGCCATTATGCATCATGACATCCTGATAACTGGGTCGTAATAAATACGACACACCTAAATATAAATCATTCACCGGGTCGGAATTAAGATTGGTGACACTGTACTCTATTATAATAAAATTATTGGCACTACGAAAACTCCAGGACCGGCTAATCCGCTTTACCTGTAAATTTTCCGAAGTCAACCATGAAGCCACGATCGTTTGTTCGGCTTTACCTGGATCAAAGTCAGGGTGTTCAATAAAGTTGTCGATTTTCCTGATTGAATGATTACTGCCCTGATCGTTGTATCCGCCGGGACCATGTTCGGTAAAGAACAGGCTCCCATCACTATAACGCCCACCCAACCACAGTCCTGCAGCGTACAAATATGAGCGCTGATCGTCCTTCGTAGTCAAGATAGCCGGACCGCCGGGCCAATCCATACCCGGGTAATATTCAGAGCGGTCATTGGGTCGGGGCGCACCGATTCTACCGTCATCCTGCATAGTTTCCCACAGGTTGCCGCGGTCGTGAATTTCAAAATCAGCGATCCTTATCTGTGACAGGGACAATTGGGCAAGTAAAATAATTCCAAGACTGAGCTTATAAGTGTATTTCACCATAGCGTGCCCCTAGCGCAGTTTATAGCTCAGGCCGAAATAAATTCGACGCGGTTCGTAATAGGTAGTCTGGCTGTGCTCATAACCCAGATCATCGATGATGATCGGTTCCCGCTCACTCACGGGTAATATTTTCGTATTATCCGGATCATCACCATACAGATACTGCCGAAGTACCTCATTCTGACCACCCAGAAAATAGATGTCACCAATTGCACGCAGGTTTTTACGATTTAATAAATTGGTGATCCGGGTATAGGCAGTAAAAATATGCCTCCCGCCAATCTGAATATCTTTTTCTATCCGCATATCGGTAGTTATTATCGACGGATAACGATGGTTGTCATAGGTATCCGGCGGGTCATCATCATCGAGATATGTAAAGGCCTGGCCACTGACATATTTAAACAATAAACTGACACTGGTTCCTTTGAGCAAGGGCGAAATAACCGGGACATACAGGTTGTCCGGATATCTTATATGTAAGTTAGCGCGAAAGATATGGGGACGACTATAGGATTTCTCTATTGGTATGCGAAAAGCGACGTCGGTATACCATTCATATTCCGGTACAAAGGATGTATCCATGGCCATTGTACTAATGACCTGATTATAGAGAACTTTGAACGGGCTACCGCGGCCCTCAACCGCTTTGGAGAAACTATAGTTCAGATCAATGGTCAGGTTACGGCTGAACATGGTTCGCAGATTTATTTCGAAACCACGTGAATCACCGTAATCACCATGCAGGTAGCTGGAATAAAACATGGTAGGAGTAGTCATATTATTGTAAGGATCCCAGCCATGAATGCGATGGTCAAAAAACAAGTATTCATCCGTTTGATTAAAGACATCCTTATAAAAGGCAGTAGCCTCAAGGACCGCTAAATTCTGGAAATTATGTTTCAGACCCACCTCAAAGGAGATCGTCTTTTCCGGTGGTAACGGTTCCAGCGTAAAGGCAACCATTCGTTCCGGATCACCATCAACTGATGGTGTATGGACCGTTTCCTCGCCGGTTTCGGCGGCAATACTATCCGCTTCCATGATGCCTTTTAATATGGTCTCAGGACGAAAATAGCTGAACATGAACATTTTATCCAGTGAGGGGATCTGGTAGTAGTGGCCATAGGCGAAATGCATTACGGTGTTTTCGGTTATTGGAAAAGATACACCGAACCGGGGACTGATCATATGGTAAGGATCGACCGGTTCCCGAGGTTTATCCAATACATTCTGAAACGAGTATTTCACATGACCCAGGGAATCGACTTGATCACCATCAGGGTCCAGGGCGGATTTGTAGTCAGGGTCGATCGATAGATTGAACAGGCCTTCCGGCACAAACCAGTCACGGTTGGCATTAAAATAATCATAGCGAACGCCAACATTCAGGATCATACTTTGGAATTCCATTTTATCTTGCAGGTAGGCACTGATCTGGATCGGATGATAGGTCTCGTGCAAACCACGATTAAACCAGTAGCTGGGATCACGCGTATATGATGTATATCGCAGATTCTTCTTTTCGGCCATGGTATTATAGCGATATTCAAAACCAGCTTTGATGAAATTTGCTTTATCGACCTGCCAGTTTATCGATCCGCTGGCGGACAAGTCGCTGGTAATCCAGTGGTTATCGTAGACAAACGACCAGGCGTCGAACGGTTCATCCGGATAACCGTTAAAGCGTTGATAGCCCCAGATATCAGGATTGATACTTTCACCAATCGTTGAATATTCACTCGGTCCCTCAATATTCTCAAAGCGATAATTACTTAAGATAAAATCATAAAAAAAGGCGGTAGATAATGAATGACTAAACTTGAGACTGAGCATCGAGGTGTAAGTATCAATCAGCGATCCCCAGCCCCGGTAATATTTGGATTGGAGCAGATAATCGCCCCCTTCCTGAATCGTGGCATGGGCCTCATGATTATACAATCCATCCAACCTCAGCTTCATTTTTGGATTCAACGGCAGACTCAGATTAATTTGAATATTTTCCAGATTACGGGTATCGCGGGGCATTGGGTAAGTATAGGCTTTCTGTTTGAATTGTGAAGAAATAAAGAACGTCGCACCGGCATTTTTTATCGGCCAGAGCGGTCCGCCCAGTGTAAGATATAGTGTATGATCAGGAAATTTACGGTAATCGTAAACCTGGTTACGACGATAGTCATTCCACCAGTTAGTATCAAGTTGGCCGGTAATAGAATCAGTATTAACCTGGAATTCCTGGATTGTGGTATCACTCAAGTCGTATAAGTAGCTTCCAAAATGGTGCTGTCCTGGGGGACTGTAAATGTATTCAGCTGATGCTTCGAATTTGTCACTACCTTCCTTCGTAATGATATTAACCATCCCCGACTGGGCATTTCCATATTCAGCATTCAGTCCACCACTGATGACCTGAATTTCCTGAACTGAATTGATGTTTACACTGGTAAAGGAACCACCCTGATCGGCTTTACCGATGTTTAGAGAAGAAGTTCGCGCTCCATTAACAAACCACATTACTTCATCCTGGTTACCTCCGCGAATCGAATAGCGGGCTTCGCCCCGTCCAGGTGTACCGGCACTCCCGGCAATCGGTGTGGCATTATAAAAGACGCCAGCCTGATTCATTAAAGCTTCCTTGGTATCGGCGACCGGCAATTGACCGATTTCCTCACTGCTTATGAATTGGGTACTGGAAGTAATATCCTTTTGGATTATATTTCTTTCAGCAACCACAGTCACTTCTCCGGAAGCTTCGAGAACCGTGGCCGGTAATTTGGCATCGACCGGTGTCGTGTGATCGCTGATAATCTTCACATCAGTCACTATCACATCACGGTACCCCATCATCAATATTCGTAGTTCGTAGATTCCTGGTGGAATCTGCAGAATGTAGTAATCACCCTGTTTGTCGGTTGCAGCTCCAAGAGTAGTACCCACAACGATAACATTAGCTCCCACTAGAGCTGCTCCAGTGGATTCATCAATTACCCGTCCCCTTATTTTTCCGGTCGTACCTGCCATGGCCAGGGAAACTAATAGATATCCAGAAAGAATTGTTTTTATCATTCGGAAAATAATCACTGATCCATGCATTAATCTAATCCTGAAGTTATTCATCTTGACATTTATTTACGATCCCGTTCAATGTCAATCGAGTAGGTAAAACTGTCGGCCCGGTAATACCCGAGATTATATTCGATGATCCGATTACCGGGATCATAGACACGCCGCTTGCGAAAGAGAATCGGATCACCAATCGCAATATTTAATTTTTTTGCCAATACATCGTCAGCTTTCTGCGCCCTGATTTCTTCCTTGGAAAGATTTACAACGGTAGAATATTTCTGCTCTAGGAGATTATACAGGTGCGTTGAAAAATCTTCATCACCAATCAGACCAATGCGGGGGTGGAAATAGGAGATAAAAAATACAATCGGTCCCGTCTCCATTCCTCGAAGACGCTCCAGTTTTAAAATCTTCTGCCCCGGTTTCACCATTAGTGTAGTCGCCAATTCATCATCAGCCTCGACCCAACCGACCGCAATTTCATAATTCCGGAAAGGAATACCCTTACTGTTCATCTCCTGGGTAAAACTCAACCAGTTATCAAGGCGGGTACTGACTGCCTGATCGATAACCCGCGTTCCCACCCCCTTTTTCCGGACGATCAGCCCCTCGTAAACCAGCTTATTGGCCGCCTGACGGACGGTATTCCGGGAAATGCCCAATCTTTTAGACAGTGCTTCTTCATTGGGTAAAAGACGCCCACTACGATACTCCGGCAAATCTATTAAATGGCGCAGAATCTGCTCAACCTGCAAATGGAGAGGAATGCCACTGTTATGGTTCAGTTCAAATTCCATAGAAATTTTGTTATTGAAATCGCTTTTAAATGAATCATTGTTTGTACTTGGTTTTTTCCAGTTCGAGTTTCAGAAACCGGGGTCGGTAAGTATCCATGCTTTCCTTGGAGAGATCCAGGGAACCAGGTGCTGTAACGTAACTGATTATCAGTTCGCCCGATCTGGTGCTCAGATGAGGATGCAATCGGGCTGCATAGGTCATGGTTACGTGATCCGGATTGGTAAACAGTTGCACCGGTTTTTCCCAAGGACCTTCCAAATTATTTGCGACTGTTAAAAAGATATCAGCCTGCATTGGATCATAGACAGTGATAAAATACATATCCCAGGCTTGATCGTATTGGATGTTAGTCTCAGTGATTCCCGGAGTAAATAAAATGACCGGATGCTCTAATTTCCTATTCCATGATTTTTGATTCGCGGTGTTAACCCAATATTCAAAACTGTCGGCGGTCGGTACTTTAATAAATTCATTAACGGGGGTACGAGCCAGAATCGCTTCTCGCTTGTTTTCACGATCAGCAAAACCTAAAAAATATAAATGTTCATTTTCTAGAAAGATGGCTGAATGTAAAACCGTATTATTATTGCCAATTTTCATGTCGTTATACTGGCAAATCCAATCATACGGATCATCCTGATAATTCACAATTTTAATGACCACTGTACCATCGATCCACCAGGTTTGCTCATTCGCTGCCATCGCAAAGCAGAAGATCAGTAATTGATCATTGACAATCAATCCGTTAGTTGGCCAGTAATATTGGCCGGGCAGGCCGGGTTGGGGTGGGAAAAAGGCTCTGGTATTACTGACTGAGTCACCCCAAAAATAGGTGATATTTGCACTATCCGGCTGGGTTAAATCCTGGATTGCTAAACAATTATTAATATGATAACCTTCAGGATAACGCACACCAGCAATTGTTTTACCTAAAAATGTATCGCCGAACAGCCAGAGTACTCTGTCTTCGGAAAGGATGATAGAATGGGCCGCATCCGCACCGAGCCAGCCAGAGTCCTGTCCTACAAACAAATTGTCATACCGTTCAAAAATTTCAACAGATTTCAAGCTCACAGGATAATCGCGGGGCCAAGCGATTTCGCCTGCGCATATTCTGCAAACTAGCACCAAATAAATCGCTATTAATATGACTTTTTTCAATCTACTGATCATGAAGAATTCGCTGCCCTATCTACAGAATGTCCATATGTTCAAACATATAGCCCACCAATGTTACAGCGACAGCAAGGAAAGAGCAAGATTTACTTGGGCAACACCAACAGGTTGAGGGAATCAATTAGCGATACTTACCATAATCTCTAGCGGTATAATACATGGTACATATATTCTCGGGGTTGGCAGTAATAATATGATTACACGGTGCCAGAATATAACCACCACAATTCGCCAGACCATCGATCAATTTTTTCACCTCAGTCACAACCGCCTCGGTAGACACATCGCCATCAAAATATTCCATGCCGCCATGAAAATTAAGCTGATCGCCGAAAGTCGCTTTTATTCGCTGCGCCTCCAGGCCTTTGACAGAGGTCTGGACTGGATTGAGTATATCTACACCAACTTCTATCAGATCGGGAATTATTTCAAAAATGGCACCATCGTTATGACGGAACAAGGCTGCTCCCGGTGCTTTCTCATGAATCAAAGCATATAATTCCCGCTCTGCTGGTTTGATTAATTCACGATACATGGTCGGTGATATTAAAAGGTTGTCCTGGGCTCCCAGGTCGTCGGCCACTTCCACCATCTGCACGTAAGGTCCCACCGCATCTAGAAACATGGCGTACACTTCTTTGTAAATAACCAGAATTTGTTTAATAATACGCCGGATAAATTCCGGTTTTTTGATCAGGGCAATATAAAATTCCTCCATACCCATTAAATAGCTCCCCAGACCTAAAAAACCCTCGGATAATGGATTGCGAGCCACTAGGGCATAGTCTGTCTCATTAAACAGCTGCTGGGCTTTTTCCGCCAGACCGGATGTATTGTACAGGTCGGAGCCAGTAGGCCAAGTATACCGAGCAAGCTCTTTTTCCGATTTCAGACCGGCCAAAGGGTGGCCAACGGCATTGACAAAAGGACCCAACCGCTGAAATCGAATACCCCAGATATCAGTATAGGATCCATCCGCGTGAACAAGGACTCGATTGGGTATACTCTTATTGAGAAAGATGCGTCGAAAATCGATATCAAAATGCTCCAGAATACGTTCATCGTAATAATTGGCTGTCGAGCCGGAACGGATCGGCGGTATCTCAGTCAAGCCGAGATGTTCCCTTAATTTCAGATACGATTCATCCAGAAGCATGGAAGCATTGCCCATCAGATCCAGTGGTATGCGATCAGGTTCCTGGTGCTGTAATGCCGTTAATACTCGTTCACGATGGCTGTACCTGGTCATTCGTTTATCATCCGGGTGTAAACTGTTTCGGATTATTTTCTTGAGGCTTCCTGCAATTCCAATATTGCTTCGGCAAAGCGACGGCCGAGCCGGAGGTAGCCGGAACTGCTGTAATGGGCAGCATCTGAATAACCCAGGGAATCGGTGACGGATACCAAGGTTGCGAACTTATCGTTTTCCGCATAAGCTTCTTGCGCTGCCCTGACGATTGCACCGTGATCCCAGACTTTTCCATCAACATCCTGACCTGAATCGGATATTTGACCAAGCACTATCGGCAGATCCGGTTGTTTGAACGCAGCCCGAATGGCAGTCATCAGGTCAATAAGATTGGTTAGGTATCGCTCAGCAATTTCCCTGGAATAGGCGGCATCGCTCTCACCCTGCATCCAGACAATTCCCGCCGGGATCAACCGCTCACTGATCCCGTCACCATCAATATCTTCAGCAGCAATTGCCATTTTCACAGCATACCGGAAATGATCGAATTGATTCACGCCGTTGGTACCGGAATAATTCGGCTCCCAGCAACCAAACCCACCGGAAGCGGCGGAATCAATTGATGTGGCCGCCCGGGAGTATTTGATCAGGGCAAGATTAATGGAGGGCTGCAACTCCAACAGGCGCTGGGCGAAGGACAATTCCACCCCGAACAGATCCGAGTAAGTATTCTTTACACCATCGGATGAAAAGCCAAATCCATGGCCAGGCCGCAGTGGCGACCAGATGCCGCGGCCATCGATTTCACCATCATCTGGGGCGGGATTTCCGTGGAATATTCGAATATTTGGTGCCAGCGTTTCAAGCTCGGCCGGTAGGTCTTTTATAGAACCAAGACCATCCATATTTGATTGTCCGCCTAAAAAATAGACCTGGTAGATTTTTTGTGCCGAAGCTGGATGATTTATGGTCATCAGGCCTGCGATAATAATTGAAACAAGAGTTTTACGGTCACTGATCAAATTACGCAACTCTCCTGATAGACGGCAATCATCTACCGCTCCCAGACTTCCACCAAATTTTTACCGGATACAGTTAATACAGGAATATTACCCTTCATAAGTAAATCTCCTTTTCAACTGACTAAGCATTAATTGGTTTACACTTAAACCAGTGCATTATACTTATCAACAATTTCACCAACAAGTCTGATACGCTCAATATCTCCCGATGAAGAAATTTCATCTGAAATTCCCAGTACCAGTTTTGGAGCAAATAATTCAATAATTTTAATTGTAAATTCGCGCAGAACAGCAATGGAAAAGGTTTCATCAAAATAGATGGCAGGTATGCCATCCAACAAAAACAAATTATCCCCCAAACCAGCTTTTATCTGTTCCAGGGTTACATCTCCTTGAGGTTGCGGAGTAATAGCCTCTATCCCATCCAGGCCGGTTTCTTGTGCATATTGCAAGAGCGGACCACAATCACCATCCCAATGAGCCGAAACAAACTTACCGGCTGTGTGCAATTTCTCGCATCGGCGCTGACAAGCTGGCAAGTGGTATTTCAGGAAAAGATTGGGAGAGAGTGTACTCGCATGAACATTTTCACCAAAGTTGATGATTTCTACAGGTGATGCGTTGATTACCTCAATTAAACGGTTGTGGCTCTCCTCTAAGGCTTTGAAGTAAGCTTCGGTTGAATCAGGCCAGTCATGGATGGCGAAGATACCCTTCTCGACCCCCATCTTGTCAATGTATAGGCTTTGAACATTCATACGGGGCATATACATGGTAGGGGCGCCAAGGTCACCTAAATCTTCTTGAAGTTGGTTAAAAAGATCCTGGTCCCACTGCCAATCAGTGTTCTCCTCGCGCCATGTAGCAACTTTCAGTTCCTGCTCTGTTTCCACTTCCCACTTTAGAGAAACGACATGGGGATTGCTGGCAAAGCTTTGATGAACAGCAATCTGTCTACCCACTGGGGTGTTGATAATGATTTCAGTGTTGATCTCATTCAGCGGTCTTTCCGTTCGCTCCACAGCGGGGTGCTCAATTCTCTTGAAACATGCGTTGAAATCATAAAGCCTGGCTGAGCATTTAAGAGAGCGATAAATATCTGGTATACCCATATCTTCATATGGATGAGGCAACGGTTGACCAGCAAATTTCTTATCAGTATACCAGCAACCAATACGTGGTTGCCAAATGATCTTACGTCCTGAATACCCGAATACGACGTCTCTGTGTAGCTGAGCAAGAGTTGTCATAACCTTCCTTGAGAATCAAATATCTTGAGCTTACCAGCGCGTTGCAATAACATTTGCATGAAATTAATCATTTTTTCATCTCGGTTCTTTAAATTTTACAAAGCCCTGAACTAAAATTACTGGAATATTATGAGGATCATAATTCAAAAACTGGTTTTTAGCTTTGTTATCATTTCGCGACTGATTTGCCAGGATCAGGCATTAATTACAATTTCTGTGACCGTACCAGTCGGAACCAACCAGGTAATCCTGGTGGGCAATATACCGCTTCTGGGAAACTGGGATCACTCCTCGGCACTGCCTTTGACAATGGTCGATTCAACCACTTTTTCAGGCAAATTTTCTGTCCCTCTCAAGACCTCCATTAAATATAAACTCACGCGTGGCTCCTGGGAATCCGAGGCCTTAACTGAAAACGGTATGGTTCCAGATAATATCCAATTAACCGTTCGTAGTGATATGACTATCACTCACACGGTTGCTATGTGGAAAAATGCAGGGAAAATACCTGGTGCTGGTATCACAGGAATGGTCAAATACCATCCCGGTTTTTACTCCCGCCAATTGGATAATTACCGCGATATCATTGTCTGGCTGCCGCCGTCTCCTACACCACCGACAGCTTGGCCCGTTACCCGGTACTCTACATGCATGACGGGCAGAATATCATTGACCCATTTACTTCCTTCGCCGGACAGGACTGGCGAATGGATGAGGTAGTTACTGAATTAATTGAATTGGGAAAAATCGATGAGATCATCATTGTCGGGATTAATAATACTGATAATCGTACGGCCGAATATTCACCGTTACATCTGGGTGAGCAGTATAGTGCTTTCATGATTAATACTTTGAAACCTTTCATCGATTCCACTTATCGGACAATACAAAAACCGGAACACACCGCCGTAATGGGCTCTTCCATGGGGGGTATCATTTCTTTTCACCTGGTTTGGGAATACCCGCAGACGTTTTCAATGGCCGGTTGTCTGTCACCAGCTTTTCTTATCGATGATAATGAAATTATTAACCGGATACGCAATTATTCCGGTCCCGAAAAATCCATCAAATTATATATTGATAACGGCACTATCGGTTTAGAACAAAGACTGCAACCAGCCATAGATGAGTTGGTTCCTTTATTAAATCAAACCAGCTTCACGGATGAACATCACCTGCTTTATTACATTGCTGATGGCGCTGAGCACGATGAAATCGCCTGGGCAGAACGGGTTCATCTACCCCTGGTATTTTTCTTTGGCCGCTGATTGTAATCGTTCCCTCTGCAGAATAAATTGCGTAAGTTTGCCCGCTCAAAATCACACGATTTTTTCCACTTTTGACTCCGTAGCTTCCCGACTTGTCGGGAGTAGAGCAGTGGCCTTCCCGGCTTGCGTCACAGTAAACTGTGAACTATAGCTGGCAGGTTCATCTACATTAATGTTACGATAGTCATATTGATAGTTTTTTTGACTCCGTAGCTTCCCGACTTGTCGGGAGTAGAGCAGTGGCCTTCCCGGCTTGCGTCACAGTAAACTGTGAACTATAGCTGGCAGGTTCATCTACATTAATGTTACGATAGTCATATTGATAGTTTTTTTGACTCCGTAGCTTCCCGACTTGTCGGGAGTAGAGCAGTGGCCTTCCCGGCTTGCGTCACAGTAAACTGTGAACTATAGCTGGCAGGTTCATCTACATTAATGTTACGATAGTCATATTGATAGTTTTTTTGACTCCGTAGCTCAGTTGGTAGAGCAGTGGCCTTTTAAGCCATTGGTCGCGCGTTCGAGTCGCGCCGGGGTCACACTACATTTGTCGTCGAGAAACTCTTCATTTTGAAGGGTTTTTTGGTAATATGAAATGTCTTTGAAATCGTTGGAAATTTCTTTTTTTTCCAATAGCTGTCCCTTCCAAAAATGTAAACTGTACAAGCAAGGCGCCATATCGCTAGCTAAACGTCTAAATTCTCCAATATTATTTTAAGAAAACGACGGCGTTAATTATAAATACTATAGAATCGGACCCAATTGAGTAATAATAGGATAACAAACACATAGAGAATTGAATAGGTGAGTGTTGGAATCGTGAAGAAATCAACAGAAACGGTTTCTTTAAGATGATTGTGTAGAAAAGTTAGCCACGTCTGCCCGGACTGTTTTACCTTCTTTGGCATGTAAGATGAAACAATTGTCTGGGATACATCAAATCCCAACTTTAATAATTCACGATGGATACGGGGTGCACCCCATAGGGGATTCTTCATAGCAATATGTCGTATTAGATCTATCAATTCTTTATTGATAGTAGGTCTTCCAGCACTTTTCCCTGATTTCCAGTACCAGAAAAGTTAAAACCCAATCGGTGCCAGCGGATGAGTGTTTCCGGTCTGAAAATCAGAAAAGCCTGATGCCATTGGGAATAGACCTTGGAAATCAACACTAACCAGATTCTGTCCCGGTTATTGACCCTGGGGCGATTCTTTCGACGCATGAGTATTTCAATCTGCTTGTGGAGCAGAAGGTTCTCCAATTGAAGGGTTGCTTTAGATTTGAAAAGAAATATAATGATAAAGAAAATCATAGTAACTCTTTATCAGATGAATCGGGAAAACTGGGGATGAAACAGTTCCAAAAAGTCGATAGACGATTGTAAAATGCTTTTAAAATTTAATTAGGCAAAGAAATGAATAGGTAAGCTGAAATGAAAAATGTATAAAATATTACCCTATTTAGTAGCCGTTTTATGTTTTTGGAAGGGACAGGTCCAAGAAAAGGGGGGCGGGTCAGCATAGCGCAATTAGCATAACAGGTTTGCGCAACTTGCGCAAGCAAATAATAATTTACTTTAAGAACATTTCCTGTTGATTATTTAATTCAATTAATAGTCATTCCTTGGTCAAATTGGCTATTACCCTATTTGATTGTGTCCTGATATATAGGACAAAAAATACATATATTATCTTTTGAACATTACCGTAACATATGGATAAATATGAGGTAAAGACCATTATTATTTAATTGTTAGTCTACTCAGAAAGACTTGAATACTCAATTCAATAGAGCAGTGAATACTCCTGAATAATCATTCTATAAAAATTATTGACAAAGTAAATAACAAAGTGTAATATTAGGATAATCGATTGTGCATCGTGGGGTGTGCTATCAAATAATCGTAGGTTAGGAAAAAGTGGTTAAAAATAATCGGGAGACATTGCAAAGCATTGCCAAAAAAGTGGGTGTTTCCACCACTACGGTTTCGCGTGTGCTTAGCGGACAAGCCGAGAAATATCGCATTAGCAAGAGCACTAAAGAATTAGTTCTGCGTACTGCAGCTGAATCAGGTTATGTACCGGACCAAGTTGCTCGCGGCCTTCGAACCAGACAGACAAACACAGTTGGACTCATTATTCCGGATATATCTAATCCGTTTTTTTCTGCTGTGGCTCGCAATATTGAAATTCAGGCCAGGAAAGTAGGTTGTTCAATAATTCTATCGGACAGCCAGGAAGATACACAACTCGAAGTTGAATCGATTCGTGTCCTTCAAAGTAGGAAAGTAGATGGTCTAATAATTTGCCCGGTTGGTGAAGAATGTAACCATTTATTTCCGATTATTGACAGCGGTATGCCAATTGTGATTATTGACCGTTATTTCCCTGAGCTAAAGTGCGCTTATGTTATTTCGGATAATTATAATGGTGCTCTTGAGGCCGTTAGCTATTTAATTAAAAATAATCACCGTTCAATCGCATATATACAGGGTCGTTTAAATACATCAGTTAATAACGATCGTGTGCGTGGATATCGTGACGCACACCAGAAATTTAATATTCCACTGGATGAATCATTGATTGTAGGTGACAGTTTCGGTAAGAAAAATGGCTATATTGGAGCTAAAATACTTTTAAATAGAAATCCGCGTCCAACCGCCATATTTTCTGCCAGCAATTTGATTTCATTGGGGGCTATGAGTGCGATTCTCGAAGAGGGATTGAAGATACCTGATGATGTTTCTATGATCTCCTTTGATGATCAACCATATTCTGATTACTTGGCAGCACCAATGACTACGGTTTCCCAACAAACCTCAGAGACAGGTCAAATTGCATTCAAACTTTTATTAACACAAATAAAACAAGAGGGTAAGAAACAGGTAGAGGGTATTATCTTGCCAACAAAATTAATTTACCGTAAATCAGTCAAAAAATTGGATAAAATGATCTAATGGTTTTAGTGATACCATTTAGATAATACTGAAAGCTAGAAATAGAGTGTTATTATCACTTAAATCTGCAGCTTTGGTTTATCCATATAAAAACCAAAAAAGGAGAGTAAACCATGAAAAATAGTTACAAGCTATTTATTGTTTTATTAACCGGGCTGTTCTTAGTAACACCAATCACCCTTGTCGCTGAGAATATGACGATGATGGGAAATTGGGGCGGCGGAGGAGGAGAAATCAGAGCAGTTGCTAACTATGGTGATATAGTTTATTATGGTGTCGGAAATGTATTTACCATAACAAGCTTTGAAGATCCTGCAAATCCATTTACAGCAGGTTTCATAACGTTAGATGATATGGTGGAGGATATAGTATGGAAGGTCAGTTCAGGAGTGACTTATGCTCTTGTTTCAGGTACATCTCTTAATATAATTGATGTGACGAATCCTTTATCCCCCACAGTAGTCTCTACAACCTCACTTTCCGGTTATGGTGAAGGTTTGGATGTCAGTGGAGATTATGCATATGTAACCGCAGGCGTTTCAGGTATGGAGATTATCGATATCAGTGATCCCGCTAATCCCACCTCTGTTGCAACCATAGCTGGCGGAACTGCATCACCCTGGGCAGAAGGCATCAATGTTTCTTCTCCCTATGCCTACCTTGGAAATGGTGGTGGAACGGATATCTTTGATATTACCGATCCAACAAATGCATTTCTAGTTGGTACACTGGAAAATGATGGATGGATTCAAGATGCAATGCCCATATCTAATTATGTTTACGCATGTGATTGGAGTAATGGGATTGATGTAATTGATGTTTCTACCCCTTCAAGCCCCACCCTGGTTACTACTCTAACAAACGCTAAAAATGCAGACATTATGTTTGATGGTAATTACGGATATATTGCATCCAGGGAATTTGGTGTGACTGTAATTGATGTATCTAACCCAGGTGCACCAACCACAATAGCGACCTTTGACACAGATGGTATAGTACGAAAGGTTTCTTTTGGTTCAATTAATCTTAATTCAGTTCAAACTGGACACATCTTTGCTGCAGAAGTGTCCTTATTAAGTGCTGTAAATGTTTCAGATCCGAATAATATGAGCATATCAGGAGCTGTTGCAGTTTCGGCTCCGGCTGATGGCTTATGCTACAGTTCATTTTTAGTCGGTAATACTGCTTATCTGGCTTACCGATATAGTGTAAGAGCAATTGACATTACTAATCCATCTGCTTTGGCTGAACTGGGAAGTATTCTGATTGCCGATACAGCAATGGTAAAGAAAGTGGTTGTTAAGGACAATATAGTCTTTGCAGGTACCAGATATGGCGGATTGCGACCCATCGATTTTACGGATCCTGCAAATCCCTCTTTCCTCACCACGATTATAGACGATCGAACAAACGATGTTGCCATAGCGGGGAACTATGTCTATGCAGCAACTGCTGATGGCATCTCGATTGTGAATGTATCCACGGCCAATGCCCCGGTGTTCGTTGGCGATGTAGCA
>JACKQG010003207.1_pt1 | contig 20319 bp, 12 predicted proteins | sample 8237621 | NCBI WGS metagenome assembly JACKQG01 (sample SAMN15677084, study PRJNA649215) | marine metagenome | biome: marine; feature: Black Sea; material: saline water; isolation source: suspended particulate matter (SPM) from the Black Sea western gyre | collected 2013-06-09/2013-06-10 | depth... | reverse complement strand
CCGGTGTCTTTGCGGCCGGTGAGTCATCGGCCGATCCAAAGCCGATCACCACGCGATCGTTCGGCAAGACGGGCCGCGAACTGCCGATCCTGGCCTATGGCGGCGCCGGGCTCCCCAAGGTTTGGGGCAACCCTCTTTCGACCGAAGATCGTGTGAAGCTGGTCCGTTACGCCTACGATCGCGGCGTGCGTTACTTCGACACGGCGGGCAACTACATGGAGAGTCAGACGCTGCTTGGCGAAGGACTGAAAGACGTACGCAAAGACGTTTATTTGGTCACCAAGGTCGAGACGACGGATCCGGCCAAGGTGCGCGGTGCTGTTGAGAAATCACTCGGAGAACTGCAGACGGACTACCTGGACGCCATCCTGATCCACGGCACGCCGGGGCTGGAGCAAATGACCGTCGAACGGGCAATGGAGGTCCATGCCGAGCTAGTCAAGCTGCGCGATGAAGGGATCGCAAAGTTCATTGGGTTATCGGCTCACTCCTATTTCGACAAAGCGTTGGCCTGTATTTCCACCGGCGGGTTCGACCTGTGCATGTTGTCGTACGGTTATCTGCCGCGGGGATACAACCAGTTGTTCTCTCCCAGAATGGTCGAGCTACGCAATGCCTGCGTGGCGAAGGCGCATGAGCTGGGAATGGGCATCGCCGCCATGAAGGTCGTCGGTGGAGGTGTTCTGGGTGCGTGGTCGGGATACGTCGTGCCTGGATTCGAGAAGAGACGGCTCAAGCAACTTCCGGCCGCGGCAATTCGCTGGGCGCTGGACGATGAGCGGATCCAACTCCTTGTCATCGGCATGCGTTTGCCTGAGGAGATCGACGCGAACATCACCACGCTCTCGGCCGACGTGACGTACACAACGGACGATCGGGCGTTGCTTACAGAGTATTGCGCAAAAGCATACGACAGCGACGCGATCAAGGCGATGAAGATTGACTGACGCGCGCGTTGTTTGGATTCTTGCGAAGTCTTCCCCCGCTCTACTTTTCTTCTGACCGTTTCTTGGGCGTCCGACTGCGGTAGCGCTCGGCCATGGCTTCCAGGTCGAGCGGTTCGTTGGTGCGGCGGTTCCACCACTGGTGGGCTTGGTCGGGATCGTGTTTTGGGTTCGACGTTGGCATGCGTGCGCCGACCGATTCGCGCCACTTGGCCAGCATTTGCTGCAACTGCTTGGATTTGTCTGGCATCTTCCCGGCCAAATTGGTCTTCTCGCCGATGTCGTCCTTCAGGTTGTACAGTTCAAGCGGCGCGTCGTCGAAGAATTCGACCAATTTCCAATCGCCGGCTCGAATGGCTCCGGCGGGCCGGGAATGATGATAGTGTGGATAGTGGAAGTAGATGGCCTCGCGATCCAGGTCTGCGTCGGAATCGACCAAGAGCGGTACCATGCTCGTTCCGTCGATCGGCTGATTCGGGAGGTCGGCGCCCGCGGCTTGGCAAAACGTGGGCAGCAGGTCGGCCGTAGTCGTTGGTTCGCCGCAAACGGTGCCCGCTTCGATGACGCCCGGCCATCGCACGATCATGGGCACTCGAATGCCACCTTCGTAGATCGTGCCTTTCTCGTCACGTAGCGGCGCGTTGGTCGAGACGACCTCGCCCAGATCGGTGTAGATCTTCCGCAGGCCGCCGTTGTCCGATGTGAACACGACCAGCGTTTTCTTGGCGAGTCCTAACTCGTCGAGTTTGGTCATGATACTGCCAATGCTCCGGTCGAGGTCCTCGATCATGGCGGCGTAAACGGGGTGGTTCACGCCGGCGGCCGGCTTGGGCTTCTTTTGATACTTGTCGATCGCCTCCGGCGTGGCTTCCAACGGAATGTGGACCGCGTGGTGCGAGAGGGTGACGAAGAACGGTTGGCCCTTGTTCTGTTCGATGAACCAGATGGTTTGGTCGGTCAGCAGGTCAATGCGTTTTGGACCGGGACCTTTTCTCTTTCGCCAAGCATGAAAACCCTTACCGATGGTCCGGGCCGTCACGTCGTACCCGCGTACATGCGGCCCGTGCGTCGCGTCGGGGCCAAGGTGCCATTTGCCGAAGTAGCCGGTGACGTAGCCGGCCGTCTTCAAGGCGTCGCCTGGCGTCTTGATCGACTCGGGCAGTGCGTTTTCGATCGGAGGTACGACCAGTTTCTCGAACGGCCGCCAATGCCCCGGAATGAAATCCGTGATGCCGACTCGGGCCGCGTATTGTCCGGACTGGATCGTTGCTCGGGTTGACGAACAGACCGGCGTGGCGGCGTAGAAATCTGTGAACTTCATGCCTTGGGCACATAGGCGGTCGATGTGGGGCGTCTCGTGGAACGGATGGCCATAGCAGGCGACGTCCGGCCAGCCCATGTCGTCGATCAGCAAGAACACAATGTTCGGCTTCTCGGGCGAGTCTGCGTCGAGGGCTTCACTGGCCGGTGAACTGCCGACAGCGACGAATACGAGGATGTGTAGAATTGTGCTTGCTGCCAAGGCTCGGAGCCGGGTTCGCGGGCGGTGATTGATCGAACGGAACATGTTTTGTCCTTTCCAGTTGGCCGGGGTATTGCTTTGGGTCAGTTGTCGGTATCGAGTACGGAGTACCCAGTACTGAGTACACAGAACCGAGTGGTGGGTGGCAAAAAAAATGCGTACTGAGCACTGCGTACTGGGTACTGAGTACCAAGTACTGAATAGGAGTTTACCCCCCGGCCGTGATGCTGTCATCCATATCCGGGTTTCTCGGGAATCCTGGCACGTAACAGCGTGTTTGAGTACACTTAATAGATAGGGATTCGGATAGGGCTTGCTTGGTGGGCAACGCGACGCGGGCCTCGTTTAGTCCTTTCCCGCCCAAAAGCCCCGTCGGCAAACAGCGAGTTGTAGAGGACAAGATATGGTACGTGTCCTGGTTGTATCCGTTTTGCTTTCGTTCATGATCGCGACCGCCACGTTCGCCGCTGACGCACGCGTGAACAAGGCGATGATGCGCCGTCCTCTTGCCCCTTCGGTCAAAGTGCTGCGGTACGCGCAGCGAGTGGTGGACGAGAACGACGCGAATGGCGACGGAAAGCTGGACGAAAGCGAATGGAGCGGCATGGAAGCACACGATATGGCAGGCCACGACACGAATGGCGACGGCAGGTTGGACGAAGGCGAATGGAGCGACATGAGAGGGCATGACTTGAATCGCGACGGAGTGTTGGACGAAGGCGAATGGAACAACATGATGGAACGAAAGCGACGGATGGCCGACACCAGTCAAGACGGCGCAATCACGCCTGCCGAATTCGCCGAGTACGTGGCCAAGTACGGTTATCGCCGGAGGATTCGCCTAATGCCCGCCCTTCAGGAGGGACGGGATCAGATGCCCTCGCTTTTGAGTCCCAACGCAACTCCAAGTTACCGAGAGCGGGCTGGATTGGCGCGAAGCGGCGTCGAAGCAAGCCGACCGAATGGCCAGACTCAACCAAAGTCCGACGCGACGTCGGCGAAGAAGTCGCGAATTCCCCGCAAGTACACCGTTTCCCGCACGAGTCTGCCAAAAGGTCTTCCAAGTTGGTTTATCCTCCGGGACACAGATGGCGACGCGCAACTTACGTTGGCCGAATACGCTCGAGACGCCTCGGAGACGAGCATTAAAGAATTCACCCGCTATGATGGCAACGGCGACGGTGTGGTCACACCCCAAGAATGCTTGCGTGCGCCGATGGCGATGGGATTGGCTGGTGCGGCTTCGGGTAGAACCAAACGCCCGATCGCAGATGGGTCGGACGGGGCCACCGGGAAGGCCGTCACCGATCAAACAGGCAAAGCAGTGCCCGCCGGAGGGGCCGTTACCGATCCAACGAAAAGAAAGACGCCGCCGAGGATGACCAAGGAGGAGATCAGGCAGTTGCAGAAGGAGAGAGCCCTGCTTCGCAAGAACCAGTCGAACAAGTCCAATCGCACCAATCGAGATCGAAGCACGGGGAGCCAGTAGAGGATTCGCTGCGGGTGCAAACGGGCTCGATTCGCCGTCGGTCAGTGCGCAAGAAAAACCCGGTCTCTGTGTAGAAACCGGGTTTTTGATTTGATTTGGACGTGCGCATAACCGTGCGACGGCGCGGCAGAGAACGTGATTCCGAAAACTACCAGGCTTCCGGAACGCTCGTTTGGCTCGACCGCGCCGCTTTCAGTTCGGGGCACTTCCATTCATGTGAGTACCGACGATCAGGGATTCTCACTCGTCGATGAGGATCGCCTCGCAAGGGCAGGACTCGGCCGACTCTTGGACGTCGTCCTCGAACTCCTCCGGTACGGTATCCACTTTCACCGTCACAACGTCTTCATCGCCCATCTCGAAAACATCAGGGCAGGTATCCACACACACTTCGCACGCCGTGCAGAGCGTATCGTCTACGCGCACTTTCATTCGCTTGGCCTTTCAACTGGAACAAAACGGGAATGTGATCGAATCTTCGCCGATCTGGCTTGAAACCAAACGTTCAAAGATACACAAGCGAGGGGAACAGTAAAAGGCCCCATTCAGAGGCGAATGCGACCTGTCTGCTAGAGCGGTGCGGATGCCGGTGGACAGATGCCGCGGTGGACGTCACGTGTGTGGTGTCGAAGCCGGCAAATTGAAAACCTCTTCTCCTATCTCGTTTCGCACAGCGCCGGTAATCTGCATGGCCGGGCTCGGGCCCCAAGGCCAAGTCATCCGTCTTTCTTCGCATCTCTTGACAATCCCGCATGACTCATTCATTTTTAGTGATACGACTTACGTCGTGTTGCCGAAGTCGTGCGTTAGAAGGGGAGTGGGCTCCGCATGTGCCCGCTACCGTTCGGGCAAACTAGGCAAGTGAGATCCGTCTCCTTTTTTCGTGCCCAGTAAATGCAATTAGTGTTCATTTGCTGATCAAGTGCAAATGATGGCTTGGGCGTCATCCAACAGGGGCAGGCTGCCGTGCTCGTCTCGTCTGGTCCACCGGTAATGCTGGCGCATGGGCGCCATACTGATGCTGATGACCGTCCTCGGCCATTCCGCGCGCTGTTGTGGCAGCTCGTTGGGCGGTGTCTCGTACTTGTCGTTTCGGCATTACTTGCTTGCTCATTTTCGGCGTTCGGCGCGGATTCCGGAAAGCCGGCGCCCGCTAGTATTCGTCTTGACCGCCCGTTCCTGCTCACGCAGCTTCCCGCGGGATCGGAAATCGAGGGTCAACGCCAGACTGCCGGCGGGACGCTCCGCATCGCGTATGGCGATGGCGCGCGTATTGTCGCGGTGCATCCAAACGGGTCGGTTCGTGTCTTGACCGCCGGGTTTCACAGCGCTTGCGACCCGGAGATTTCGTTCGACGCGAAGATGATGCTATTTGCCGGCAAACGGGAAGCGTCGGACAATTGGGACATTTTCGAAATGGCCGTTGACGGTTCCGGCGTCCGCCAAATCACAAGGGACATGGGCAACTGTCGCAGTCCCGGATACCAAGCGACGCTGTACACGATCGTCTCGCGGGAGCCTTGGCACCAGTTGACGTTCGTCAGTGACGCCGCCGGTACAAACAACGAAGACGGATCGGGACCGGCCACGCACCTCTACTCGTCGAAGTTGGACGGTTCGGCCGTTCGGCGACTGACCTACAATCTGTCGAGCGACATGGACCCAGTTCTTTTGGAAGACGGGCGTCTGCTGTTTGCCAGTTGGCAGCGCGGCCGTTTGGCGCGAGGCACTCCCGGCCGCGTCAGCCTGTTCGGTGTCAACATCGACGGAGCGGACTTTGCCTTATTCGCAAGCCAAGCGGGCGGGCGGGTCAAGCACATGCCCTGCGTTACCACGGACGGCCTGGTGGTCTTTGTCGAATCGGATCGAGTGCCCTGGGACGGCGCGGGACACCTGTCCTGCGTCACCATGCGACGGCCACTTCACACGTATCGGCCGATTACTCGCGACGGGGACGGTCTGTTCCATTCGCCCTCGCCACTGGCCGACGGCACGATTCTCGTTTCGCGCAGGCCATGCGGCGGCGGCGAGACGCACGCCGTGTGCCGACTTGATCCTCGAACCGGACGATGGGCACGCATTTTCGATGATCCCCGATTCCACGACATCCAAGCCAAGTCGGTCGACAAGCGTTCCCAAGCGGATGGCCGATCGAGCGTCGTCATGGAAGAAGATCCGGAGGGCCGTACGTATCCAAACGGCAAACTGTACTGCTTGAACGTCCACCTTTCGGATTTGGAGAAGCGCGAGTGGATGCCGCCCGGCACGGTTAAGCGGCTGCGTGTCTTGGAAGGCATTCCCCGGGCGGAGCAGGATTCGGCGGCGCACGGTTCGCCGCTTGCGCCGCGGCGTTTGCTCGGCGAGATCGACGTGGCGGAGGACGGATCGTTCAACATCACGGTGCCCGCTAACACGGCGATCGAATTGCAGATACTGGACGTTGACGGAATGGCGTTACGAAGCTGCGGATGGATCTGGGCCAAGAACCGTGAACCTCGCGGCTGCATCGGCTGCCACGAGGATCCGGAGTTGACTCCGGAGAACCTTTTCGTGGACGCGGTCCAGCGCCCGTCCATCGCGCTGACATTGCCCCCGACACGGAGGCGAACGGTGGATTTTCGTCGCCACGTGATGCCGATCATCGAACGGAAGTGCGTCGTTTGTCACGGTCCGGACGATGCGCCGCCACGGTTGGACGGCGGCCAGGAAGCGGTGGACCGCGATCTTGGGGAAGCGTATTCCCGGCAAGCCTATGAAACGTTGCTCGCGTCAGACGATTCGTCCGTCGACATCGGATCTTCCGGCAAATACGTCCATCCCGGCAGGGCCCGCACCAGTCCGCTGGTCTGGCACGTTTTCGGCCGGAACACGTCGCGACCGTGGGATGGCGACATAGCGAAAAAGCCGATCAAGAAGATCCACGCTGGCAAGGCGAAACCTCTTACCGACGACGAACGACGTACATTGGTCGAGTGGATCGACATGGGGGCCATATGGGATGCCGCCTCGAATGAGGGGTAGTAGCAGCGTGGCCGGCGCGTTGCACAAGGCGAACTATAAGGCAATCCGATACGTAGTTTGGGTTAGTGCCTTGTTCCGTATCTTCTCATTCAGGAACAGATGACTGTGGAAGCCAAAACGACCGTTCAATTCACGCGTCTGGAACGCATTGCTCGACTCCTCGTGAGTGCTCTGCCACTGGCTATATTGCTGTCGACCTCCGCCCTTCACGCGGCGGATCAGACATTGCCCGTTTTCGCGGATGTCACCCAAGACGCGGGTATCACCGCCAAACACTCATACGGCGACGACCGGCTCACGAACATCGTCGAAGGAACGGGGGCCGGAGCGATGTTCTTCGACTACGACAGCGACGGCTGGCTCGATATCTACCTGCCGTGCGGATGTTGGCTGCCGGAGGTGAACGACAATCGAGGCCGCAAGTATCGAGACAAGCTGGCCAACCACCTGTACCGCAACAATCGCGATGGCACCTTTACGGACGTGACCGACCAGGCGGGTGTTGGAGACAAGGGTTACGGCGTCGGTACCTCGGCCGCCGACTTTGACGACGACGGTGATTTGGATTTGTACGTTTTGAACTATGGGAAAAACGTTCTCTACCGCAACAACGGCAACGGCACGTTCACCGATATCTCCGAACAGTCGGGCCTGGACGATTCGCATTGGAGCCTCTCGGCACCGTGGTTTGACTTCGACGGCGACGGCGATTTGGACGTTTACGTGGTGAACTATCTTGAGTTTGACCCCAGGTTCCGCGACTACTACGCGCCGCAGGGCTACCCCGGGCCGCGCAGCTACAGCGGGCAACAGGATGCCTTGTACCGCAACAATGGCAATGGGACCTTCACCGACGTAACGGAGACGGCGGGTCTGATCAATCCCGACGGACGCGGAATGAGCGGCACGGTGGCAGACCTGAATAACGACGGGCTGCTGGACCTGTACGTCACCAACGACGCCATGGAAAACTACTTCTACCGAAACACGGGTAACGGAACTTACGTAGAAGAGGGCCTGATCATGGGCTTGGCCTTCGGTGAAGGCGGTCAGAACGTCTCTTCCATGGGCCCCGCGGTTGGCGACGTGGATCGTGACGGGTGGTTGGACATCTACATCCCCGACATGGGATACGGCTGCCTGCTGTTGAACCGAGAAGACTATTTCGAGGATCAAACGGCGCCCTCGAAGCTGGCTGTCATCTGCGGCCAATATATCGGTTGGGGCGGGGTCCTGTTCGATTACGACAACGACGGCTTTCTGGATCTGTTCGTTGCCAACGGCGACGCGCATCGCGAGTACACCGAGGAAGACGTGTTGTTGCGGAATGACGGAACAGGCGTTTTCAAGGACATAGCAGCCGACTCGGGTGACTACTTCCGGAAGAAATACGTAGGCCGCGGAGCGTCGTCTGGCGACTTCGATAACGACGGCGACATCGACCTGCTGGTCGTCAACCTGAACGACACGCCTAGGTTGTTGCGCAACGACGGGGGCAACAAGAACAACTGGCTGACCGTCGCGGTCAAACTGCGCGGCGGGAAGTCTGACGCGGTGGGTGCTCGCGTTACCGTGAAAACCGGTGATCTGACGCAGATTCACGATGTGATGCCGGTCACCGGCTACCTGTCGCAAGCCGATCCTCGGGCGCACTTCGGTCTGGGCCGCGCGGAGAAGGTCGACGTGGAAGTCCGCTGGCCCGACGGCGCGACAACGGGGTTGAAAGACGTGTCGGCGAACCAGATTTTGATGGTGGAGCAAGATGCGAAATAGATCGACTCATTTCCTATCCGTCCTGGTTTTCCTGATTTGTGCTGGATCGTCGCCGGCCGACGAAACATACGAGAATCCTGTCTATGTCGGCGTGCAGGAATGTGCCAAGTGCCATCAGGGCCAGGGCATGGGGTACCAGCACTGCCAGTGGCTCGTATCGGAACATGCAAAGTCGTACGCCGCGCTGTCGCAACCCGAAGCCAAAGAGATCGCTCGACTCAGCGGCATTCTCCAGGAACCTCAGGAAGCGGCCACATGCCTCGGATGCCATGCTACTGGTTCCCAGGCCGAAGACTGGGAGAAAGACGAGACGTTTCATGTCGAAGACGGCATCCAGTGCGAGAAGTGCCACGGCCCCGGCAGCGAGTACAGGGAAGAATCGGTCATGATGGATCCCAAGGCCGCCCGCGCCGCCGGATTGAAGATGCCGACCATCAAAGACTGCATGCAGTGCCACGAGGTGAAGGGCTCGCACGTTGCGGTCCTCAGGAGTCGGAAAATCGACATCAAGAAAGCATGGGAGGAAATCCAGCATCCGACGCCTGACGATTGGGCTTATACGGACCTGTGCGAGTTGCCCGAGCCCGCAGATCCTGAGTCGCCAAAGCACACCGGTTCGTTGGCGTGCGGCCAGTGTCACAAGGGCCCGGACATGGGATACCAGTACAGCCGGTGGCGCGACAGCAAGCACGCCAGCGCTTATGCCGTGCTCGACTCGGCGGCGGCCGAGAAGATCGCCAAAGAGATGAACGTCCGCGCGAGCCCGGTCACCAGCGCCGCCTGCCTTAAATGCCACGCCACAGCTTTCCACGATCCAGCGGGCGGTGCGCTGGAGTCGTACTCGGTGTTCGAAGGCGTGGGCTGCGAAGCGTGTCACGGCGCGGGCAGCGACTACTCGCCCGAAGCGGTGATGCGCGACAAACCGGCCGCCGCGCTGGCGGGCTTGAAGGAAGTGACGCGCCAGACGTGTTTGCGCTGCCACGAGAACGCCCACGGAAAGCCGTTCGACTACGAACAGGCTCTCCAGAAGATCGCTCATCCGACAAAACTGCCGAAACAGACAGCGGTCATTCGATACAAGACGCCCCTGAACATGGCGCTCAGCCCGAACGGGCGCGAGCTGTACGTCGCCTGCGAGGCATCGGACACGGTGATCGTGCTCGATCGGGCGACCAGAGAAAAAGTGGCGGAGATCGCGGCTGGCGGGCAACCGACCGACGTCACTTTCCATCCTGGCGGCAAGTGGGCGTACGTGAGCAACCGCTTGGACGATACGGTATCGGTCATTAGCGTCGCAGCCCGCAAGGTCATCCACACGATACCCGTGGGCGACGAACCGCACGGTGTGCTTACGGACCGTGACGGTGAAATGCTGTACGTCCTGAACACATCGACGGATAGCATCTCGGTGATCGACACGGAATCGCTGACTGAAGTCAAACGGCTGGAGGCAAGCCGCAATCCCTGGTCGCTATCACTTTCGCCCGACGGATCGCAGGTCCTGGTGACGAATTCCCTGTCACGATTCGTGCCGTTCCGCACACCGTCCATGTCCGAAGTCACGGTGATCGATACCGAGCGAGCAGTCGTGGAAGATCGCACTGTGATTCCCGGCACGAACTTGGTGATGGGCGTGGATTGGCATCCCAGCGGCGAGTTTGGTTTGGTCACGCTGAACCGAACAAAAAACTTGGTTCCCATGACGCGATTGCTGCAGGGTTGGACTATTACCAACGGACTGGGGATCGTATGGCGAGACGGGCGTGTTGATCAGGTGTTGTTGGACGAGCCCAGCATGAGTTTCCCGGACCCGAGCGACGTGGCCATTACGCCTGACGGCCGTCTGGCCCTGGTCACCAGTTCTGGTTCGAATCGCGTCGCGGTGGTAGACGTGTCCAAATTGATAGCGATGGTGGAGGCCGCGTCCGACTACGAACGCCGACATGTGCTTCCCAATCACTTGGGAAAACCGACGGAGTTCGTAATCAAACACATTCCCACGCATCATAGCCCCCGCGGTGTGCTGATCGCGCCGGACGGATCGACGGCCTTTGTCACCAACTGCCTGGACGATTCGTTGACGGTGATCGATCTGGCATCGTTGGAGGCGGTCGAGCGAATCGACCTTGGCGGTTCCAAAGAGATCACGACGACTCGCCGCGGCGAGCGATTGTTTCACAGTGCGAACATCACGTTTCACCGCCAGTTTTCCTGCCATTCGTGCCATCCGGACGGGCATGTCGATGGGTTGACGTACGACATCGAACCCGACGGAATCGGCGAGAGCCCCGTGGACAACCGGACGTTGCGGGGAATCCTGGACACGGCCCCGTTCAAGTGGGAAGGCACGAATCCAAGCCTGCAACGTCAGTGCGGTCCGCGGCTGGCGGTATTCTTTACCCGCATTCAGCCATTCACGCCGGACGAGCTTCACGCCCTGGAAACGTACATTTGCACCATCCCGCGACCGCCGAATCGATACCGGGACTTAGGCGCCGAATTGACCGAAGCCCAGCGTCGCGGGAAAGCCATGTTCGAGCGGACCCGAGCCAACGACGGCCGGATCATTCCCGAGGAACAACGTTGCGTGACGTGCCACTTCCCCCCGCTTTACACCGACCGGTCGCGCCAGGATGTGGGAACGAAGATGCGGCTGGATCGCGAGTCGCGTTTCGATGTGCCCCACTTGAGTAACATCTACGATTCGGCGCCGTACCTGCACAATGGCGTTGCCGAGACGCTGGAAGAGATCTGGACCAGGTACAATCCCTACGACCAACACGGCGTCACGAACGATATGACCAAGGACCAGTTGAACGATTTGATCGAGTATCTGAAAACGTTATAGGAAATCAGGATTTACCATGAAGAGTCTCTTCACGGCAACGATATGGTGCATGCTGACGGTCGCATCCGTACCGAATTCTGCAACCGGCCAAGAACCGGCGCCGAAGGAGGCGACGGCCAGGCCCAGCGGCGAACTGAAACTCCCGTATGTCTACACCGACTGGCAGCAGTTCACCGTCAAGGACGGTCTGCCGAACGATCACATCTTCGCCGTCGAGGCCGATGGTCCGAGGATCTGGATCGGCACGGAAGGCGGCCTGGCGTGCTATGACAAACGGACAGGGAAATTCCGCTCGTGGAAAGAAGAAGACGGGCTCCCGTGGCGCGTCGTGTCGTCGTTGGACGTAGACAAGAAGACGGGCGATTTGTGGATCGGACTTTTTGGCGGCGGGCTGGCGCGTTTCAGCGGCGGTCGCTTCGATCACTTCCACCAGCTCAACAGCGGCTTGGTCAACGACGTCGTCTACGGCGTGGCCGTCGAGAACAATCACGTTTGGGCTGCGACGACTGCCGGGGCCAGCCGCTACAACACGGTCACCAAAAAATGGACCATCTACACCGAAAAAAACTCGCCCATGGAAGAAATCTGGAACTATGGCGTCTGCTACAACAAGGGCAAAGTCTATCTGGGTGTGTGGGGAAGCGGCGTGCTGGAGTTCGATGTGGCTACCGAGCGGTGGAAGGACTACTTGGACCCGGACGGCGAAATGGAGATCGACCTTTACCGCGATGACGGCATCGTCCACGTCATTACCACGGGCGTCAGCTTCGTGGAAGACATCCTGTGGGTGTCGACGTATTTCGGAATGAGCCGCTACGACGGTCGCCATTGGCGCGGGATCTATGCCCACGAAACGGGTCTGCCCAGCGACTTCGGCAACGCGGTGAAAGGCCGCAGCGCCAATGAAGCCTGGTTCGCCACGGACAAAGGCGTGGGCGTATTCGCCGATTTTCCCTCCGACACCTGGGTGACCTATACCTTGGATCCCAAGACCCGCGGGGGCAAAGCGGTCATCAGCCGTGACGAGAAGGTGCTCAAGACGATCAGCCTCCAGCGGAGCATCCCACACAACTATGTCCTGTGGGTCGAGTTGGACGGTGACGACGTCTGGGTCGGCACCTCGAAAGGACTGGGCTGGGGCAAAGGCGCTGGATACTATTCGGGGCTTCGACCAGCGAAAACCGTGACTTCGTCGGAGAAAAACGAATCATGAGATACAGACTTATTGTCCTCTTGGCCGCTGCCTGCCTGGCAACACCGTGCCATGCGCAACCGAAAAAACAAGTACGCGATGGTCTGCCTCCGTCACTGGAAGTCGACGCGGAAACGCTCGAAGTCCTGGAGAAAATCAACGAGGTCAGCGCTTACGACGTTCCGGACCTGGAACTGAGAAAGGACCAGAACTACGCGCGCACGTCGCGGCAGTTCCAGCCGTTTGGCCAGTACGACATCAAGCCTTACAAGCGGCACTTTCTGGAGCAATTGGAGTACACGGGCTCAGGCCGCGCGATCCCCGAACCCGAACATGTCGAGACGGTCAAGCTCGGCTTCCTCGGCCCGATCGTCCCTACGGTCTCGGTGGCCACCGGCGGCAAGAGCCACGAAGAGGCCATGGGCGTCATGATGCTGCGAGGTGCCCAGTTGGCCATCGACGAAGCGAACGCGCGAGGGGGCTACCTTCGACGGAAGGTCCCCTTCGAGCTTGTCGTCCACAACGACAACGGCCTGTGGGGCGCGTCGGGCAACGAGATCATCGACATGGTCTACAAGGACAAGGTCTGGGCCATCCTGGGCACCATCGACGGCGCCAACAGCCACATTGCCATCCGCGTGGCGTTGAAGGCGGAGATCTTCATGATGAACTCGGGCGATACCGACCCTACGTTCATCGAGACCAATATCCCCTGGGTGGCGCGATGCATTGGTGACGACCGGCAAATGGGATATCTGTTGGTCGAGTACATGTATCGCAAACTGGGGCTTAAACGAGTGGGGATCATTCGGTCCAGTAATCGCTTTGGCCGTTTCGGCGTGCGCGAAGTCCGCGACGGGAGCCGGCGTCTGGGAAACCCCGTCACTCTGGAAAGACCATACAAGTTGGGAATTGACGACTTCTCGCTGCAACTCGAACCGCTGATGCAAGCCAACGTCGAGGCCGTCGTCCATTGGGGTGACGACGTGGAAGGGGCCAAGATCCTTAACCAAATGCGAGACATGGGCATGGGGCAGCCGTTCTTTTGTTGTGACCGCTGCATCTCGGGTCGTTTCATCGAGATTGCCGGCGAGAACGCCGAAGGCGTCGTGAGTATGTCTCCATGGGATCCCACTCGGGAAGACCCAAAGTACCGGGCATTCCGTGACGTATTCCAGAAACGCTACGGCGAGGTCCCGGAGACTCATGCCGCGCACGCATACGACGGGATGAACATGCTGATTTGGGCCGTTCAAGTTGCCGGACTGAACCGGGCCAAGATCCGCGACGTGGTGGCCTACCGATCGAAGCCCTGGAAGGGCGTCACCGGCGACATTTCGTTGAGCGCGGTTCTGGATGACATGGGCGAGGCGTTTCTGGCCAAGTACGAAAAGGGCAAGTGGAACTACTACTCGCGCGAGGACCTACGCATCCCGCCTCCCGATCGGCCGAGCCAGACGCCAGAGGCCGGGACAAAGCGGTAGGAGCGGGGTAGGTGTCGGGTGTCGGGGAAGAAGTTGGGAACGGGGACTAGTGCTTTGTCAATCCTTAGATTTAGGGCCGGCGCTTTCGTGGCGTAAGCTTCCAGCTTGCGATGGATAGCGTCAAGTACTTGGCAAGCAGGATGCTTACCCCACTTTTAGAATTGACAAAGCACTAGCCTAGTAGCTGACGGCTCCTTTGGCGGCTCCTTCGGCTCGCAGGGCTTGTAGCGTTTCCTGTGCCTTTAGCGTCATCAGTCTCAAGTCGCTGCCGATGGCAATGAACTGCATGCCTTGCCTGGCACGCTCTAGTGCCGATTTGGCATCCATCGCGTGAAGGCCCGTGGGCGTCCCGACTTTCTTGCCGGTTTCGATGACGCGCTGAACCATGGCCTCGTGTTCTTCGGGCGTTGGGAATGTCCCGTCCGGGGCGCGCATTTGGAACCTCAGATCAACCGGGCCGATGAAGATCGCGTCGCAGCCCGGCAGACTGTAGATTTCTTCGGCGTTCTCCACACCGCGCGGGCTTTCCGTTTGCAGCACCACGACAATCTCGTCGTTAGCCCTTGCGTAGTACTCGTCCGAAGTGGCGGCAAAATTCATCGCGTGCATTCCGCCGCCGGCACTGCGGTTGCCTTCCGGAGGATACTTTGCGGCGGCAATCGCCACCCGCGCTTGCTCGACCGTATCCACCATCGGGACAACAATACCCATCGCTCCGGCGTCCAGCACGCGCTTGATATAGTGATGGCTGCCTTCGGGCACGCGAACCAACGGAACGCAACCGGCGTCGGCGACAGCGGCGAAAATTGTCGTCGCCTGCGACCAGCTTATGGCCGAATGTTCCAGGTCCAACGTTAGCCAATCCCACCCCATGCGGGCCAAAACGCGCGTGGCATACAGATCGCCACACGAAAGCCAGGTACCGAAGCTCGGTTCCCCTTCACGCAGCTTTTGTTTGACAGGATTACTTTTCATGTCTTGCTCCAACTCGAAGACGGAGGGAGTCTAGGATCGCGAATGAAACAACTGTTCGTTTAACCGCAAGCCGGAGGCGTGCGCGTCTCCCTGCGCCCGCGCACGCCTCCGGCTTGCGGTTAAACGATATCGAAGGTGGCAGAGATTGGGAAGTCACTCAATTGGCGATCCTCAAGCCTTCAGTACCGCATAATGCACCACATGGCACGTATGGCGTCGCGTATGCCGATTTTTTTTCCTTCTGCGTACGTCCGGCCAGCGTAGCTAATCGGCCGTTCGCAGAAACGCACGCCTGGGATCCTAGCCAGCCTGGAGGTTATCTCCAGCTCGATTCCGAAACGATTCTCTTGAAGAGCTGGCGTGATTTGCTGAATCAGGTCGCGGCGAAACACTTTGTAGCACGTCTCCACGTCGGTCAGCCCAAGGCCACTGCGGAGATTCGATAGCCTGGTGATCAGTTGATTACCGCGCTGGTGGGCGTAGCTGGATACGATTCCGCGGGCATAGCCAAAACGGCTTCCGTACACGACGTCGGCCTGGTCCGCGAGGATCGGCGGCAATAACAGCCGAAAGTCGCGGGGATCGTACTCCAGATCTGCGTCTTGGATGGTGACCACTGCGCCGGTCGCGTGAGTGAATCCGAGCTTCAGCGCGGCGCCCTTTCCGCGGTTTCTGTCCTGATAGAAGACCTTCAGATTCTCGGAGCCCTCCAATTGCTCCAACGCCTTACGCGTTCCGTCCGTACTGCCGTCATCGACAAGGATGATCTCCGTGGGAATGTCAACAGACCGAACTCTCCGAATCACTTCACGAACCGTATCGGCTTCGTTATAGACGGGAACGATGACCGAAAGGAGAAAACCATCCGGGAACGAAACGATTCCCAGACGCGCACATACTTCGTCGCCCAATAGATTATCGAGGATATCAACTTCGTTTCGCTCCAATTCACCAGACAACTCGCGTGCCAAGCGCAACAGAACGTCTCGTGCTCGGTGAGCATCGGCAGCGGCCAAATCGTGATCGGGCAACGAAGCTTTCATTGATCGCAGAACAAACTTATACGTTCTTCGGCGTAGTTCTTCCCATCGGCACTCGTTTAACCGCAAGCCGGAGGCGTGCGCGCCTTTCTTGCGCGCACGCCTCCGGCTTGCGGTTAAACGATGTAGCCAAACAACATGACAATCTTCTGAAGACATACTCGCTGTTCGCTCGTCGCTTTTCAAGGCGTCGTCACGATCGCTTTACGTGTTCGTCAAGTGCGCCGAAAACAAAATCGAAGGAAATGCAAAAAAGTCGGTTGTTGGTTGCTTGACATTTCTCCGTAGCTCCGCACAATGTGTCGTTAATCGAGCTTTATGGGACTTCGCAATTCCACTGGCCGGTTTGACCGGCGCTGAAATAAGTGAACCGTTCTGGTTCGCAGGTTGATGAATTGGTGCAATCATTGTGCGCTCTTCGATCGCGCGCGGTTGTGAAGTCTCCCGAGAAAGCTCAGTAGACAAGGAGTGGGCTTCGAAGCTCCTTGGGGGGCGGCAACCGACGGACACCGACGTACCGGCGCTTGGTCGTGGCAAGAAGGTCCCCCCTAAGGTCTTTTGACTTGAGCGTTCAATTGCGGTATCGTTAGTACTGCGGCGGCGGAGTGAGTATTCTCGTTCTGTCGTCGTTTTTTTGTGCGCCTTGCGGTGTTGGCAACATGGCCACGTGTCTGGTAGCTCTCGGTTCCAACGTGGGTGATCGTTTCGCGCAACTAGAACGCGCGATTCAGCGTTTGGACGATCATCCGTCGATAACCGTCGCGGAACGTAGTGCGTGGTTTCGCACCGTTCCGGTCGGCGGTCCGCCGGAGCAAGGAGAATTCGTCAACGCAGCTATTCGTGTACAAACGTCTCTGTCTCCAGAAGCGCTTTTCCTTGTTCTGCGAGAAGTCGAATCGGATTTGGGTAGACAGCGACGCAAACGGTGGGCAGCGCGAATGGTTGACTTGGACCTGCTGCTATTCGACGACCTAATCCAGAAAACGCCACAATTGGAAATTCCACATCCCCGATTGGCGTTCCGCCGATTTGTTCTCGAGCCAGCGGCGGAAGTGGCCCGCGACATGCTTCATCCAGTCGTCGGCTGGACGATTGGACGGTTGCTCGACCATCTGAACCGCGCGGTCGACTACGTCGCCCTAACAGGATTGCCCGGCGTCGGAAAAACCGAACTGGCCCGCAAGGTCGCCGAGCGAGCCTCTGTTCGGTTGATCGAGGACGTAGCCGACGAGGTCTTGCCAGCCAGTACCCAAGAGGACGGTGCCTCGAATCCGGCTGCCGTCGAACTTGGGCTCCTCCAGCGGCGTGGGCAATTACTGGCGGCACAGGACTGGTCACAAGAACCATCTGCTGGAATCAGCGATTTCTGGATTGGCCAATCTCTCGCCTATGGTCGGCTTTTCTCGTCCCACGACGTTCAAACGGATGTCGAAGGCGCATGGCGTTCGCTTGAGGGTCAAATCGGCTCGCCAAAGCTGCTTGTTCTGCTCGACGCGCCGGCCAAATGGTTGATCGAGAGAGGCGCGACAAATCTCCCGCCGTCGCTAATGAACTCGGCCGATCAATTAGAACGTCTACGTTCCGAACTGACCGATGTCGCGTTTCATTCCCGGCACGGACCGGTTCTGCAATTGGACGCAACACAGCCGGAATGGGCTCTCACCGAACTGACCGCGGCCATCGAGGCAATGCGCTGACACCTTATCGCTCGTTCTCGACTTTGCGCCCCTTCGGGCTCGCTGTCGCCATTTGTCGCCAACGCTCGCCGGTTGTCGCTTAACGTCACTGTCTGCAACGAGTTATCGCTGGCGTCGCTCTCTCTGGTCGCTTCCAAGATTCGCCAAGACTCGCCATTCTCGCGCAGATTCTCGCCGCTCGACTGGTGGCGATATGCTGGCAATCTGCTGGCAACGTGCCCTGTGCCACCCTTGCTTCCCGACCATTGGCTGGCGGCACATCCTGAGAGTCAGATTCAGACGCGTGTCACCGAGTCGAACGACAAGGCCGCTCGCAAGCGTGCCCATCGTACTCGCCGTCGCAAGGCCCTTGCACGCGCCAATCAAAAACGCGGCTGACCTATCACACCGTGCCCAATCATCACAAAACTGCAGGCACAGGCAGTACGCCGTGGATGCAACGCTCTCGTATACGGCGCACCATTTCGGTCGCCAACAACAACTGCTCGCGCGTGCGCGGGGGAGGTGGCTGAGTTCCGGGTTGCACGAGGCGGAAGAGGGACGGACATAGTCCCTGCCACACGAGAATGCAGATAAGCAGCTACTTCGGTGCTTTAGCTGTCCGCCCGATTAGCCGCCCTAGCGTCGCACATTGCGGCGGTCTAGAGAACCGTGTCCGCTATTCCGTATGCTGAGTTTCCTGGTTCGTGTCCGCTACATGGCCTTGGTTCGCTTGCTCCTGCCCGGCGCCACAACCATTAAAGCCGCCCAGTATCGCTTGCTTCCATGCTGGCCATGTCCGTACTGTTGCACTTGCTTTTTCCAAGTGGCTCTCGAACCTCGCCTGGTCTTCGTTTGCCCCAGTATTATGTCCATTCGGCATCATGCCTTCTCCTTTTGCTTGCGAAACTCGTTAAACATGGAGCTGGCGACCAATTCCAGCTCGATGTAGGAACAAGGGAGCATTTGAATCCGAAGTCTCGAATCTTCAGGCTTCCACTCAATCGTGTGACCTGTTTCGTCTTTCCGCTTGAGGGGATACCCAGAACCCAAACGCATTGAGAAGAGGTCAAAGAACCGCCTCGGTCCTACGCCCACAAACGGTTCAAAGTGTACCGTGTCTTCGCTGCCTGAAAAGCCAAGGCTGATTGAATCGCTGTGGAACTCCACGGCTTTACTCTTGGGATACGGCTCGATGTACACGACGCGTTTGATCCCAGCCGCGACAATATGCTTTGCGCAATTATGGCAGGGAAACGTCGTGCAGTACAGCGTTGCTCCGCGGGCGCTTATGTGATTTCTGGCACACGACATCAATGCCTCCATCTCCGCGTGGACCATACGCCCATACTCTGTAATGTCCATGATTCGACTGGCCATGAGCGCGTCACGCAGCCTGCCCGCGTCAACGAGGTCGTCATCAACTCGTCTCAGAATGTCGTCAATGATCTTCCGTTGCTCCGTTTCGTTGGCGTCCTCTTGACGCGTGTAGTCGCGACCGCCGTCTATGTCCTTGATTTCATGTGTCTCCTTGTCATACACCGGCCAGTAGAGCCCGCCGCCGAACTGGGGGCAGTCATTGGCACCTGTGGAGACTATTTCCTTCTCTCGTGCTATTACTGCCCCTACCTGTCGTGACAAGTCACATGATCGTAAAGCGGTAGAAAACGCCATGAACATGGCGTACTCGTAAAACGTCGGTGTCACATAGGGCGAGCCATACAGGATGTCGAGGATTCGCCAAACGCAGTTCTTGAGTCTGTCCTGGTTTTCATCGATTCGCACAAAGAAATCCGACAAATGGAACGTGTCAGTGGTTCGTTGCCCGTGAGGAATGTGCTCATCTTCATCTCGCTGCATCAACTGTTCAGCTTGGTCCGCTGATAGTCTCATATCCTCCACGAGGAAGTTGTGACGCCGTTTCTCGTCAGAGTGAACGCCGAGAAGGTAAAACCCCTCTGGATAGATCTGTCTGAGCCGTGTGACCTCATCTGGGTGCTTGAGCGAGTTGATGATGTACGCGTGCCGTGGTCGATGTTTAGCTTCGCCATCGGGGCGGTCGGACGCGATCTTCGCGGCGACACCCAAGGCTAGAACGGCATTGTCTTTGCTTTCCCGCCGGGCTTGGTTTCCGGCATCCATCAAGGCGCTGATTCGCTCGAATTCACTTCCAAAGTCCTGCGAACAATCTACCACTCGCGGAATTATGTCCGTCGAGACACGTACTTCTTCTATCGTGTAACCAGATGCTCTGAGGCGATCCCGAAGAATGTCGGTGACTTTTTTCAATTCCGTGCCAGCCGCTCCAACCAAACCGATCACCAATTCGGATTCCGAGAACTCGTGGCCGAGAAA
>JACKQG010003206.1_pt1 | contig 20321 bp, 24 predicted proteins | sample 8237621 | NCBI WGS metagenome assembly JACKQG01 (sample SAMN15677084, study PRJNA649215) | marine metagenome | biome: marine; feature: Black Sea; material: saline water; isolation source: suspended particulate matter (SPM) from the Black Sea western gyre | collected 2013-06-09/2013-06-10 | depth... | reverse complement strand
GCATGTGATATCATTCCACCTTGATTGGTTACGATTGCAGATGCTTTTTTCAGGAAAATTATTAAGAAATAATCACTCTCCTCTAACTATCTTGGCTAACTGTTCCAGTTTTCTCCTTAGAAGCGACTTTCCCTTCTCTATCTGATCGTAGTTTTTCATTAATTCTGCTATATACACTTTGGCGTTTGTTTTCTTTGCTATAGCATCGAATGCCTGTGCTTTCTTTATCAGTTCTTTTAATTGGTCCTCTAGCATGTGCCTGTCATCTTCGATTTTTCCAAGTAGACTTTCAGTTCTTACTTTTTTGTCGAAGAACTTTCTGAACTTATCAGCTATTTTTTTGCTTTCTTCAGAATATGTCTCTATCTTCATCTCTTTCTTCTTTATCTTCTCTATAATTAAGTCTTGGACAACTGATATTTTCTCTGTTTGTTCCTGGCTCTTTTTAATCAATGGTTCTATTATGTTTTTTTTCTTGTTCTTAATCTCGTTCTCTACGTTCTCAGCCATCTTTTGTAGGTTGACTATGTGCTCTTCAGCGTTATCTATTGTGCTCTTCTTTCCGTTAATCTGGTTCTCGATACTCTTTATAATTCCATATATCGCTTCTAGTTTCTTTCTTAAGTGGTCTTCTTTCTCTTCCAGCTGTAATATTTCCTTCTTCTCCTTCACCAGTTCCTCTCTTTCCTTCCCAACATCTGTTAACAAGCTGGAATACCTGTTTTCCTCGTATCTTATCTCTTTCCTGGCCTTGTCAATCAGTTCTAGATATTCTTGTTTTTGACGTTTTATATCATTGTCTATATTCTGCTTTAAGTCTTCGTAATGCCTGAGTTCATCAAGTTCTTCCTTGACATCCTCCATCTCAGTCCCTATTTTCTTTTTCAAGTCTTCAAATTCTGCTTTTATAAGGTCGAATTCCTCTGTTTCGCTCTCTAAGGCCCTTAAGGTTGTCTCAACTTTCCTCACAAAAGCGTCTTTCTTAGAGTGGTATTCCTTAACCTTTGACTCGGCTTCTTTCTTTGTCAGTATCTTCTCTAATAGAGTTACCTTTGACAAACCGTATTCTATGCTTATAATACCTTCCTCTTCTAAGAATTCAGCCCATTCTCTAACAACTGATTCAGAAACACCTAATTCCTTTGCAGCAGCGTCTAAATCAACGCTCTTTTTATTTGCAATGAGAGAAACAAGCTTGTCAACACCTGTTTCTATGTCTTTCATAACCATTAAAAAAACGTTTGGCATTATAGTTTAAAAAGATTTCTATAAAAACGTGGCGGTAAAGGTTTTTAAGAAGTATAATGAAGAATAGACCATAAAGGTTATCTCCTTCAGTGCACAGGGTGTTTTGCGAGAGCTTACCTTTACCACCGAGCTCTAATATAGAAATGGCATTAGTCCTTTATATACCCTACGCGTAGATGTCCAGTGCAAAAGTATTAATATAATCCTAAAACAATAACACAGTTATGGGGGATAAAATAGTATTCCTAGATTTAGACAAAGTCGACCTCTATGGATTTGAACATGGAGTGAATGATTTGTATATTGATGAAATGATCAACTCAATATTGGAAGGTGTTGAGTTTCCTCCTGTATCTGTTCTTAAAATTAATAACAGCACTTATCATCTTGCTAAACTTCCTAATCCAAAAAATCCTAACCGTATCGATGCAGGACACCATCGCAGTGTTGCACACTATATATGTCCTGAACCATTAAAGTGCAGACTGGTTACCTTAAAAGAAAGGCTTTTGTATGCGTTCCCAATTCCTAAAAAAGAAAGAATTTACATTGGAGATATAGAATTATATGACGGAAGCGGATTTGAAGGTTTAACAGATGATGACATAGGTATGTTTTAAAGAGTTCTTACTTGACTTTCGGCACAACTATCTGCCCTTCCTCTTCATCACCTAGGAATTCGACTTTTGCTTCTAAGAATAAGCGTCCAACAAATGCTGATGCTACTGCATCTAACTCGTCTTGTGAGTACTCTCTCCTATCAAGAACCAGATCATAAAACTTCAGTAATCTTTTTAGCTCTAAGTAGTTGTTTTTTCTTGGAATCTTTATGATGTCATAGAAAGCTCCAGGATAAACTTCTATTACTAGGATACCTTTGCTTTGAAATAAGTCTCTCAAGGCCATGGCTCTCGCTACTAGTTTCTCCATGGCAATCAATCCTTTTGGTGGGAAAAACTTTATCCTTCTCTTATTCATCTCATACTCTGCTTTTCGCCAACTTCCTTTTTTCGGAAAGTTAAGAGGAGAATCTATAGCCACAAGATCTGGTTTTACTTTCTCTACCTTGCTAACTATCTCATCATTAGTCTTTAGTTCAGAGACTTCTTCTATTTCTTCTCCTATTAGGCAAAAGCCTGTGACTCTCTGTTCGCTTCCTGCAAGATCCAATCCAACAATCATTTTAAAAACTTATGATATCATTCAGTGAAGTGTTTGTTTCACTTATAGTCTTGCTTGGTAATTCAACCACATATTTAACTCTTTTCTTTGATGTATAAGCTGTGAATGGTTTGAAGTTTTCCTTCATTTCAACAACTCTCTTTTCAGAGTCTAGAAAAAGAACGTCTATTGGATAAAAAACAAAGAACATATGGAGTGATATAATTTTATCTTTTTTGAATATTAATACTAATCCGAAATCTTTTCTTTTTTTTGAAAACATCAAACCAATTACCTGTGAGAGAGCAGAAGAACAGTTTCTACTTTCCTCAGCTAACACTTTACTTTTAGTCAAATTTCTTATCATCTTTAACAATCACTATAGCTTAATTCATCAATCTCGTAATCACTTAAATGATTATCATCTATCTTGAACCATGACGGCATGTTTTGCACGTTGCACTTGTTGCTTGTTGTCTGGTTGCCAAAATAGATGTAGTCAACCACGCTCCTTGTGTAGTCAATAACGATGTCTTCTTGGTCTTCTAGGAAACTTATATCCACAATGCTTTCTATTCCGTTGGCGTCGCTTGATAAGTCTCCTTCGAATCTCATTATAAAGCTAGGTGCTTTGTCTGATGCATCATAATAACCATTCTCTATATGAGTCATCAGGTTGTCTGTCTGGTTGTTGACAACAAACTCTGTGATATTGGTTGCAACTATAAAACTCTGAAGTCTTCCGAGAGTGTTTACAGAATACAATGGATCTTTCAAATTATCTATTGATATTTCTGAGGTGTACGTCTCGTTAAAGTTCCAGTTTGCAAGGCCTTTATTGTCGGTTATGGTTACTGCTGTATGAACATCAACCACTACTGTCCAAGGGTCTGACTGCGAGAAGTCTATGCTTGACACGGTTATGTTCATGGACACATCGATATTATTTGACTTCTGATTGACTCTCTGTATGTACAGTGAGAAGCTTGACTGGTTGAGTATCTCAGGCGAGAAGTTTCCTATCTTACCATTGTAAAACACTTCAATAAATGAAGCTTCCATGTCATCCAAGAACTCTCCTGTTTCGGAAACATACTCTTCCAAGGCTATTAAGGTTCTGAAACCAGATATGTAAGCGGCTCTTTCACTATCTATCTTTAGATCATCAAGGAAATCATTCATGGTCCTTATTCTTGTCTCTATAGTATCATCTTTTGATCCTGCTTTATAGAACTCGTAAGTGTAGAACACTGAAAGCATCACTATCAGGAATATTATAACTACAGTGGTGTATATGTACCCCTTCCTTACTGCCATACTCTCACCTCAATTATGGAAGGTCCCCACATGTAAGGAATTCCCGAAACAACATTAACGACTATCTCAAAGTCCTCTGTTGCCAAGTTGAATAAGACCCTTCCGTTACTATCAAAATCAAGGCTTTTTAGCAGGTTGTAGACTGCCACGTCATAAGCGTCGTTTATCTTGTAAGATATAGAGGTATTTGTATAAGAACAATTATCAGGTCCGGAATAGGTTGTTGGGAATGAGGCATTTAGGAAGGTTCCATCTTCGAATTCTATCACCCAATTGCATCCTTCTGCTTGTTCTACGACGCTAAGTCTTCCTATGGAAGAATTAACCATCGCTTTATATATAAAGGAATTATTAGCAGAGCAACCAGTGCTATTAGCTGGTGAATCCCCTGTACGAATAGTGACTGTGTTATTCCCGTTTATAAGAGAAGTCACGGGTATATCAACTGTGTAAGGATCTCCTAGGATAACGTAGTTGGAAGAAAACTCTGAGAGATTATACACTACATCATTATTGACGGCAACCAAATCAGTCCAGTGTTCACCAGAGTAAGACGTGACTCTTGCTTCTACCAGTCTTAAACCTTGATATATGTTGATTGATGTGTTACAATTATTAAGCTGTGGTGTTTGGAATACAATGGATATCTCGTTTGATTGCGGAGCATTAATTATAGGTGTATAATTAAATTCTATATATGAATCAGGGTATAGCGTGGAAGGAGTATAGTTTCCTTCTATCATTATTATCTGCGCAGACCTGCTTGCTATCACGACATCTTCAGCAATATCCTTATAAATTGCTTGGAGCTCAGATGAATTAGTGCTTGAATAATAGGATCCGTTTCCACACGTTGCAACACTTTGCAGATTGGAGCTGGCAGAAGGACAATAGCTAACAGGCCCAAAACCAATGGAATGCACTACTGCTCCTGTATCATTGTATGCTTTGCAAGCATCATTAACTGCGTCCTCAGTAGCTTTGTCACTTACATAATCGCCACAAACTAACACCCACGTGTTGCCAATCCAGAAATGCGAGAAGTAATTGCCATAATACTCTCCGCTTAACAATAACCAACTATTATCAGCAGTGACGTTAAAAGCCATAATCGGAGAAGAACGATAACCAACATCTGTTAATCCTGAAGCTCTCGTAGAATCAGAAACCCACTGAGAACCACTCCAATAATAGCCATAAAATCTGCCATATTCTTCTCCTGTAATTAACGTCCAATCATTGTTACCAGTAACATTAAAAGAAAGAGAGGGATTAGAATAACGACCAATGTCTCCGAGACCAGAAACACGAGAAGAATCAGAAACCCACTGAGAACCACTCCAATAAAAACCATCAAAATTACCGTCATAAGCACCACTAACTAAAGTCCAATCATTGTTACCTGTAAGATTAAAAGCAAAGGTTGGAGCTGAATAAGAACCAACATCTCCGAGACCAGAAACACGAGAAGAATCAGAAACCCACTGAGAACCACTCCAATAAAAACCATCAAAATTACCATAATAATCCCCAGAAATCAAAGTCCAAAAGCCATCACCAGTAACGTTGAAAGCAATAGCAGGATTAGATCTGCTTCCTATGTCTCCAAGACCTGCTACTCTAGAAGAATCTGTTATCCACTTTGTATAATTCCAGTAATAACCCTTGAATGTTCCTCCACTCTCTCCTGATATGAGTGTCCATCTGTCATCTCCTGTAAGGTTAAAAGCAAGAGCTGGTGTTGATCTATAGCCGACATCCTCTGCAACCCTATACAAACATCCTCCCTCTGAACAATAAGAGGTGTCAGGGCAAAGCCTTGAGATACAACCAATAGTGGAGTTTTCGTTAGTTGGGCTACACTGCACATTTGCTAAACCGTCAGTCATCAGAACAATAAATTTTTGTCTTGAAGAGTTGCTCTGCTGCCCTAACATAATCCTCGCTTGTCTTATCGCTCCACAAACACCAGTAGCTCCTCCAGGGTTATAAGAATCTATCTCATTCTTTAAGCTAACATTATTTGTACTAAGATCATAAGTTGAGACTATTGTAGTACTAGAAGCTGTAGGTATGTAATTAGGGTTGCCAGAGTATGCGACCAAGCCAATTCTGTTGCCAGTCGTGTTTAATATGAAATCAACAAATTCTTTATCTAAGCATTTAGCAACGCTTATTCTCTTCGTGTCAGGATCGTACAAACTTGGATCTGTACAGGTTCTTGTGACTCCTGTTATTCTGTCACTATCAACTCTCCAATTCATACTGCCAGAAATGTCTGTGATGAGTATTATATCTGCGTTTCCTTCTCCTTCAACTGTTAAAAATGTTATATTCTCAAAACCTACTCTTATAGGAACTGTTTTCTGACTAATAGCAGTGTAATTAAGCTGAGCTGATAAGTTTGAATTATTAATATACACTGCTTGCTCGGTTGTAGAATTAACGTCTGTGAAGATTCTCTTATCTCCTATTGTTAAGTAGAAAGTGGCGTTTGTAATGTTTGTGTGGTTTGCGAAGTAATGCAGATAAATACTTGCATTATTCAATGTTCCTGGCACAAAAAAAGAGTCGTACAGGTTAATCAAACCATATATGCCTGGGAAGTAATACTTCTTGTTTCCAAATGTTTGATTTGTTTGGAACTCATCAGTTTTATAAATCACTCTTATATAGCCACCCGCTATATACGATTCGTTTAATTCTCCTAAGAAATTGAGTGTAAAATTATTTTTTCTGGGCATGACGGAATAGGTGCAATGAGTAATATTCCACACATCAGGAGTCATGTTTCCTCCCATTGGCGTGAATTGTGAACTGTTACTTGTTGAGTTGCATTGCACGTCATTTATTAAAAGGTTAAACTCACTCAAAGCTTCTAGTTCTATAGTCATATCAGTTATTTTTGAACTGTTAATATCATCTGGTAAGTCGTTTATAGATACTGAAATGTTTCCTTGCCCTACAAATCCACCGAAATAAGCGTAAGAAGATGTTTTCTTGTTCTTTATATTCCTTATATAAGCGGTTGATGATGACCCTTCAACAGGAGAGCCTGCTTCAATACCAGTCAACATACGCCTAGAGCTTATAATGTCTGTTGGCTGAGCTGACTTGTTCTTTGTGTAGACAGTAGTGCCCTCAACCACGATGCTGACACCATACCTCGAGGGCATTAGGTCTTCTACTAATATCTGGCTTAGTGTTTGGGCTTTATCAGTTTGTCCTACCGCCCAGAAAGCACCTATCTGCTCTATTATAGTATTATCAGGGTTTGTTATTGACCCGTTGTTTATCTCATCTCTAACCCATGAATTGTTCAGCTCGCCAACCTTTAACTCGCCAAATGACAGAAGCATATCCTTTGAAAGCATATCAATCTGCTCAGTGCTTATCTCTGTGAACGAGAACTTCGTTATTAGGATTATACCTATTAATAGAAGCATCGTAGCAAAGAACGCATCCAAAGTAAAGTATATACCCTTCTTTTTTATTGCCATACGTAAAGCACCATTTCGATTATTGAATTATTGTATATAGTGAATCTGCTTGCTTTCACAAGGTTTTCATAGTCTAAACTCGAGATATTGACTGTGCAGTTAGTCAAACTTATTCCACCATATCCACACTTAGTTATGTTTACTATAGAGTTATTCTGCTGGAAAAATAATAAGTAATCATAATCTGTGCTAAGATAAAGTTTTGTGTCCTCATAAGTCATGTTGTAGAACAGTGATACCTTCGTTGTGTTCAACCTTTTGTTCGTTGTTAAGCCTATCCTAACAACTGTCTCGTTTGTCCAATTGGAAGGCACTCCCTCTGATACTAGGTATCCTGACATTGTCTCTGCGCTTATTCGCACATTTGAGAATTCATCATTCGACATCGCGTTGATTATAAATCTTGAAGCCAGTATTATCCCTATTGAGAATATCATCAATCCGATTATGAAATCTGTTATCCATATCTGTGATTTTCGATTTATCGAAACTTCAAAACTAAAAGTTTTGTGTCTCAAAAAGTGAAAACTTTTTGAAAGCTCAAAAATTCTTGATTTCACAAAAACTTTTGAGTTTTTGGGACACAGAAATCTTTGATTTCTGATTGTTTGTTGTTTTTTATTCAATGACAACTTCTCCACCAATATTCTTTATAGTGTTAGTCCCTTTCTTTATGGTTCCATTAGTCTTTGGTATTGGAAAAGGATAATCGACATCATCAACAGTTAGTATCAATACTCGCTCATTGTTTATTATTGTATAATCATATTTTCCTATATATTCAGGGATGTCTATATCTCTCGAGTAGCCTTCATGTACCTCAGATGCAAGTATCAGTTCTCTTTGGATTTGAAATCCTAAATCCTTTATCTCAGCTGCTTTTCTATCCTCCAAGGTATCTTGCAACACAACAACGAATCCTACTAGTATCACCAATGCCAGAATAAGACCTATTATTGTTAGTGACATAAACTCTAAAGCGATCTGTCCTTTTCTACTCAATCAAACTCACCCCGTTATCCTAACAGAATTCCCCTCTGCTGTAATCTCAATAGTGTGCATCCCTGGATTAGCATTCAAGCTTCCAGTAACATTTGTAGCTACGAATCTAGATACTATATAAGTAGAAGCTCCAGTATCCACACTGAACTGTAACTGGTTATTGACAAAATCGATTGAATCAACAAATTTTGGAATATAGATATTAATTGTCTTCTTAGTCGGCTCACCCAAGTAATAGACATTATTGACAGCATCTTCTAGTTCATCTGCAAGCTTCTTAATCTGCACAGAGGTTATATCCTCATTTATATCCTGAGCCTCTATGAAGAATAACAGCATTATAGGTATGATTAAGAGAAAAGCAAACGCTGTGATCATCAGAAACTCTACACTCACCTGCCCCTTCAACATAAAAAACCCTCCTTTTTTATGAGCTTAGAAAACAAAAAAGTTTTCTAAATTTAACCATAAGAGAAATAATTGAGGTTTGGATATATAAAGTTTATCCTATATAACTCATTTCTTTGTATTGTTTGAGCTGGTTAAGAGTCCTGTGTTTCGCAGATGTTTCACCATTTTCCTCGTCGAATTTCTTTATCTCTCTGTCAAGGTTCTTCAGAGGAACATTGAAGTCGTATTTCTTGTTCAAAACCTTGATTATCTCCTTTGCTCCTTTCAAACCTATGTACATTGGGTGTCCGTATGTCTCTGCAAGCAGTGATGCTGCTTTTATCTTCCTCTTCTCACCAAGGCCAATCAGTAATCCAGAAACACCTATTATTGGTCCCACAACACCGTATAGTTTGGTGTTTACCTTGTACTTTCCGAATTCATTCACGAATTTAGGTTCGTTACCTGTGCAGAAAACTCTTGGATTCTCAGGAGCCTCGTTTATTCCTATTCCTCCTAGAGTAATAATTTCAGTACACTTATACTGCTGTATTAAGTCAAGCATTTTCTCTGTGAATTCATATGATGAAACCTCATCAGATGGCTGGACATCCCCTGTTAAGAAGAGAAAGTCCTTACCATTTATCCTCTTATGATACAACTCTATCTTTGGCAACTCTACAAGGTTTTCTTCATTCACAAAAACAGAGTTTGGTAAAGTATATGAAAATACATCCATGATTTTATCTGCTTTTAGCTCTTCCACAAGAACGTCTGCAACGATTTTTCCCACATTGCCTAGGCCTGGCAGACCCTCTATAAAAACAGGTTTTGTGAACTTCAAGTTCTTTTTCTTGGTTATTTTCCAAGTTGTCATTTGTTATTTTCCGTATTTCGTTATTCGTCTATATTCTCCGTATTTATCTTCAGGGCTGTATTTTGGCGGCTTTGGATTAATCTTCTTTCCACCACAACTACAATTTTCTGTTAGACCGTAATTTCCACATTTGGCGCATTTGAGTATCCTACTCATTTCTCATGCCTCTCAAATGCTGCTTCCCCATTATGCTCCTCTACATAGTTAACCACTTCAGCAGTCACCTTGCTCATTATATCTTCTGCTTCCTTGTATTCCTTGGCAGTTATTCTGAGCATGTATCTTCCACCACCTTCATATTTTATGTCAACTTTCTCATCGATTTTCTCTGCGTTTTGAAGGGCTGTTTTTACAACATCTAAGCCATTCTCATCATAACTTGTAAGTGTGAATTCCCCTGATATAAAGACTTCTTTTGGTTTTATCTTCTCCTTTATTACTTTTGTAAGCTTGTCTGCAATCTTCTTCTCAATCCCTAATTTTTCAAGTTTAAGACCTTGCTCAACGACATCGTTAAAAGCTAGGTGTAACATATCATAATCTTCAAGTATTGGCTTTGATATCTTTTTGTAGAACTCTTCAAATGGCTTCTTAAGTTCTTTTGCTAACAACTCTAATATTTTCTCAGCCTTCTGTTCCTGTTTTATCTCATCCATCTTCCTTCTTCTCTGGGAATCATTAACCCTTCTGAGAGAAAGATCGATATGTCCTCTTTCCTTGTTGATTCTAAGAATCACACATACAACTTTCTTCCCTTCCTTGACATAATCCCTGATATTCCTTATCCTTCCAGGGCTGACCTCTGATATGTGAATCATACCAGACTTTCTGTCAAACTCATCAATGTCACAGAAGACAGAATGAAATTGCACTTTCGTGACTGTGCAAAGTACAAGTTCTCCTTCATCTGGATAACCATGTCTCTTGAAAAGCATTATTCCAATACCTCAAGTATCCTGGTTTTAACAACAGTCTTTCCACCGCTAGACTCAGTCAACAGTTTTCCACAAACCAAGCATTCAACCTTAGAAGCAGATTTTCCAAATATGATTTGCTCGTTTTTGCACTTAGCACATCTAACCTTTATGAACTTTGAATCAGGATTTCTTTTCATGTCAAATACCCCTTTAAATTTTTGAATTTAGAAGAATTTTGACGTCTTTATAAAGTTAACCAATAGGTTTAAATATGAAAAAATTGAGTTTTAAGTAAAAGTTAATTCTTGCTAATTAGTTTAGTAATACTTTTTTCAACTTTCTTGTAAATCAAGTCATCTATTTCACAAATTTTTTCACAATTTGTTCTTTGCTTGCTGTAAATATCATATTAGTTCTGATATAACTATCAATTTGCAGAGTTCCATTAATTGTTTTGTGTTTCTTTAATTCAATGGTATAATTATCTGGCTTAATATTCTTTGATGTTATTTGACAAAGAAGTATATCATCTTTTATTTCATCAGAAATAAGTAAGCATGGTCGAAGTTTTCTAGAACTTAAACCAGTATAAGGAAAGGGAAATAGAACTATCTCTCCTTTTGCAAATGTTGCCATGCTTTATCCTCTTTCTTTGAAAGCCAATTCTTTGCTAGAACTTTTTCACTTGCTTTAGAAGTGTATATTCCTCCAATGTTTTCATCTTCGAATAATCTCTGTCTAAGAGTTTCTCTAATGAAATCTTGCAAGTTTTCAAAGCCTTTAGCTTCAGTATATTCCTTGGCTGCTTCAAACATTTTATCAGATAATTTCAAGCTTATTTGCATACTCATACATACGAATAAGTATTAATTAGTATTTAAAGCTTTTCATTATTGATTAAAAAATAAAGGAATATAAACTTTCTTCAGATTTTTTCGGAGAATTTACGAGAATTAAGAAAAAAAATCTTATTTATAGAATTAGACGAGTTCAACCTTCTTAGCTCTTATTCCTGAGCTCTGCATATGAGTTTTTCCACAGTCTTTGCAAGTATACCTAAAGTCTGTCTTCTTGCCGAGCTTTTTTCCAACCATTTTTGGCTTTGGAGGCTTGCTGTACTTACCTAAGTTTCCTAGTCCTCTCCATAACCCTCTCTGCCTTGTTCTCTTCTTGGAACCTGCTGAAAGCGGATGAGTTGATCCTTTAGACCTTTTTTTAGCTATGGATACTTTATGCTCTGTGTGCTTGTTACAGTAAGGACAATGCCTCTTGATGGTCTTGGGTTTCTTCAAAAAAATCACCTATATTTTTTTGACAGCTCAGAAAGCTTTTTTGCTTTCTGTTGCTTCATAGTCTTTGAAGAAAAAATAATCGGTTTATAAATATTATGTATCTATCTGTTCGGCCATCTTCTTGTTTATCAGTATATTGGCTATTATCTTTGGAAGCTCTGCTATGTCTCCTTCCTCGAAAGGGCCGTATATCTCTAGTTTCTTACCAACAAATTTAGGAACATGACCTGTGAACTCTACCTTTACTTTTATGTCATACTCGTCTTCAACTGGCTTCTCTTCTTCAGGTTTCTCAGGCTCTGCCTGAGTCTCAGAAATCTCAGTCTCTGACTGAGAGTCAGAATCTTTTGATTCTGTAACTTCTGTTTCTGTTGCTTCCTCTTTAACAAGCTCAATAGGTTTTTCTTCTTCTACTTCTTTTTCTGGTTCTTCTTTCTCCTCAACTGGTGTCTCCTTCAAGTCCTCTTTAGGCATCTTTGGTTCTGGCTTAGGAGTTTCAACAGTTTTCTTTTCTCCGTTGTCAAAGAATAGTATCTTGTTAAGAACATCCTCTCTGTTCTTTCTGAATACTTCCACTAGTTGATTGAAAAAAGCTTTCTCCTCTGGGAGCATAGCAACAGTGTTTGTAAGTGTTGAGTTGACTTTTGATTTGTTAACAGCCAGTTTTATAATCTTACTCTGTCTTCTTTCAAAAAGATCTTTTACTATCTTCTTTATGTTTTGAATCTGCACTCTTGTTTTCTCTGACTCTGATGCTCCGAAGAGCCCTTCTTGTGAGCCTTCCTCTTTCAGAAATGATTGCTTCTGGTCAAGATAATTCAAAACGTCTGCGTAGAAGGTTTCGTCTAGCTCCTGTAATTCCTCTCTATCTTTCTCCCTTCTCAAAAGATCAAACAATGTTTCGTATGTTATCTTTACCTCATTCATAACTTTGAGAGATTAAGAAGTTGTATTTAAATGTTTTTTCACTAAACATTTAAAAAATTACTTTCTTTCTTTCAATCGATGGCAAGGCTTGAGTTGGAGGATTTTGAATTTCGTGATGAAGGTGAAAAAGTTAAGTTTGTTTTCATGAAATATCATCATTTTCTCGTCGACAAATCTGAGTTGAAGAAGATTGGAAAGTTCAAAGTTCACAAGGATTTCATAGAGTTCGATGCTTCTGAGAAAACAGTCACAAACAAGGTAAATAGAATCTTAAGAAAAGGCATGTCAGAGCTCGTAAGTGTTCTTGGAAAACCAACTGTCTATGTCCATAGAGATTCAGGTATTCCATTAGTTGGCACTAATGAGTTCGGCATTGTTGACAGGGATACAAATGTTATAGAAGTAAAGCCTCATACGCTTTGCAATCTTGACTGCATTTATTGTTCTGTGGATGCTGGAAAGTCATCCAAGAAAACCACTGATTTCCTTGTTGAAGAGAAATACTTAATAGATGAGTTCAGGAAAATATCCTCTATGAAGAAGCAACCTGTTGAGGTCTCGATAAACCCTCAGGGAGAGCCTTTAATGTATGCAAGCCTCGTCGACCTAGTAAGGGATTTAAAGGCCTCTGAAAGCGTTAAAATAGCCTCTATAAACACTAATGGTATCTTACTCACAAAAAAGCTTGTTGATGAACTTGCAGAAGCAGGTCTTGACAGGATAAACCTCTCCTTGAACACTATCAACCAGGAAAGTGCTAACAAGCTGGCAGGCTCTAGATACCCTTTGGAGAGAGTTAAGAAGATAATCAAATACTGTGATGGAAATATCGAGGTTCTCATAGCTCCTTTGATAGTTCCAGGGTTTAATGATTCGGAGGTTGAAGATTTGCTAAATTTCTGCCTGAGCCTTAAAACAGCTCCCAGATTTGGATTTCAGAATTTCTTCACTTACAAGCGTGGCAGGAATCCTGTTAAGAGCAAATCAATGGATTGGTTCAAAACATTGTTAAGAAAATATGAGCCGAAGCATAACATAAAACTAGTTTATAGTGCTGAGGATTTCGGGATATTTGAGGATGTGAAAATACAGAAGCCTTTCAAGAAGAATGACACAGTGTCTGCAAAAGTGATTTGTCTAGGAAAGTATCCTAATGAGTTGATAGCTGTCTCTAAAGGCAGATGCATAACTGTCTCTGGAGAAGCTAGAGTAGGAGATTATATCAACATAAGAATTGTTAGGGAAAAGCATAATATCTTCAGAGGAGTTATTATTTGAATAAGCCTATGAAAAAGTCCAGTATGCCTCTAAAGAAACCTTTCTTCTCTTTCTCTTCTTCCTTCTCAGTTATCTCTGGTTCTATCTCAGGAGGCTTCTCTGTTTTGTTCTCTCTCACAGTGATATTCACTTCTTCAATCTTTGTTACAATATCCTCATGGTTCAGATGCGTTTTTAGGCTATAAACCCCTTGCACTGTCTCTAAAGGCACTCTAAGCTTGTAGATGTAGAACTCTTCTTCTGCACCTATGTCCAACGTTAGTGTTTTCTGTGTCAATCCACTAATTACTTCTAATGGTTCTTGGATTTCCTCTTCCAGACTAACGATTGATATTTTCTGTCCTAGATTCTTCACCTTTACATTCACAGTAATCTCTTCTCTTGGGTAAACATCTGTTTTACTCAGTGATTTCTGTATGTCAAAACCTATTGTTACCGGCTTAATCTTTATGCTTGTTTTCTCCTCGTAGTTAAAGAATTGAAAATTAGGAGACCTATAGCTACCTCTGAAAGTAATGTTATAAGTTTCTATTTCATCAACAGGTGCTGCCTTGAATGACTCATCAAACAATCTTTTTTTCTCACCTGGATCTACAACTGCAAAATGGATGTTTTTTGTTTCAAACAATGGACTCATTATCATCCCTGAAATCTCGTAAAATGATACTTCTGCAGGGTTTTCCATGAATGCTGAGATTGTGTATGGTCCTCCCTCAAAAACCTCTGTTTTTGAGATTGTTATCTCAGGAATAAGTTTTGGTATTGTCACATTTACACTGAAGTTTTTATCATGCTCTAGAATCTCATCTCTTATAGTCATCACTGAACTGATTTTTATATTATAAGTTCTTTCAAGTTCGCTCTTCATCTTTATGGTTATTGTTTTTGATTCCTCGGGTTGAAGACTGAAGTCGTGGGTAATGTTTTTTGACTCTGTTAACTCACTAGGTAATTCCACAATCTCAACATCATCGGGGATTGTGAGATTGAAATCAATACTCATTCGGTCATCCCAGTCGTCATTAGTAGCTGTGAATTTATAGGTGAATGTCTCTCCAACACCTACATTTAATTTATCAATTAATGATTGAACTGAGAATGGAGAGTTTATTTTTATCGTAGTAGAAGATAATTCTTCAGTGAATTCTGAGTCTTCATACTCATAGGCTAGTGTGCCATTATCAAGAACTATACTGTCATAGCTTGTAGGCTTTAAAGTATATATGAAAGAAACTGAATCCCCTGTCTGCAACAAACCTCTTGACCATGATATATGGTTATTAACTTCTTGTAAGCTTGAATCCATATATTGTATTATCGCTTTGCCAGGTACAATCTCCTCAAAGACAAGATTCCTAATATCTAGTTCCCCGTTATTGTTTATTGTAACTGTGACTGTTGCTTTTCCATCACGATTTATCTCACTGTCTACAGACCTAGAAACAGTAACGCTTGGTTTCTTTGAGAATATCTGAACCTTTATTGCAGGCTCCCATAAAAGAGTGTTAGGAATAGGTCTACCATAATCATTGTAATCCAACTTTGTACCCATGAAACAGTACTGGTAAAAAGGAGTATCCTCACATGTTCCATTGTAAACATAGAAGACATCAAACTCGTTCTTATGCAACACAAGAACTTCCTCATTATTTGCCAATAAAACATAGTATATATCATCCTCTACCTGAAAAGTGTCAAGAGTGTAAACATATTCATCAAAGAGTTTTTCAAATGCTAGAACATTAATAGAACTAATAATTAATAATAATATTAACAATATAGGTTTCATGTTCATATATAGTTGTTTGACAGATTTATTATTTAAAACTTTCTCTAGAAGCACAAATGTTTTTTAGAAAAAAAGAAAAAAAAAGAAAAAAATTAGTTTTAAGCGACTGGATTCACGCTAATACTTGATAGGCTTGGTACAACAACTTCCACTTCTGAGCCACTTAAGCCCCAGTCAGCATAATCTGCTAGAACTCTTGAAGCTCCTTGTGTGTCCAACGCACTGAATCCAGCAACTAAGATTGCACTGCTGTCTTCGTACCATCTAATCACTGCTTTTCCTTCTTCGAAGCCTTCAGCACAGTTTGCTGGGTTACCCATCAATTCAGCTGCAACAGTGTTTGCACAAGGTCCACCGACTACGATCATTGGTGTTGATCCTAGTGCTGGTGCATCTGTGTCCAAGACACCGATTCCAACGCCTATTGGGTTCACATTGTAGTACGTAGCGTCTGCAACTCCGGCTGCTGAAACAGCTGCTCCAGATCCTGATAGGAAGACACTATAGTCTACATCTTCCATCGGGAACCATAACTCGAGCTCTGTGCTCTCGTCAGCTTCCTGCTTGTAGTGCGTACCGTACTCGCCTACACCGTAGTAGTAGTCACCATCGTCGTCATCGTCTGCTCCGCCATCCCATGAACCTGGTCTAGCGATTGTTATCTCATCATCGGTGCTATCATAGCCTACTGTAATGGTGTAGTCGTCTCCAGCAACTTCGTCGCTATTGACAGCTTTCTCATCCTCTTCCACAACTATTTCTTGTGTTACATTTGCTGTGGTATCAAGTTGGAAGGTTATCTTCGCTCCACTTGCAGTGTACACATAGTTCTCAGATGCTGCTGACAAGTTAACTATATCATCAGCGTCTATTGTTATGGTTACGCCTGTGTCACCAAGTGTGTCTCCACTTCCAACTGTCAAGGTTTGGTCTGAACCAAGATCCTTGAAGCTTGCTTCATCGTCGCTCAAGTCAGATCCTCTGAATTCGAAAACTCTCGAAACAGGTTCTGAGCTGGAGCTGTCTTCCTCTAAGATGAAGATTGTGTCTTTAGCTATGCTGTTCTGGGCATCCAGGTCAAAGTCTTCTCCATCGGTTATGTTCACTCCTGTCAACCATCTGTATGGAGATACAGTATACTCTGTACCATCATGGTTGGTAAAGGTGAACTCCAAGTCCTCGTTGCTTGACTTGAACCTTACATAGTCTCTGGAGTCTGCTGTTAATGCTGGAACCGCTTCTACAAACTTCAATTCAAACCCGAACAATGGGTCTGCAAATGTGTCTCCAAGAGCCAACCAGTCATAGTCCTCTCCAGTGTCAGCATTTTCAAGCTGTCTAGGATCTATCCTAAATCGGATTCTACTAGTTGCGTTTTCAAGTCCAGTCAAGTAGACTTCAACACCTTCTAGCTCTTCATCATCAAGCTCAACATCTTGCCAACTTCCATAAGCTGTTCCAAGATTTAGCTCTCTGCTTCCAATGAACAGACTTGCTGATGCTGTCTCTCCACCAACTGTGGAAATAAACACATCCTGGACATAGACTTTCAAGCCTTCGATGGTCTTTGTGTCACCTTCTGCCATGGACTTGACAACTCCGTTCACAGACACGTGAACTGTTGAATCGTCTGAGTTGGCTCCAACCAAGTTCAAGGTGTAGGTTGTACCGTCAACTTCCACGTCAACAGGGCTGTTCAACACCACTAGCTGTGTCACATCACTACCGAACAAGACAACATCGTCTGATACAGTGCTTATGTCATCAAACGTCCAGACACTTCCGAACATCGTGATTGACTCACTATCATCTAGGTTAAGCACGTTTGCATCATCTCCTGCGTCGAAATCCAGATCAAATGTCATGGTCCAGTTGTTGTTGGTACCTGCATCCAAGTCCAGATACAATACTGGCTCGGAATAGACATCGTTGTCAACCAAACTGTACGCCAGAGTATAGTTTCCGACAGTAATCTCTTGTTCAAAATCATAGTCCTGACCATCATCATCCTCTAGAACTCCATCAGCCAATAGAGCTGGGAAGTCTTGGTTGTCTAATGTGGACTGACTTAGGTAGTCTCCGTAGTTGAAATCTTGGCTACTTCCATCTTCCAACATAACTCCGCCTTCAACAGTTGCTGTGGCCTCTGTTCCTGCGACACTAACTCCGGTTTTTGCTGCTGCTTGCAAACTAGCTGAGATGTCAATTGCTCCTAGGACATCTGACGTAGCTGCACCTGCTCCTACGACTATTTTACCGCTAAACACGCCATCCTGGACGAATGGTGCTGGATAGCTGCCAAGGTCTGCAGTAGCTCCCATAATAGTCGCTCCTATCATGGTCAAGCCGCTTCCAAGCGCCACTATTTTCTTTATCGTTTTTTTCACGTTCATTTAAACACCTCCGTGTTATTTAATCTTGACTATCACCCTGGTACATACAGGGTTTGCGCTAATGACTTCACACGAGTGAAATCATCAATTTAAGCCCCTATACAATACCTTATATAGTCGTTTCTAACGTGTATCCCGATATAGATTTCATTCATTTATAAACTTTTCGATAAATGAAGGTGTGAAGATGTCTTATCTTTCGTTATAGAGGCTGAAACCCCAGAATTCTCTATTTTTGGACGTTCACACTTTGCAGGTAGCAAATGATTTCCACCATAATTCATTTATAAATATTTTCGTTTTTATTTTTAAATAAACTGAAACTTTTTAGCATTTAAAATTTTTTGAAAAAAGTATGATATTTTTTGAAAAAAATATGCGGGGAGTAGGACTTTCGCCAACAACGGTCATTTCCGTTGACACCATAAGCCTCCTTTCAGTCGGCGACGCTATCGCGTCAGGTGTGATCTCCATACTCGTATGCTTGACGAACGAAGTGAGGAAACATACTTCGTTGTCAACGAGCGAAATCGTTGTTTCGAACCCACGTAGGCACTAAGCCAACAGGTCCTAAGCCTGTCCCGTTAAGCCTCCTTTCAGGTTTTTTACCGTGGGGCTAAGCAACGCTAGTTGCGCATGCCGCACAGCTCGATAAACCCTGATAAGGGTTTGGCCACTCCGGCATCCCCGCATAGGACTATCTCTTGGAGAAATATTATGTTTAAAAATTTTGCTATCAGAACGACAGCTCAAATGATCTTGGACCTGTTACCTTCGCTTTCAGTTCCTTTCCTGCTTTTAGCCCAAACTCTTTCAGTTTTTCTGGGAGAGTTATGCCTATGGAATTACCTATCCTGATTATTTTTCTTTTTGATTTCATCATTTCCTGCAGTTTCTTAGCTTCTATGAATGCTTCTGCCTGTTTTCTATTAAAAGTAGTTCGACCACATTTTGGACATACTTCTGCTTTTGTCGTAATTCCTTGTAACTTAATCTCTTTTTCTTCAAAATATGTACCACAATCACATTTTATTTTCCCTTTTTTATCCATGCTGTTCTAACCTCCACATCGTTTTTATATATGCGAATAATAACAATATATGTTAAGTTTAGTTTTCCAAAGTATCTTTCCAAGCAAAGCTTTCTTCTTTTTGATTTTTTATAATTTATCTTGCCACTTTTGACAGTGGTTTCTATCATATCTAAATCAAGGTTTCTATAATTTTTCCTTGAAAATAGGTGAGTGTGAAAAGTTATTGGTTTATTTTTATAACTCTTGTTATAACTATAATTATAACTACTATTTAAACTTTTCGAAACCCGTGATTTTTCGAAGCTCAAAAATGCAAAGCATTTTTGTTGTTTTGATTTCTTAGGCATTAATTTATTCTCGAGAAAAAGGTTTTATATGTTTTATCTAGAATCTCTCGAAAGATTTACGACAATGGAAAAAAGAACAGTATCTTTAATGCACAAGCAAAAAAACAAAACTGTACGTCCACAAAATTAGACAAGATTTATAAAACTTACCCCCACACCTACTAAGACATGACATATACTGAGATAAAAACAAGGAACAACATAAAGTACTTTTACCGTTGTCGAAGCAAAAGAGTTGGAGAGAAATACAAAAAAGAGAGAGTCTATTTAGGAAAAAATCTATCGTCAAAGAAGCTAAAGGAATTAGAGAAAAAAGCTGATGAAAAGTTTGGAGACCATAAAAACATAAAGTGGCCATACAATGACAAGTCATTTTTCTATTATGCTTCAACTATAACGCCTCATCTGAATATTGGAGTCATACAAGGGCTTTCAAAATTAAAAAAGAAATATCCCGAATACACTCTCGACTGGTTCTTCACATACTATTCCAATGAGGGCGACGAAAGCGGTTGGATTGAATCTCAGGATGACCAAGAAAAGAAAGCTTCAATACTCCTCAAAAATACCCGCATTTTGAAAGAAATCATGAAACAATGGAAGGACTGGCTGAGAAAGTATTACAGAATTGTAAAAAGACTTGAAGAAAATGGCATCAGAAATCTGAAAAAAGATTACTCCAACTTTACAAAAAATTACATCGAGGAGTATGGAAAAGCACTGATTATAGAGTCCTTCTACATGGGGCACGAGAGAATAATCAACAGGCTAATCGAAAAATACCCTAATAAGAAACAAGAAAGTCACCTTCGGTGACGAATTTTAAGAGTTGACCCTAATCCAATCTACT
>JACKQG010003205.1_pt1 | contig 20325 bp, 15 predicted proteins | sample 8237621 | NCBI WGS metagenome assembly JACKQG01 (sample SAMN15677084, study PRJNA649215) | marine metagenome | biome: marine; feature: Black Sea; material: saline water; isolation source: suspended particulate matter (SPM) from the Black Sea western gyre | collected 2013-06-09/2013-06-10 | depth... | reverse complement strand
GTAGCTGAAATCAGGAGATTCCGGCTAAAAACATGCCGGAATGGCAGCTTTTAACAAAATAACATTAGAATTGAACAGCCCTGATGTTTTCCCTTGGGTGAAAACATCATCTCCAATTCCCCGGGCGCACCAAAACTCACCATCGTTATAGGTTTCAAATTTTATTAACATTGCTGTATTCTCAATTTGATCTTTATTAGTTAGCTGTTGTTATTTTTTATGCAAAAATAGTACAAAAATGTCAAGCTAAAAATATTCTATTTGATTGTGCTTCAATTACAAATTAAGGATATACGAAAGAGCAACTTTGCTAAACCTTCAAGGTTTAGAAAAGTTCTTACCAATAATTTTCTGCCCACAGCAAACAAAATCCCTAAAAAGTTCTTGCAATTTGCCATTGATTTCTTTATTTTTACACAGATTCATTCGTAGCCGATCACAAGGCTAAAATCAATAAGCAAATTAGCCCATCCGCCAGCGGAAACAGGTCACAGAATAAAAATTAATGTAACGATATTCTTCCGTGGGATTTCTTTTGCTGTTGGAGAAAATTTTTATATTTTTTTCCTGCTACTGCAACTGCAACTTTTTGAATAATACTGTTTAATTAATTTTTATACTTTTGTAAAAAAAACGATCGGTAATAATATAATAACACGAGGTATTATTTTTTGAAACTGCAACATTCCATCACAATTCTATTCGGTCTGGTTCTTTTAATAAACTGCGCCTCACAAAGGCGGCCGGGAGGTGGCCCAGAAGATAAAACGCCTCCATCAATCATAAGGATAACACCAAATCCGGGCGCAACTAATGTCCCAACTGATACTAAAATTGAAATTCTTTTCAGCGAGCGTATGATTAAAAATACAGTCAACGACGCGATTTTTATTTCTCCCTGGCCTGCCGATGAAATATTCTATAAATGGAAAGGGAAAAAACTGAAAATAGAATTTTCTGATACATTAAAAACAGACAGGACTTATGTTCTCACAATCGGCGCCAAATCCAGCGATCTGCGTAATAACAAGATGAAGGATTCATTTTCCCTGGCATTTTCGACCGGTAATAAAATTGATGAAGGGCATATTGGCGGTAATGTTTATAGTCAAACCAATGTTGAAGGTACGCTTGTCTGCGCTTATTCGCTGGATGACAATCAAAATCCCGATCCCAGCCAGGTGTTAGCTGATTATTATACGCAATCAAATGAGTTGGGTGGATATAATTTGATGTACATAGCACCAGGGAATTACAGGTTGTTCGCCATCAATGACAGGGATCAGAACAGAAAATATACCCGGGGTGTGGATGGTATCGGAATCACAAACTTTGATGTGCTGCTTACTGCCGAGGAAAAAACAATCAGCAAGATAAATTTTCAAATGTCGATTGAAGATACGGTTCTGCTTTTTGTAAAATCTGCATACTCGATTGATCAATCAAAAATTGCGGTTCGATTTAGCGAACCAGTGAAAAAGTTTGACTATAAATCGCCACAAAACTATTTTACTATTACCCAGGAAAACGACTCCACTAAAAGTCTTGGAATTTTATCCTGTTACATGGATTCACGAGATCCAGCCACATTTTTTTTCAACACAGAGAACCAACAACCATTCGCATATAATTTTGAAACCAAAGATTTATTCGATAAAGCGGGGAATGGATTGGACACAAATTTTGGTTCAGTCTTATTTGATGGCAGCGCTGCCCCCGATACAGTCAAACCTGTCATCACCTTTAAATCCATAAATGACAGCACAAGAGGCATTAAAATAGATTCGACATTACAATTTGTTTTTTCAGAGCCAATACAACAGGAACCATTTGAACACAATTTTAATTTTCTGGAGAATGATACGACTTCTGTTGCTGGTACGTTTTCCTGGATAAATCCGGCAACTGTAAAATTTTTCCCTGACAGTTCCCTGAACTATCTAACCGATTACACAATTAAAATCCCTATAGATTCAATAAGCGATATTGCCGGTAATTTCTTGGATGATAGTTTAAACACAATTCATTTCAGAACATTGTCTCAGGATACACTTACAGCAATCAGTGGTAAAATCAATGATCAGAATCCTGATGGAAAAGGCAGAATATTTTTAACTGCAAAAAGCCCAAAAAATTCCTATGCAACATCTCTAAATAAATCCGGCGATTATTTGTTTGATAATATTTTCCCCGGGATTTATACAATTAGCGCTTTTCGGGATGCGGACAGTAATAGTGTTTACAGCTTTGGTAAAGCAGTTCCATTTGTTGCAGCGGAGCGATTTATTTTTTATGCCGATTCAATTAAAGTTCGTTCCCGCTGGCCTAATGAAGGGAATGATATTATTTTGGAATAAATTTCATGATTTTCAGCCACAGAGACTCGGAGACACAGAGTTTATAATTTTTTCTCCGTGACTCTGTGTCTCTGTGGCAATTTTTTATCTGAATAGTTACGATATTTCTAACATAAACCTTAAATTTTAATAGGAGCAAAAATGTCCAAATTGCACTATCAAAACGAAAAACTATTTTGCGAAGAAACCGAGATCAAAAATTTAACTGAAAAATATGGCACCCCGCTTTACGTTTACAGCAAAAATATGATAAAGAATAAATTTAAAACGACGGATGAAGCATTTTCATCAGTAGATCACACAATTTGTTTTGCAATGAAAGCAAACTCAAATATGGAAATCTTGAAATTGATGGCATCCATGGGCGCCGGCGGGGATGTTGTATCCGGCGGTGAATTGTATTTAGCTTTGAAAGCTGGGATTCCTGCCAATAAAATTGTTTATGCCAGCGTTGGAAAAACTGACGAAGAAATTAAATTTGGTATCGAGAGCGGCATTTTGGCTTTTAATGTTGAATCTGAACCCGAGTTGGAAGTGGTCAATCAAATTGCTTTGCAAATGGGCAAAAAAGCGCCGGTGGCTATCCGCATCAATCCGAATATCGATGTGCACGGTCATCCCTACATTTCCACCGGAAAATCGATTAACAAATTTGGCATTGACATTGATTTTGCATTCGATGTTTTTCTGAAAGCGCATAAAATGGAAGGTATAAATATTGTTGGCGTTCATTGCCACATCGGTTCACAAATTTTGGATACGGAATATTTTGCTGCCAGCGCTAAAAAATTGTTCGATTTTGTGACCAGGCTGACAGAAGCAGGGATAGAAGTTGAGCATATTGATATTGGCGGAGGTTTGGGAGTTCATTATCCTGACGTGATCCCTGATTATGCTGAAGAACAAAAGGGTGTGCCGCCTCCTTCCGAATTGTCAAAAAAAGTGCTGGAAATTCTTAAACCGTTGAACAAGGAAATTATTTTTGAGCCAGGCAGATCCATCATCGGTGAAGCTGCTGCATTGATCACCAAAGTGCTTTATGTGAAACGTTCACGCGACACAAAATTTATCGTTGTTGATGCAGGAATGAATGACCTGATCCGTCCCTGTCTTTACGAAGCATATCACCAAATTGTCCCGCTCAACAAAATTGAAGGTGAACTGGAAAAAGCAGACGTTGTTGGGCCAATTTGTGAAACCGGTGATTTTCTTGCCAAAGGAAGAATGTTACCTGATGTAAAACGAGGCGATTACCTGGCTGTAATGACAACAGGCGCTTACGGTTACTCACTGGCTTGTAATTACAACTCACGCCCCCGGGCTGCCGAGGTTTGGATTAATGGCGAAAATGACGAATTGATTCGGGAAAGGGAGAAGGTTGAGGATTGGGTTTAATTGGTGAGTGGTTATTGGTTAGTGGTGAGTAGTGATTGGTGAGTGGTCGGTTGGGGATTCTTTCGTATCTCAAAAACCGCCCACACGGATCAAAAACTCACGCGGAATAAAGTAAAGAAAAAAATCCGTGTGGGTTTTTGATCCGTGTGGGAAAAAACGAATAATCGGTTAATAATACTTAAACTAATAGAGACTTTCATCAAATGCTAAAATTCACAAAAATAAGCGCCACAGGGAACGACTTCATATTATTTGATAACCGGGACAAAAAACTCATCGGCAAAAAACACAACTTTTATAAAAAAATATGCCAAAGGCGATTTTCGGTTGGCGCTGATGGAATATTAAAGATCGAAGACAGCAAAAAGTTCGATTTCTCTTTGAAATATTATAACTCCGACGGTCGTGTCGGTGAAATGTGCGGCAATGGCGCCCGGGCTGCTGCATATTATGCTTTCACAAACAATATAGCGCCGGCTGACATGACGTTTGAAGTTTTAGGGGTGCCGTATCAGGCTTCAGTATATGACAGAATTATAAAATTATTCATGCCGCCGCCGGTTGAAATTAGAGAATATCCGGGTGTTTTAGAAGAAGAAAATTTTGAGGAAGGCGGCTATTTAAATGTGGGCGTTCCCCATTATGTTGTTTTTGTTCCCAATGTAAATTCTGTTGACGTAGAACGGCTTGGCAGGAAGTATCGACACCACAAATATTTTCAGCCCTGGGGGACAAACGTAAATTTTGTTCACTTTTCCAATATAAATGAAATTCACATTCGCACCTACGAGCGCGGTGTGGAAGAAGAAACGCTTGCCTGTGGTACCGGCACGATCTCGTCAGCGATATTAGCGCATAAACAAAAAAAAATTAAAATACCCATGAAAGTTCAAACACAAGGCGGGCTGCTGAATGTTTATTTTGATGACGAATTTTCAGAGATAGAACTCGAAGGAACGGTAAATATTATCTATTCCGGGGAATTAATGCAACATTATTATTACTAATGGACGTGAATTAATTAAGCTGATCAAGTGCACCGATCTAAATCTTACAAAAACAGTGCTTGAAAAAATACTACTGGCCAATCTATTTAATTCACAGTCCTAAACTTGAAATATGGTTCAATCTATGAGTGAAAACATATTAAAACGACTGCTCATCGGAATTTCGTTAGGGCTGCTGACAGCAGCGCTTGTAATTTTATTTACTGAAATTCTGTTTCCAACTGTTTTTAATAATTTTGAATTTCAAACGTTAGATTTGCGGTACGCCAACAAGATAAATAAATTAGAGCAGGCTCGGGATGGCGGGAAAATTGAAGAAATTATTATCGTTGATATTGATAACCGCAGCTTGAATGAATTAGGCAGGTTTCACCAATGGCCCCGCGATTACTATGCCAAGATCACGAACTATTTAGTTGAATCCGGAGCGCTGGCAATTGGATTTGACATTCTTTTTATGGAACGAGACACAAACCGGGTTGTAGACTCTTTGTTTGTTCTTTCCACCCGCGACGCTCAAAATGTTTTTCATGCGCTCTCTTTTTCAAAAGCTGAGCCGGATGCCTTTTTGTATAAAATGGACCAGCCTCCTGAAGGATTGAAATTTGAAGATTATTCTTATTTTTTTCCTCCTGATGTTCAAAATAGTTTTCCGGCTGCCGAACGTTTCGATGGTAAATTCATCGACCTGTATAATGCTTCACAAAAATTAGGTTTCGCAAATTATCAACCGGACGATGACAGTGTTATTCGTAAAATGCCATTATTTATGAATTTTGCTAATAAGCTATATCCATCACTCCCGTTTGCCATAGTTTTGTATCTCCTTAATATTCAACAGGAGCAAATTTCTATTTTACCGGACAAGCTCGTGCAGCTCAAAATTCCATCAGAAGAGGGAACCTCCTTCATAAATATTCCTATTGAAGAAAAAGGACAAATGTTCATCAATTACAGCGGCACTTTCCAGACCTTCCGCTACGTGTCATTTTACGATGTTTTTACCCGCAGAGTGCCGGCAGAATTTTTTACCGATAAAATTGTTTTGATCGGCGCGTCAGCCCCGGGATTGGAAGACATTCGCCCTGTTCCCTTTCAGCAAGCTTTTCCCGGGGTGGAGATTCACGCAAACATAATATATAATATTCTTAACAAGGACTTCATTCATCGGAAATCAAAACTCATAGATTATTTAATTGTAATCCTTTTATGTTTGATCATCGCTATCATTTCTTCTTTTGGCAAGATGTGGATTAGCGTCCCGGTTCTTATAATTATTGCCACCGGTTTTATTTATTCCACTTTTTATTCTTTTACTAATAATAATTTATGGATTGAAAATATTCGACCAATTATCGGCATTGTGTTTAGCCTGGTGGCGGTGCTTGGTTATAAATATTTTAGCGAGGTGAAAGATAAAAAACGAATCAAATCGATGTTCCAAAATTACCTCTCTCCGTCGGTTGTTAATAAATTACTGCATGATCCAAATATGCTTAAGTTGGGCGGCGAACGAAAAATCGCCACTTCGTTTTTTTCTGATATTAAAAGCTTTACCTCATTATCAGAAAATTTGCGACCGGAAGAACTGGTTACCTATCTGAACGAATATCTTTCTGCCATGACAGACGTTGTTTTAAAATATAACGGCTATCTTGATAAGTACGAAGGTGATGCCATTGTTGCAGTGTTTGGCATCCCGGTGGAACAGCGTGATCATGCGTTAAGAGCCTGCTTCGCTGCGATAGATATGCAGAATCGTTTGGTGAAACTTCGTAAACGGTGGAAAAAACAAGGCAAACCTTTATTCGAAACAAGAATTGGTATTAACTCCGGTCCCATGATCGCCGGTAACATTGGTGGCGCTAACCGGTTTGATTATACAGCTATTGGCGACAGTGTTAACCTTGCTTCACGGTTAGAAGGCGCGAATAAAATATACGAAACTTCTATTATGATCAGTGAAGCGACTTTCAGCGCTATTTACAAACATATTTGGTGCCGGGAATTGGATTTCATCCGCGTAAAAGGAAAAGCAAAACCGGTTCGTATTTATGAAATTATTGACAGGAAGAAAAATGAGCTGGGCAACGTACAAAAAGCCTATCTCGAATGTTATCATAAAGGTTTGGAGCGTTATCGGAACTGTGAAATATCGGAAGCACAAAATTATTTTCTGAAAGCCTTGGAGATATACCCGGATGATGGTCCCTCCATTGAGTTCCTTGGCCGCTGCAAATTTTTCACAGAAAATCCGTTGCCTGAAAAGTGGGATGGCGTTTTTGATATGACAACCAAATGAGAAATTTTCATGAATCCACATTATATAATAGATGGCTATAATTTGATTCACAAAATCCCCAAATTTAAAAATGCGATGGAACTAAGTTTGGAACACTCAAGGAACAGGCTCATTTCTTTTTTAAAAGCGTACCAATCATCAAAAAATATTAACATCACTTTAGTATTTGATGGAGATAATGTTGGTTATACCGGCGCCACAGATCTATCGACCAAACGATTAAAGATAATCTATTCCCATTCACCGGAAAAAGCCGATCCGCTGATTAAACGGCTCATTGTAAAAGTGAAAAACAAAAAATCATTGACTCTCATTTCTGCGGACAATGATTTGATCAATTTTTGTAAATCCCAGGGAGCACATGTCCTTTCACCGGAAATGTTTTTTTACCAGGCAAGCAAACATCCAAAGCAGGAGCAAATGGATCAAAAATACAATCAAGCAATTTCTCCTGGTGAATTAGATGAATGGATGAAAATTTTTGAAGAGAGGTAAATGTTAACCAGGTGTCGGTGAAGATAATGTGAAATAAATCAGCCAGCCGGCTGATGAGCAGCCAACGGATACAAATTAATGTCTGAACGAAAACACCTGATTTTAGTAATTTTCTGTCATTGCGAGGAGCGAAGCGACGAAGCAATTCCATCAATAAGCGCTTAATAATCAAGAGATTGCACCCTTCGGGCATTAAAACTTCGCTCCTTCGTCGCTCGCAATGACAGGCGCTTTTTAAATTTTCGATAGTTTTCGTTCAGGCATTAATTACAGCTTTTATAGAGACTAATAGATTTTCTCAATTTATCCTCATCGTAAATATCCGTTGGCCGCTCATCCGTTGGGTATAATTATTAGTTTCAACCGGGTGATTTCATCCATTCTTTGTTGATCAGGTAATCTGTTACGTAAGAGAGAAGTTAATGCCAAAAGTTGTAAATACAGAAGAACGATTGCTTCAGAAACGAAAATTTTACGTCAGGTCCCTGGTAATTTTCACTGTGTTAATGTTGCTTGCCTTTAACCTGGGGAGTTGGCTGTTCGTGAATCGAATGGGAAGCTATTTGGAACAGGAGCTGGAAAAACGGCTCATCGTTGTTGCCGGTTTAACAGCTAATAAGATAGAAATGGATTACATTGAAGACATTCTTTCCCCGGAAAAAAACAGGATTGGTCAACAACTGCTTCAGTCATATTTGAGCGATTTGGTCTATAATTTTGAATTTGAATCTGCTTTTGTGATAGACCGCGAATACCTTGTGTTGGTTGACGGGGCGCGTCATTTTCCCCGTGGTCAAAAACGAACCTACCTGAAACAGGATAGTACTGCACTTCAACAGGCATGGACAGGGGACATATCGACTTCCCCAATCCATGTTTTAGAAGGAAATAAATTTAAAAGTGTTTACGCACCTATTAAGGACGATCTTTTTGAAGTTCAGGCATTATTAGTTCTTGAAGCTTCTGCTGACTTTTTTGAATTGTTGAACCTGTTTAAACAAGGATTAATTTTAGGTGGATTAATTAGTTTTGGTTTGATCATTGTGTTCTCGTTTTTCATTACCTGGATGATAACTTTACTCATACGCACGCACGAATCTCTGCAGCAAACGGAAAAGCTTGCCGCTATGGGGAGAATGGCTGCATCGATGGCGCACGAAATCAGAAATCCGTTGGGCATAATCAAAGGCACAGCAGACGTGCTAAAGGAAAAATATGCAGTTAAAGAACAGGAAGATGAGTTGTTCGATTTTATCGCTGCCGAGGTACAACGGCTGAATTATCTCATTAATAATTTTCTTTCCTTTGCCAGGGAACCAAAATTGAATTTAAAAACCACGGACATCAAAGCGGTTGTTGAAAAAGCAGTCGCGGCTGTTGAGCGGGAAGAAAACGAATTTAAAATACAAATTTTCATACACATTAAAAACGAATTGCCGCAATTCAAATTTGATGAAAACACAATCCAACAAGTTCTTTTTAACTTAATGATCAACGCGCTACAAGCCTTTAAAAAAAACGGCAAAATCGAAATAAGCCTAAATACAATTTCTTTAAAAAATAAAAAATATGCTGAAATTTCTGTGGCAGACAATGGTCCCGGAATTGAAGGAGATAGGACAAAAATCTTTGAACCCTTTTTTACCACAAAATCAACCGGAAGCGGTTTGGGATTAGCAATTTGTAAACAGATAATTGAGAAACATGAGGGATGGATAGAAGTAACTTCAGAGATTGGAAAGGGTACGACTTTCAAGTTTTATCTGCCTATTTAAATAGTCGTATTGTCAAAATGATGATAGTCAAAATAATTAATTTGACCTTCTTTTATGATTTTGACTTAAATTATTTTGACTTGTTCATAGCGGCAAAACAACAATATGCTGAATCAAGAATATTGTTTCAATATGCTAATCATTTTATCATTAATTATTTTGTCATTTAAAAATGTAATGGAAACTAAAACAACATATGAGTATTTAAACAAATCTTTCATCCGTTGGGTTCTTATATCCGTTGGAAAAAAAATAAAATGAGGTATATAAAATGAAAGGCAACATATTAATCATCGATAATGAAAAACGCATGTGCCATGTCGTGAAAGCTGCGTTGGAACTTGACAAACATAAAGTTGAGTTGGCGTTTGATGGGGATGAGGGCGTGAAAAAATTCCAAAAAGGAGATTTCGACATTGTCATTACTGATCTCAAAATGCCCGGCAAAGACGGTATCGGTGTATTGGAAGCAGTGAAAAAAATGTCGCCCGCATCAGAGGTAATTCTAATGACTGCTTATGCCACAGCCCAGACAGCGGTAGAAGCCATGCAAAAAGGCGCTTACGATTATCTCATTAAACCGTTCGATATGATCGAGTTGAAATTAAAAGTCAAACAGATTTTAGAAAAGAAAAAACTGGCAACAGAAAATGTAGATTTGAAAGACAGGTTGAAGGATAAATTTTCCATCGATAATATAATTGGTCAGAGTGAATCTATGAATAAAGTTTATCAAATGGTGGAAAAAGTCGCGCCAAGAGATGCAACCGTACTGATCCGCGGTGAAAGCGGCACCGGGAAAGAACTCATCGCCCAGGCAATCCATCAAAAAAGCCAGTGTGCAGATGGGCCTTTTATTGGTGTCAATTGCGCAGCGCTGACAGAAACTTTATTAGAAAGCGAATTGTTTGGGCACGAAAAAGGATCGTTTACCGGCGCTGACAAACAAAAACCTGGCAGATTTGAATTGGCAGTAAACGGTACTATTTTTTTGGATGAGATCGGTGATGTTTCTCCGGCAACACAAGTGAAGCTGCTTCGTGTTTTGCAAAACAAAGAAATTATGCGAGTCGGCGGTGAAAAAACTATCACCGTGAACGTCCGAACCATTGCTGCCACAAACAGGGAACTGGAAGAGCAAATGAAAGACGGCTCTTTTCGGGAAGATCTCTATTACCGGTTAAATGTCTTTCCAATTTTCTTACCTTCTTTACGGGAAAGAAAAGAAGATATCCCGGATTTAATCAGCCACTTTTTGAAAAAGAACGATGTGCCCGAAGATAAAATAGAACCAAAAGTGGTAGCTGCCCTCATGAGCTATTCGTGGCCTGGCAACATTCGTGAATTAGAAAATATCATCGAGCGGATGATTATAATGGCGGGCGACGAAAAAATAGCAGAAGTTTTATTGCCCCCACAAATCCTGGGAGCCGCCGCCGCAGACTCATCAGTTTCTTTAGAAATACCCGAAGAAGGCCTTTCAATCGACCAGGTGGAATTGGATTTAATTAATAATGCACTAAAAAAAGCCGGTGGAAATAAAAGTAATGCAGCTAAATTATTGGGGATTACGAGGCGGAAGTTGTATTCGATGATGGAGAGGCTTAGTAGGTCAAGTTGATAACTTGACAAGATTGTTTTAAATAAGTAGTAATTTAATAATAACTACTTGCATCAAAAAAAAATGGTGACTCAGTTTTTAATCAAATACCCTTCTCTTTGATTTGTACATTTGCATATCTATAACATTCTTGCATTTGTTCAACAGTCAGATGAGGATAATAATCCTTTTGTATTTGCTCAAAATCCACTCCATGCTCAATAAGTTCAGTAACCATATAAACTGGAATTCTGGTTCCTTTTAAGCAGGGTTTGCCACCACAAATATTTTTATTTACTGAAATATGTTTAAACATTTTTTGAACACCAAATTTTCATTTCATCTTTATGTAAGAATAGATATTGCCGTCAATTGGTCAAGTTGGCAACTTGACCTACATTCTAAAATAATTCCATTCCCAGCCTTTCCAGGAATCAACCAACCCCGCTTTAACAGGATTATTCAAAACATACTGAACAATTCTATCCATCTCACCATCATCACGAACAACATGATCGTAACTTTCATGCTGCCAGAATTGTCCTTCTCTTCCGAGGATTTTATTTGCTTCTGTAGCTGTGTACCTTTTTAATGAATGCAATATTTTGGATATACTGTAGGGCAAGATGCCATCTTGCCTTACTAACGGTTTAGCAACTAAATGCACATGATTCGGCATAATAGAAAACGCATCTAATCGATAGACTTTATTATCACGGTATTTCAAACTTTCAAAAACCAACCTAGCTATCCGCTCGTCCCCTAACCATTTGGCTCCATCTTTAGCATTATCCAAATAATTATCATATTTTGCAAACCATCTTTTCTGTTGTTCATATCTTAATTCCTTCCAGATTTCCGGGTCGTCGACTTTTCCCAACATTTTTTCCATTCTATTTTTTTCCTGTTCTAATTTATCAATCACATGGGAAGGCAGTGACCCAACAAGCCGGAACGTGATAAACAATACTGCTTCAACAGGCTGAAAATGAGGAAGTTTTCTCCGGTAATATTCTTTATATTCTAAATTTTTCATAATAATGTAGGACAAGATGTCATCTTGTCTTACTATTCCTCCAGCTTTTTAGAACTATAATGAAAAATAGTATTTTAACTTTTTATTGTTTGAGACAAGATACCATCTTGTCCTACTTTCCTCCAAGACTTTTTTGAATTATAATGAAAATTTTGTATTAAGATTCTTTTTGGTAAGACAAGTTGCCAACTTGTCCTACATTGAACAATAAATATAATAAAATACATTTTATTTTACAAGATATTTCTAACATTCAATCGAGCAAAAAAACCATTTGAATATTACCAAAATATTCTTATTTTATACAAACCAATAATGTCCGCATATTTAACTGAAAGGCTTCACAATGTCCCGCAAAACAATTTCTCTTTTTTTAGCGCTGATGCTTTTTTCCGGTTGCGCTAAAATCCTCCACAAAGGACCTGATTACCAATTAAAGAAAGAACAAAAACTAATCACAAAAGCCCAGAGCAAAATCCAAAAATGTATCAAAGAAAACATCTCGAAAAATTACAAAGGGCCTATCCCTGCCCATTCAAAAATTGATTCCATTAAAATAGACCTGGACTCACTGAACTTAAATATCCATCTATCCAAACATTTTTCCTATCAGCCATTTCGTCCTGAAAATATTGAAGCAACTTACAATTTGTTTAAAAAATACCTGGGTAGGAAATTCAGAAAATTTGATGTGACAGTTTATTCGTTAAATGAAGCAATCGAATCATTAGTGCCCAATTTCTTTCGCCCGAATGAATCAGATTATGACAATAGCAGAATGCCAAAAATTACCGAACGTTTTAATCCCCCGGTTTTTCAAAATTTACACAAAAAACCGTGGCAGCCAACCAATGGACTTTTCAACCGCAATATTGCTCTGTGGCATAGTCACGGATTTTACTACAATCTTGAAAAAGATCGTTGGGAGTGGCAGCGCCCCCGGCTTTTTACAACGGTGGAAGATTTGCTGCCCATGTCCTTTACCATTCCCTATCTCGTGCCCATGCTGGAAAATGGAGGCGCCAATGTTTTTATTCCCCGGGAAAGAAGTTTGCAAATCCACGAAATTGTGATTGACAATGATTCATCTGCTGCTTTTATCGGTGAAGGCGTATATCGTGAATTTAATTCAAAACATTGGCAGCAAGGCGGGGCTGGTTTTGGAATTGGCAGTCCGCCCTACCCTGCGAACTTAAATCCATTTTTACAAGGAAGTTACCGCTCTTGTCGATCAAGTGAAATCAATTCTGCCTTTGTTGAATGGATCCCGGATATTCCTGAAACCGGGCGCTACGGCGTTTACATTTCCTATTTTCATTCGAGTGAAAATGTGCCTGATGCGCGTTACACAGTATTTCATTGCGGGGGGATTACAAATTTTTTAGTCAATCAACAAATGGGCGGCGGGACATGGATTTACCTGGGTGAATTTAAATTTGAAAAAGGCATGAATTCAAGAACCGGTAAAGTATTATTAACCAATAAAAGCCGATATCCAAAAAAGATCGTTACTGCCGATGCGGTTCGTTTTGGCGGCGGTATGGGAAATATCGTACGCGGTGGTAAAGTGAGCGGTTACCCTCGTTTTGCCGAAGCCGCACGCTATTACCTGCAATATGCCGGTATGCCTGATACGCTTGTTTACAATTTACACAAAGACACAACTGATTACAAGGACGATTACCAATCACGCGGCGAATTTGTCAACTATTTAAAAGGCAAGCCGTTTGGACCAAACAAACGTCGCGATGTTGATGGTTTGGGTATTCCCATCGATTTATCCCTATCGTTTCACACGGATGCCGGCACAGACACCAATGACAATACAATCGGCACCTTAATGATCTACTCTATCGAGGGTGCTGACACGCAAGCTGTTTTCCCGGATGGTATGTCTCGATTAGCCAACCGGGATTTGGGCGATATAATGCAAACACAACTTGTAAATGATATCCGCTCGAAATATCGCCCTGACTGGAACCGCAGGGCTTTGATGAACGCTGACTACAGCGAAGCCTTTCGCCCCAATGTTCCTGCCTGTCTGCTGGAGCTTTTATCACATCAAAATTTTGGTGATATGAAATATGCACTGTCTCCTCATTTCCGTTTTGACATGTCCCGTTCGATTTACAAAGGAATGTTGAAATTTATTGCCACACAGAACCGCTGCAGCTACGTTGTCCAGCCGCTGCCGGTCTCCCATTTTTATGCTTCCTTTTCCGATTCTGCTGAAGTCACATTAAACTGGCGACCGGTTACCGATCCACTCGAAGCATCAGCCACGCCAAATAAATATGTCGTTTACAGGCAAATTGAAAACTTTGATTTTGATAACGGAACTTTGGTTGACACAACAAAATTTGTATTTAATAATCTTGATGAAGGAGTTATTTACAGCTTCAAAGTTACCGCAGCTAACAAAGGCGGTGAAAGTTTCCCATCTGAAATACTTTCGGTTTGCTGGATTGATACCTGTGAAAATCCAGTTTTAATCATTAACGGATTCGACCGAATCTCTGCACCGGAAATTGTTACCCAGCCACCATTTAAAGGTTTTGCTAATTTCCTTGATCCGGGAGTTGCTGATAAATATGATTTTAATTTCACCGGCAGCCAATTTGATTTTGACATGCACTCAAAATGGCGCACCAATGATGCCCCGGGACATGGCGCCAGCCAGGCAAACTTTGAAACACAAATACGCATTGGTAATACTTTCAACTATCCCTTCAGCCACGGTTCCGCAATAAAAAAGTGTGGTTATTCTTTTGTGAGTGTTAGTGATGAGGCAATAATGGATAATTTAGTCGATATGAATAATTACCAAATTGTCGATCTGATCTTAGGGGAAGAAAAGAGACATTTTTACCCGGAGATCGAAAAAGGTTTTGGCGGAAGATTAGAAATCAACAGGAATTACCAGGCTTTTCCTGCTGAACTCCAGAAGAAAATAATTGACTATTTTGATGAAGGCGGCAATTTGTTTGTAACAGGCGCTTACATTGGCACTGATTTAGTTGGGTTTAAAAACAAAGCATCAGATGATATTTCCTTTGCAAAAAATAAACTAAAAATCGACTGGCAAACAGACCATGCTGTTGTTAACGGAGAAGTTTTCTCGGTCGACTCTCTTTTTTTAAATCCATTCGAAAAAATTCAATTTAATACAGAGCCGCGTTCTGACATTTACACTGTCGAATCCCCGGACGCCATCGATCCGGCAAGCGGGGCAAAAATAATTTTACGATATTCAGAAAACCGGTTCAGCGCGGCGACTGCTTATTTTGGGGATTATTCGGTTATTGTGTTTGGGTTTCCGTTTGAGACAATTTTGGGGGAGGAAAAGCGGAATGAGGTGATGAAAGCGGTGCTATGTTTGTTAAGTGTCAAAAAGTAACAACCGATCAAAAAGTAAATCTAATGATCTGAAATTGAAAATGGAAATGGTTATTGAATTAAATCAGTATCGCTTTCAATCCGTACCTAAAAGTCCAACATTGTCCCTATATGTTCAATAATAAAAATAACAAATCACTCAAAACTAATTAACATATTGTTTTTTAGTCTCCAATACGATTTTATATTATTGGCACAAAAGTTGAGCAAGCATAGATTAGCAATGAAAAAAAAACAAAAGTAACTATTCAGCCACAGAGACACCAAGACACAAAGCTACCAATAGTTAAAGTTTTGTTAAAAATTAAAATTTTTTTCTACTCAGAAGTCAAATCAGTAGGATGCAAACTGAAAATTAAAGACCAATTTTTTCAGACTGAAATAAAAAAATTAACAATTTCAATTAGTTGCCTTTAAAAAATGTTTGTAAATAGTTGGCTTTTCTCTGTGTCTCGGTGTCTCTGTGGCAATATTTTTTTTATCTGAACAGTTACAATTAAAAAATGATTTGAACTAAAGGAGATTTTAAAATGAAAAAGAAAATTTTAACGCTGATTTTGTTGATTGCCTTTGTAACAATGGGCTGCTCTTCCATGAAAGTGGTTGTGGATTATGATGACCAAATTAACTTTTCAAAGTACCGGACATTTAATTTTGTATCACCCAAAAAGGTAGCCAAGAAAAAAGCAAAAAATCCGGCAGTTATCAAAGATCCATTACTGATTAAAAAAGCAGCACGTGAAATCAGCGCTGTATTAACCGAGGCCGGTTTCCAAAAAAGCGAATCACCGAGACAGGCTGATTTTCTAATCGCTTTTTATGCCACAGCCCGCAATAAAGCGCAAATCTCACCACCTTCATATCACATTGGAAGATACGGCAGGAGATGGGTAAGACCGGGGCATGTTTACCACTACAAACAGGGAACCCTGATCATCGATATTGTTGACAGGCAGAAAAAAGAATTAGTCTGGCGCGGTGTTGGTTCCGGTGCTTTGGACAGAAGTGATCCGAAAAAGAATTTGTTGGAAGCAGTGGAGAAGATTTTGAAGGAGTTTCCGCCGATGGAATAATTGTTTTATTAGAATTAAAAAACCAGGTTTCTCAAAGAAACCTGGTTTTTTAAATTATTGATCAATAACACATCTCACTCGTCGCAAACTTCTCGGCTACAAACTTACCAGATGGATTAACCTTGCCATTTAAAACATCTTCCACCATCCTGGCAGAGGCGATTGGCATAGATTCCTGGCCACAAGTTTCACAAACATACATGACCAAGTCTGTAATAACAATTGGCTCACCATTGCGGTAAAAAATTTTGTCTTCTTTAATTTTTTCCATCGGTTTTTTGCATCCATTTGGACACTGCATAATACGGTTACCTCCTATTTGCTGTAATAATAAAGCCGGGTTTGCAATCTTTCACAACCACAACGATTTTTCTTTTTGAGATTGTATACTTTGTAAATTCGCCGTGTGATTGTTCATCTTTCTCTCTAGCATAAAATCTAATTGTTTGTGGATGGCAAGGAATCTACAAATCAATCCTTCTCAACCATCAACAACTCAGTAACTCCCTCACAACACTCCCCTTGAAATGTATCAACAATTTCACCTTCATAATTTAAATAAAAAAAACATGTGTCTTTTATTTTTACATATATTAGCTTATCAGTGTCTCCTTTGAAAGTTACCTCTTCAATTTGGCCTTTATCATACTCAATTGGTGGGGGAGTCAGATACCGGTACCACAGTTCGCTGCCTTTCCCAATTTGATTATCACCCATATATGGCGGCGCTTGACCGTAAATTGAATTACTGTTTAACATGAATACTGAATAAACGTTGTGGGTAATTTGGTATTTTGGAAAGTGTTTGAAATGGTTGTTGACGCCAACGCATATAATTTCCGGCAGGCTATCGTTGTTGACATCTTCGATGTAAAGTTGTAACAAGTAGCCAGGATTCCAATAGGTCTTTTCTTCAATGAATTTTTTATCTTCATAATGTAAAACTGCCAACCGTGAAGGATGGTATTGATAACCATGCGTGATGACCACGATTTCAAGTCTTCCGTCATTTTCCAAATCCACAACCTTAAAATCCACAATATTGATCCATTGCTCTTCAGTTGTATAAATTGACGGTTTCCACATATTGTGTTTTGTTAAAAGCTCACCTGTTTCATTGAATACAAAAAACCAGCCGGGTTGATCTCCTTTATCATTATGATCCAACTTATAAGTTGCCGCGATGATTTCTCTCTGTCCATTATTGTCCAGGTCAGCGATTAATACTTTTTGTACTTTTGTGCCAATATTCTTACACCAGAGTTCTTCTCCTTTTTTATTAAAGGCGACAATCATCTCTGCATAATCGTTATGAATTTTGACGGTTGCTAAAGTGTTATTAAACAAAATTTCTTTGCCAAGTGTTAAAACAAAAGATAAAAAAACAATAAACACAAAAGCGGATAATAAAACATATTTCTTGGTCAGAAAAGTTTTGCGGATGCTGTGGTCTTTTTTGGCAGGCGCTTTTAACGTTTTAATTTTATCCAATAATTCCGGATAACTCATTTCCAGGCCTTCTGCCAGACAAATCAGGGTGTACTCATTAAATGATTCTTTCCTGCCGTCTTCCAAATACTTTAAGGTCCGCTCGCTAATTTTATTTTCGACTCTTTGTCTTAAGCAGGTAGGTGAGAGATGTAGCTCTTGTCTTCTTTTAATGATCCAGTTACTGAATTCAGGCTGAGGTACCTGAATACTTTTAATCCCCATGTGGCTACCTCCAGCGTTGCATTAGATTTCACTTCTTTGCATTTGACTTTTTGATTAAAGTTACTATAATATAAATATTATATTTTTAACTGTCAAGAATATTTTTATTAATCGCTGAGAAAAATAACACTATTACATTTATTATGAAAACAATTTGCTGCAAATAATGGAAGAAGAATGTTTTAAAATATAAAATATTGTTTTACAATAAATGTTAATTTTATTAGGAGAATATATCTATGAGAGACTTAAATAATTATCCAACAGTAATTAAATTGTTATTATTAGTCAGCATGTTGTTATTAAATTCCATAAATGGTATGACTCAAAATAAAATTAGAGTTATTGCTACAAAAGGCAAAATTGCAGTAATAAATGCCGGTTGGTCAAGTGGTATAATAAAGGGTGAGAAGTATTATCTAAATAGAGAAACAGAAAGTGGAAAAATGAGCATAGGAATTGTCAGAATAGAAATTGTCAAAGAAGTAAAGGCAGCAATTAAACTAATTGAGTCAAACGGAACAAACAATATTGAAAAAAATGACTTTCTTGGAGATCTTTATGATGACGATTTTAATGATTTTTTTTATACTTATCCTAATCAACAAAATAAAATAATTTCTGGCATGGACTTTAGTTTTGGGATAAATGCAGGATATTTTATGCCATCAGAAGAGGCTTTAAAAGAAATTTACGGAGGTGGAATTATATTTGGTGGAGAAATAGATTTTTGGAACTATTCAGGTCTTGGAGGAGGAATCAGTATAGATTATTTTAGTAAATCTGGTGATCCAATACAACTTGGTGATGTAAGTATGATTAAAGATGCAAATGCAAAAATAACAATAATACCTATAAGTTTGACCGCTATGTACAGAGTAAAAAATAATAACACTAATGTCATTCCCTTTTTCGGTGCAGGATTAGGAATATATATGGTTGGTGAAACATTAGAATTAGACACATATGAATATGGCAGTGAAAGTGTATCATTTTCAAAAAATGGAATAGGGTTTCACTTCTTAGGTGGAATGCAAATAAGCAACATTGCAATTATAGTAAAATATACTTCAGCAAGCCTCTCAACTGAAGAATTAGCAGCAGCAGGCAATGAGTTAAATTGTGGAGGTATTAATTTTTTTATAGGATTAAGGTTTTAATGTGTTATGTAAAGTTTAATTTGCTACAAATAATTATAAAATCAATATCCACACCTTTCAAATAGATACAATATATTAACTTTATTGAATTAATACAACGGTAAAACCAATTTAGATTCCTACGACCAAAAGTAGTAGTTTAAAACAATTGAGGGAATAATACTAAATGAGTCAATAACATTCAAGTATTAGCACCTTCTTTCATTCGGTTTCACTGAATTTTTTCATTTTCCTCAATTCGGTGAAACCGTTTTTTTTAATTTAAAAGATAAAAATTAAAATTAATTTTAATACAACAATCTTGACAGGGCATTAATTTAAAATGGTGGTAACCATTTGAGTAAAAGGTAGGTATCATTTGAGTAAATGATACTAACCATTTTTAAAAAAGGTATAAATGATATTGTTTGTAAATTAGGTGAACCTGTTAAAGAATAAAGAATGGCGCTCATTTCCAAAATATCGTATCACAGTAACAAAACATTGGAACATGGGCGGCGAAGAATTTGTTTGATTATTAGAGTTTAGTACAAAGAAAAATAATAGAAAAAAACTAGCTGTACTGTCAGGCATCATATTTTTAAATCAGCGGGATAAAACATAGCTTGAAATATTAGAAGATATATAGTATGTTTACTTAGCGAAATAAAAGAGAATTTTGGTTTAAAAAAACCTCTCCCTAAATCCCTCTCCTTAATTAAGGAGAGGGACTTTTTAGTACTCAAAAATATTCTCCTTACTTTGAGGAGTGAAATTTATTAAAAGCCCCTCTCCTGATTTTAGGAGAGGGGTTGGGGTGAGGTCAAAAAGAGCTAAAATGACAAAACACGACAACAAAACATTAGAAACATGAGGTGGGTTTTATGTTCCCAAAAACAAAGCAAAAAAGACAAATCATTATTCCTTTATGCCTTTTTTGTGTTTTAGCCGTAAATTTGGTTGCACTGCCACAAACCACCATCCCCTCCAGCAATCGCTCCAGGGAAGCAATAAAAAGAATATCACCGAAACTGGCA
>JACKQG010003204.1_pt1 | contig 20332 bp, 10 predicted proteins | sample 8237621 | NCBI WGS metagenome assembly JACKQG01 (sample SAMN15677084, study PRJNA649215) | marine metagenome | biome: marine; feature: Black Sea; material: saline water; isolation source: suspended particulate matter (SPM) from the Black Sea western gyre | collected 2013-06-09/2013-06-10 | depth... | reverse complement strand
GCCTCAGCCTTCGCCTGCACTTTAGTGCGCTGGGTTATGGTTGAAATTCCAATACGTTTTCAATAAGGAATTGATCAAATTATTCCTATGGGATATATATATATTTGGTTTTCTAAAAAATCAAATAATATTGATTTTTAGTCTCTCTTTCAAGGAATAAATAGGAGGATAAGATTTATGCTCCCCTCGAGTTAGAGCCCTGATTCTTCAACATTTAAAATTTTAGCCATCCATTTATTCTTTACATCATTATGTTTACGCCATACACCATGACCGGAGAATGGATAAATACGATACTCTTTTTCGGAGTGTACCTGGTTGTATGTAGCAAATGAGTTGCGTGGCGGACACACGGCATCCTGGAGTCCAACAGCCATAAGCAAAGGACATTTTATCCGATCGGCCAGGTTCATTGTATCCATGTAGCTAAGGATGCGGTTAATATCACTAAATGTGAGCCCAGGATGCATTTTGATTAACACTGGATAATTTTCATGACGCCAATCAGCTGCTTCAAGATAGCCGATCCAGTCACCCATCCATGGTATATCTGGCGCACAGCACTTGATTCTTTGATCAAGTGCAGCTGTTGCGAAAGATAGACCACCACCTTGACTTACACCTTCAACACCGATCCGTGATTTGTCAATCTCAGGCCGGGATACCAGAAAATCCACAGCACGAATACAGTCCAGGTAAGCCCCAATATAAATATATTTCTCAGGGTGATCAGGATCAAAGCCGAGGAACATATATTCGGTGCCCTTCGGATCAATATCATCCTTACTGTTGCCGTGCCCGCGGGGATTTAGTGCAAAGGTAGCGACGTTTGTTCTATTAACATTTGGCCACATGGTGGAAGTGTACCCAGGCACACTTAAAATTGCTGCATGCGGCCCGTCTTTTTTAGGAACCGTGTACCAGCCTTTTACCCGCACATTTCCATAACTGCACATTTCGACAAGGTAAACGTCAACATCATCGGTTGACCGATCGCTCTTTATCATTTTAAATGCAGGATCAACTTGTGCCAGTTCCTGCTTGCGTTTTTCCCAGAATTCTTCAAAATCATTTTCGCGTGTTAGCTCAGTTTTTATATTCTCAGGATCGTATCCTAACATTATGGACTTTTTAACTGTTTCATCATTATTGTTACTTAACGCTGAAATAATGTTATAAAATCCCGGACCAGATGGATAAAATTCCAGTGTTTCGGTTACGTTACTTTTCCCATTAACATGTATACTGCTTCTTTTTGTGGCATATATAATATCTTTATCGAGACGGTCACTTTTGAGCGTACATACAAAAGTCATTTGATAATCTGTATTAGAATAACTTTGAACATTTAGAGTTACCGGTAGCGGATCAGGATGGTGATATATACCGTTTGAATTCTTAAGCTCAAAGTTCAAATCAAGTATGTCATCTATCTCAGGTTCTTTGATAACATATGGCCCCTTATAGAATCCACCATCTCTTCTGCGATCATACACTCTAACAGCGATGACGTTCGGCTTATCCCAATGAATTAAAGTTGTGGGTATGCGATATTTACGAGCTATGTAATAGGCAGTAGAAAATTCAGGTGGCATTGAACCGGATGAGCCAACTTTTTCGCCATTAAAATACGTCACATCTACATCATCAATAAAACCTAGGGATAGACTGAGAAAGCCATGTTCTTCACTTTGATTCCATTTTTCAGGAAAAACAAATCTGATCCTGTACCAGGCGTATCCATCATATTCAGTGTATCCGGCTTTTTCCCAGCTTTCTCCAACCCGGATGGATTTCCATGCGCTGTCATCAAAATCAGTTTTTGCCCAATCCGGATTGTCACCGGTTTTCATGACCCATCTGTCATCTATCTTTAATTGACCTTGTCGAGCAATAGTGATACCTGAATGGAGAGAAAAAACAAAAACCAAGCAAAAACCTACTTTGCCAATGAAGATGAATATGCTTTTGGATAGTTTTTTGTAATATTTTAACATAAATCTTCTCATTAAGTTAATCCAAGTTTATGGAAGCGAAAATTTTAAAATATTATAGCAAATATTTACTTATATTCATTGTTAAAGCTCAACCAATTTCTCGCCTTCGAGCCTAACAAAAAAAAATGCATTTATAGAGTAATAAACATCAGGACGAATTAGAGCGGAAATTTACTCTATTTTGTCAGCAATATTTTGGATCGAAGAGGCTACTGAATTACATCGTGCTGATATCCAAAGATCACAAGCTTGTTAAGATGAAGTCTGTCTGATCAGATGAGACCAAACTCTGATCAGACAAATTAGCTACCGTGTGTATATGTGCGTAGCCAGTTACAACAACTTATGATCCAGTCAAAATCTATGGTATTCCTTTAGCCGCCATCACAAACTGGCGGATACAATCGAGGTCTTTACGAAAGCCGCCTCCCTGTAGCAATCGGTTTGTGTGTGTTAACGAGTCCACTCCCCAAGGTTGCACAATGCGGATGGCCTCGGCTACGTTCTCAGGCGAAAGTCCACCTGCCAGTATGACGGGTATCCGTACTTGTCGAACAATTTCCCGGCTTATATTCCAATCATGGATCTCGCCAGATGCGCCAATACCGACAATATCAGGGGATTGAGTGTCCAGTATGAGATAATCGGCTACTTCCTGGTATACTAAGGCTACATTTAATGCATCTGGTCCAGCAACAGAGACCGCCTGCATGATTGCTAAATTGGGCAAACGGTCTCGCAGAGAAACAATTGCATCGGGGAGGAGCATATTCTCAAGACCACAGAGCTGCAAAATATCAGGACGGACTTCTTGTACCATCGTTTCAATTGAATCCAAATTAGATTCTACCGACAGAGCAACACAAACGGCCGAATTACCAACTGCATCTACAATCGCTCGCGCTGTCTCATAGTCCACTTCACCCGGCAAACCAATATTGCTTGGTGTTACCCCAATATGATCGACACCTAATGCGATAACAGCTAAAGCCTCGTCGATTGTTTGCATTGTATAAATCTGGATTCTCAAATACTTCTCCTTTTCTTAACATGTTAATTATAGTCACTTTTCAGCTTTCACGATGGCATTTACTTAGCGGAATTAATTTAGTAAATCTATCCCGATAATTTTCATAATTTTGTTAAAATAACGTTGATATGGAATTAATTATTCTTAAACTCTAATTTTGCGGAGGCTGTTAGTCAAATCCCGATTTTCATTAATATAACTAGCCTACCCTAAAATCAATTTATTTTAAATGACTAGATTGATTGATATCTGATGCGCTAAACTCATACAAAAGGGAAATCAGATTAAATGTAAAAGCGGGACTATTGCCAACAAGGAAATAATGTTACATCTAAAAAAAATATTTTAAGACTAATAAGATTGGGTAAGTATATACTTTCTCATATGTGTTTGCCAACTTTTTTATTATTAAAGTAGTTTCCTCCTATTGTCATTTGATACTATTTAATTAGAATCATAGTTTTTCTTTCTGAATAATTATCCGATTTCATTATGTAATAATAAATACCACTAGCAGCATTAACTCCATTATTGTCTGTTCCATTCCATATCGTTGAATAAGTACCAGGAGGAAGCTCTTCATCAATGAGCTTTTTTATTATTTTCCCTTGAACATTGTAAATAGCAAGTTCAATAAAAGAATTCGTTAGATGGTTTGGTATCGTGAAGCTAATATTTGTGCCTGAGTTAAATGGATTGGGATAATTCTGTTCAAGTTTAAATGATGTAGCAATTTTCTTGGACTGGTTGACTTTGCTTGCTAAATATTGAATTGTTATCTCTGTTGTTGATCGAGCAGCTACTGACGTTTGAACATAGGCTGTCCAGGGAGATGTTAGAGAATCGATTTGAACGAGTGTGCCATTTTCAACGCTTGAAATCACTCCTGGTTGAATGGAGAATTTAATGAGAGCATGTTCGAATTCTTCGTTTGTCTGGTTAGATACAACAGCTGTGGTGATTGTTAGCGAATCTGCAATATCATTGCTAAATTCTACTTTCAAGTTTGCACCATATCTACCAGCATGAAGAGTAGCTGCGGGTTTAATATTGTTTCCCTGCACTCGAATCAAACGATAAGCCCGCCTTCCATTACAGCATGCTTCAGTTGCCAAGCTATAGGGGCGCTGCGATATCGAACCATAGTCACTGTGCGTATGACCCCAGAGAGCAAGATCAATCCCTAAATTATTGATATCTAATTCGTTATCAAAGTCAAAATGATAGAATAATATTTTGAGTTCTGAATTATTAGCTTGGTTCAGCCTATTATGAAGCCATGATAGTTGACCATCTGTAAAACTCGCTCCACCATAAATTTCTGATTTCCACCAATCATAATTTCGATATGCCTCAAGTCCAATAAATAAACAATTACCATAATTAAAACTGTAATCCTGAGTATATTGAGCGTTGCTTTCAGGTGGATTATTCAAGTACTTCCAGCCAAAGAATTTCCACCAATCTCTTCGTGCAGTTCCAACAGGCATCGGCGTATCACTCCAGCCACCAAGATCGTGATTCCCTGAAACAAGATATAGGGGCACATCAAGTTCAGCCAATATTTGTTTTGCTTTTGTATAATACCTGTTATTACAAAAGTTTTCCAATTCTCCTTCGTGTACAAAATCTCCTGTATGTAAAACAAACGCTGGATTTATTAAGTTAATGTCCTCTATAACAGCTCTAAAGTCATCCATTTCCGATGTATCCTGTTCATAACCATTCTGGTAACAATATGATGTTCTGGGAAGATGTGTGTCTGTAACATGGATGAAATAAAAATCATCATCAAAACTGGGAATCACTTGAACCGCATCTTTTTCACTATCAATATTTTCTCCAGTCACTTTTAATCTCAAATCATAGAGCTCGTGTAACATAGACTTCGGCAGGATGGCTTTCAACGCCCAAAGCTGCGTATCATCACGGAATTCATGAAGTAATGAAGTAAGTTGGATTTCATGGTTATTAAAAATGAGTGAAGCCTCCCACATAGTCGGGTTGGTAGATAAATCACAGAGTATTTCCAATGTATCACCAGGTTGAATAATAGTCGGGATATTGATAAGTGGACGCTGGATAATTGTCAGTGTATCACCAATTGGAGCGATACTGTCTTCCATTATATCTGATCGATAACGCGGCTCTAATTTAAAATTATTATTACTGTAACTTAAAATACCAGTTACTGAAACAAATGGTGTACCTGTCGGTGGAACTGTGTAAGTGAAATTCGTTGTTTCGTTGCCGATTCGGCATAAATTTCTTAGTCCTGAACAGGCGCCGGCTATATCATTAATTTCCCACTCACCATTTCCCAATTTGTTATCAGAAATGTAAACATTGAAGACTTTAACCAATACACTTTCATACGATTCTGATTTTGTACGGATATCGGCAGTCGTCACCATTTCTGTCTGCGGTAATGGATTCCCTGTACTTAAAGTTTCATGACTGTGAACAACAATTTCAGTCAACCCATTATTTTCAATAACTTCTCCTGTTATGTAGACTTTATCGCCTTCATTAGCCTGAAACGTTGCCGTGCTGTCCCATACCAGAATACCGCTCCAAGGTCCACCATTTGGCTCTTCTATATATGTTTTTCCCGGGTGAAAAATTCCTGTAGCTGCTGTTACAATACCAGAAGTTATTACCACTTTTTCAATTAGTGAGTTGCTCTGTTGAATTGTGTGGATATCATATTCAATAGATGTACTATTATCCACAATATCAGTCGTGTTTCGGGGTTGCAGTTTAAATTGACTATCACTGAAAACGAGGATTCCGGAAATCGAATTAATTTCAGTCCCAATAGCTGGTATATCATATAATAGGTACTGTGAATCATTACCAATCCGGCAAGCACCACTCCCATCATCAACAAGCCATTCACCATTTCCAAGGTTGTCATTGACAACAATTACACTGTCTACTTGAACCAGCACGCTCTCATAAGATTCGGTGGCCGCTGATCCTGTTGCGAGATCAGCTGTTTTAACCTTAACAGTCGCCAATTGGTTGTCTTTAGTTGAAACATAATACTGGTTGATCAAAATTTCTGTCGTCTCATTATGTTCGATAACCGTTCCGATAACTCTAATTTTATCTCCTTGAACAGCATTGAAATTCGCATCCCTATCCCGTACAACAATGCCGCTCCATGGTCCGCTATCGGAATCTTCTATAAAAGTTAGCTGCGGATGAAAGATTCCTGTAGCAGCAGTTACGATGCCTAATACGGCTACTTCTTTACCAATAAGCGTTACATTTTGTTGGACATTGTATATATCGGTTACAATTTGGGCGTTCGCTTTTAGCGTTAATAAAACAAATAATATAATGATGAATCCTTTTTTCATTTCTTACTCCACATATGATTATTATTCTTCCGGCTGATTATCTTACACAAAGGATTTTAGTATGTGTAAAATAGGCATTGCTACTTTACATATTCTTAACACCAAACTTGAATATGACTACTGCGTTCTTAAAGTATGAAAGTTATACACTAAACCCAATCTTTCACGTAACTAAATAATAATGGATATTCATTTATAGATTGTGGGTACAAAAAAATTTTGATAAAAGTGAGTAACCTGAAGATTTTATTGATCGCATAATATCTTCACTGCTTTTGCCGCAAGTAAAACATTATCAGTGGCTAGGATATCTGCGCCATCTTTGAACAATTGATTATAGATTTGAAAACCATGCCTGGAAGCTTTGCGGTCAAGGTTTCCCATAGTACCAAGTATTGCCCGAATGCCATGGTCATGTAATAGGTGATAAACATCTTTGGGTGGTTCATAGACACCTACAAAAGCCAGTAAGTTTTTTGAGTCAATTCCACAATCCAATAAAATCCGCGTTCCTTTAATCCCTTTAGCAGATGCAGATATCATTAATTTGGGATTTAATTTATGGTAATGTAAGGCTTGTTGTATATCATAAGTAATGACTATCGTGTAGCTCTCAGCATGTTTTTTCTGGATAATTGCTACAACTTCTTCCGGAGGCACTGACCTTTTAATATCTAACTCCACAATGGTTTTGTTACGTGCCCATTCCAGAATTTCCGCTAATGTTGGGATTCCATAAGAAGTGACTTTTCCACTATTATCTTTCAATTTTAATTTTTTGAGTTCTTTGAGTGTGTATTCGCTAACCTTCCCTTTACCAGTGGTAGTACGATCCAATGTTCTGTCGTGCATCATTACTAAGATTGAATCTTTGGATTTGCGCACATCGCACTCAATCAGGCAGGGAGCATAGGATAGAGCATTTTCAAATGTCGCGATACAATTTTCAGGAAAGCCGGGCATTGGGCCGCCACGGTGGGCGGCGATAAGCGGTTGTTTTTCAGGAGTCCAACGTAGATATGTTTGTAGTTCCTCAGGCGTTGCAAAAGAGACATAATGTTTCTTTTGTGATTGAGCATTTCCTGCCGCCACCAAATATAAAATGACGAACAGAATTGTTAATGCTTTAGATATTCTCACAATATTTTTAGTTTAATGATTTTGAAAATTGAATAACGGATTTCGGAAAACGAAAATGAATTGCAATTTACGAGCTTCAAAATTCCGTCGAAGCGTTGAGATTTGCAATACGTTCATTTTTTATAATTTATAGATATTAATCAACAAATAAAAAATCCTTTTTATCAGGGCTGCTCAACAGGCAGGTCTTCTTCTGAAACTGAGAATTGATAACGCTCAATGGAATTATTTCTTGTATCTGCAACATAAACTACATCGTTATCAGAGATCACAATACTAAAGGGGAAGTTAAATGTCGCTTCAGAAAGTCCTTTTCTACCCAAACTTGCCACCTGTCCTGCTCTATTTCCTTTATTAAAAAATTTATAAACTTTGCCACTTTCAGTATCTATCACAAAGATGTTGTCATTTTTATCTAACGAGATATCAAAAGGACCTTCGAATCGATTTAAATCCATAATTGGATGTTCATAAAGTGTGAATTGTGAAATATAATCCGTACCTTGCTTTGTTAATTTTTGGACAAGAAAATTTCCACCAAGTTGAGTAAAATAAATATTACCCTCTTCATCCACAGTTATTCCTCGGGGATTATCCACTGTCCCGGCACCTGAACCATAAGTAGCAATATCTTTTTCAAAAACACCATAAAACGTCGGTCGAATTCTTCCATTATTTAACTTGACGGCACCGCTATATTTTATCTTTAATTCAAGAATGCGATTGTTCCCTTTATCCGTAATAAAAATTGTACTGTCTGCTGAAGGACCAAAAGCTATTCCTTGAAATTTGGACGCTTCATTTTCATCGATATAAAATGGATGAATCCCTAAAACAGAATCAATTTTAGCTACATCGTCGGAAAAAATCAAATTTTGTTCATCATTAATTCCGGTTAATATAGAATCAACACCCATATTATTCAGATATTGATTCCAAACATAAACCGTATTTGTCCCGTTAACAATTAATAGATTTAATTTCGAATCGATGTCAACTCCAAGCGGTGTTGAAAGTGGTTCGATAGCATCTAAATTTTCGTGAGTAACCAAATTACCCGATTGAGAAATAGTTATTATTCTGTCATTAGCACTGTCAGCAACGAACAGGTAACCATCTTCACCGATAGCGATATCAACCGGCGTCATTGGATTAGAAGGATTATATCCTATTGTCGCTGCATCCCAGATGAGGTTCAAATGTGTATATGATGTATCGTTAGCTCCAAACGATTCTGGCGAACTAACTACCGTTGGCAGCTCCATTTTTTTACCACAGCCAAAACCGACAAAAAGCATAATACATAAAAAGACACTAATTCTAATTTTCAAAGCAAAATCCTCTAAAATTGAAATCCTAATGTAAATTGATGAGTCGAAGTTAAGTTAATAAAATCTTTATATGCATAATCGATCACGATTTTGGATTGACCAATATTTGTCACAAAACCGGCGCCAAAAGTAAATTTTTCATCATCATAATTTATTCGATAACCAGTGCGCACGTGCAGATGGTTCAACAATCCAAAATCCAAACCAATTACCGCGTTTTCTGCATTATCTACCGGGTGGTTTATTTGAAAGGAAGTCGTGATACTATATTGTTCACTTGAATAAACATCCATGGCAGAGCCCACACGGAATGTAGTGGGTGGTGAGAAGGCTTCATATTGACTTTCAGAATATCCCCCCTCTTTTGTTTTTTTCATGTAAGTTCCATCAGGTTTTAAATCAGGGCCAAAATTTACCAGGCTTACAGCAAAGCGTAAGCTTTTAAATCCTGTCCAGTAAAACGTGCCCAGATCAAGCATCCAACCTCCCATCTTGAGCCCGGCGAGATGCTCTTCAACATATTTTACTGATGCGCCAAAAGAGAAACGGGTTGTCATTTTTTTGGCATAAGTGAACGCCATAAAAGTGTCGTTGTAGCGGAAATATTCACCTGTTCCTGTCGGATGATAGACAGTGGTAACTTCCATGTCTGCCATGTGAAGCATGCCGCAGCTTAGGCCAAATGTACCAATTCGTGGAATATGATGAATATAGCCGATGTATTCATATTGAATATCCACTGGCCATTCAATATGACTCATAGTTAAAAAGTTTCCTGTTAGTTGTGCTGCTGCTGCCGGATTCCAGTACAGTGTAGTTGCGTCAGATGCCAATGCAACTGCAGCGCCACTCATTGCTGCTGCCTCTGCGCCAACATCAATTTTTAAGAATGTTGCAGCCGCTGTGCCAGCGCGTTGTCCACCTAAAAGAGGGAATAAATTTTGAGCAAAGGAGGTGAAAGGTATAGTTATTAAAAAAACTATAAATATTGAAATAACTTTTGTTTTCATATTCAGCTCACATTATATATTCTAAAAACAAATCTCACAATCTAATGTTTATCGTTATCCTTATTAAACTAAAACTTCATCGACAATCCAAACCGCACTGTCCTTGGCCAGCGGTATTTCGATGGATTTTCAATTGGATTCGGAGCAGGATTAATATCTCGCGTATAACTTTTTGTTAAAATATCACCCGGTCGATATTCACGCCCGGTATATGGGTTAATGATTCGTGGAATTTTAGCATCGAGTGCATTTTCTACTTGAATTAAGAAAGAAAAATTCATTCCCATTAAATCGAAATATTTGTAAATCCTGAAATCAAGTTGATGCCAATAGGGCGCCATTTTCGTATAAGGATTGGCGGAATCATATATTTCTTGTTCAATGTCGATAAGTTCAGTATATCTTTTTCCCGACTCAATTTCCCAATGAGTACTAATTCCCCACTGTTCGGGAATTTTCCACCCGAAGATTGGGAAACTTTCATTTTCACCAACAAAAAAATTGAGGTCTAAAGTTAATCGAAAAGGTCTATCCCAACCAAGGAAGTTCTCTTTCAACGGTTTTTCTGAAATTTTACCAGCCTGAACTAATAAATTGTCAGTTGGTTTTGAGCTTTTTCCTTTACTAACCGCATAAGTATAATTTAATGTGCCGGTTAAATACCTGGCATACCGTTGCTTTATTCGTATTTCAATCCCTTTTGAGCGGGCATAGTCCATATTCATATACATTAAGTAACTTATGTTACCCAGTCTTGGATTCTCCATTGAAATTCTTTCAGCTGAAGCATAATCAAACATATCTTTGTAATAAGCTTTGAATTCCGCCACTAAATTTTCATTAAACTTATGTTTTATTCCCAGTTCATAAGATACACTTGTTGTCGGATTTAAATTTGGATTTCCAAATAACTGGTATGTTGCTGCAGAAGTTGATTTTAATTTTGCATACACATATTGCCCCCTGGGGCGCTGCGAGAAATGACCGTAATGAAAATATAGAACGTCCCGGTCGGTTACCGGGTGCGATATTCCGATCCTTGGACTTAAATGTCCTTTGCCTCGATAGCCGAATATTTCAAAGGTATCGTCTTTAAATCTCTTTCGTGCAGCATCTGATATTATTATGGTTTCCGGATCATCGATTGCGTCTTGAACAAATTTTCCAGGGAACCAGTAATCATACCTTAACCCGATATTAACAATCATACCCTCATAAGTAATTCGATCCTGAATATAAAAAGTACCGGCATTGGAAAAGACATGGTAAATGTCATAACTGCGCCCGTACCCGGCGTCACTGTCAACCCAGGGATCAACTATATCTACCACCTGCATCTCGGTATAATCGTTTTCTATGCCGGCTTTGACATGATGCTTCTCAGTGACCTGGGAGGTGATACTGCCTTTTAAAGTCCATGTGTCGGCGTAATAATCATACCATTGCCCGTAATCGCCATAATCGTAAAATCCATCGCCGCGGCGTATTACCATATCCCCTCCTGGTCCGGGAAGATATCTGATCGGCTCTAAATCGAGACGTTCGGTGTAGTCAGACCAGTGTTTATTTTGTACTGAGCTATGCGTTGAATTATAAAAATTGCCAAGAGTAATTTCATAAAAAGTTCTTGAACTAATGGTGTGCATCCAGGATAAGTTACCCAATATTGCTTCCGACGTAAATGTCGGATAATTTTCAAGATTCTTGCTGTATTGATAAGGATAATAATTCCGTGAAATTACATAAGAGCGAAAGAAACCCTGGTTAATATTCAATGAACGATCATAAGAGATGGATAATTTTTGGTTGGGATTAATTTTCCAGGATAATTTTCCTAAAATATGCCAATCGTTTTCCTGGCGAGGCGCAAATGTGTTGAGACCTGAGCGGCTGGGAAAAAGTTTTGATGCCTGGGTCAGGTAAGTATCAGAAATATTGCCATAGCCGGATAAGAAAAAGGATAGTTGCCCGGGGATTTTTAAACCGATTGCAGGAAGAAGATAATTTGTGAAAAGCTCGGGACCACCAAAACTGAACTCAACGATCTGTGTGTTAAAATTATCAATTAGATCAAATCCGAAATGATCAGTTTTAAGTGTAATGCCGCCAGTAAAGTTTTGGCTTCCTTCTTTGGTAACCACATCAATAACACCAGACATAGCCTGTCCATACTCCGCATTAAATCCACCGGTGATTACTTTCAGTTCTTTGATGGCATCGGAATTTATATAAAGCGTATTTCCGTATCCGGAAAGCGGATCTTTGATAGAGATACCATCTACAATATACAGACTTTCATCTGCCCTGCCGCCGCGAATATGAATTTCATTGTCGCTTTTTACAACACCTGCCTGTTGAGCAATAATATCATTGACATTTTCGACAATTTTGTTTTCAATTTCGTCAGCAGTAAAATGTTCTTCCGAGGCTGTTAGATCAACTTCCAATAAGGGCCTTTTCCCAATAACCACTACTTCTTGACCAAAGGCGAGTACCGATTCCTCCAATTCAAAATTAATGGTTAAAGATTCACCGGCAATAACTTTGACGCCGGTTTTGAGTTGAATTTTGTAACCGATCATAGAAACCTTGATATCAAATTGACCGGGACTGACATTGTTGATAACGTATCTCCCATTGGGATCAGTTGCTGCTCCCATATAAGTACCTTTGATCACAATGTTTACACCGGGCAGAGATTCACCAGTATTAATGTCAGTTACAACACCTTCAATTTTCCCTTTGAACTGGTTTTGGGCAAAAAGAAAAGAATAATTGAGAATCAAAACTGAAAGAAATAATATTAATTTTTTCATTGTTCAAACTCTTCTAATAAAATGTATCGTAGAACTTGTTCCATATTTCCTTTACCATCTAAGTAATGAAACGGTAAAGAGAAATATATTGACTTTCCTAATCCGACTTCATAACGAATTCCAACGGGAGGTGACCCTTTGTAGGGAACTGTAACACTCGCAGTTGAATCAGGTTCCATGCGATATATCACTTCCGCATTGCGGCCGGGAATTAATGCGGATACTCTATTACCTATTAATTTAGCGAGTCTTAAATCACGCGTTGAATCTTCGTCCGTGTTGGTGAATGATGCTAACACATTCACGCCGGCGAATAATCTTCCCCCGGGATTCAATTTGTAAACCGAATCTATATCAGTAAATGTCCACATTGTATCTGGTGTTTCTTCATTGGCATTAGTAATAAAAACATTACCCCCTTCAGCAATATATTGAGTCAGGCTTAAACCTGCACTGGATAGGTTGGGTCTCCCATAGTGAGCGAACCAAACAACCTTTTTGAAATAGCCAAGATATGCTTTTACATCTGCTGTAACGTAAGGTAAGCTGTTTTGGGGATTAATCTCCGGAGTTCTGGAAGTGCCTATTTGCCAAACACTATATCCTTGGTCTCCTACAATATTATTTAACATCCCCTCATAAATGCTTTGTACGGTAAGGGTACTCTGATCTTGAGCAAAATCACTTACTAACAGTACGTCGCCGACTGGCTCTTTAACCACCCATGTGTTGGGAGTGTCAGAGTCCAAGGGATCGGGAAAGGATAGCGTTTTGCTTTGTGCACCGGCGATGTCTTCGGCTTTTACATAGAATGTGTGTTCACCGGGGGAGATATCTGTTAACCTAATAGAGCGTTCACTTCCGGGAAGTTTAATCCAGGATGTAGTATCATCAACTGTGTAATAGATATTAGTTACCGTTTCAATGCCATCCGGATCAATAACATCCCATATAAAGGTTCGAGTTGGAAAAGTGTAAGCAATTACATCAGCGCCCGTTATTGGTGCAGGCGGATTACTATTTACCTTGAATTCAATTTCAGGTTTTGAATTGAAAACAGGAAATGTTTGCACGGCAGGAGTTGGATCTTTTAAGCTGTCATTATCAACTGCCCAGACCCTTAAAGTGAAACGATCAAAATTTGTGCGAATGGGTACATAAAAAGTATCATATTCAGATGTTGTCCAGGTCGGTTCATCCTGGTGATCCCACTGAATATAATAACCAATTACCTGGCCATCGCTGTCATCTCCCCACCAATGTAAGACTTGTTTACTAGTGGTAGTGTCAATGCCAACGCTATCTACAGCAACTGAATCCAAACCTGCTTCTGCAATAAATAAAAATAAAAACGTTTCCGGTGGTTGATTCCCTTTAGGATGCGACTCTTTTTTAGGATGAAATGGATTTTTGTCGCAGCAGAATATCAAAACCTGCATGATAATAAAAATAGCGAAAATTAATCTAAATTTTTTTTTCATGATTTGTTTTTTATTAGTTTAATAAAATAAATTATCCTCCCGAAGATTATTAATCCTCGGGAGGATGAAATCAATTTTAAAAACAGGAAATTATTTCATCATCATCATTTTCTTTGAAGCTATAAAACTACCAGCTTTGATACGATAAATATAAATTCCTGTGGGTACGATATTACCGCTATCATCGCAGCCATCCCAGTTGATTACATGAAAACCGGGATTAAATCCATCATTAATCAATGTACGAACCTTCTGCCCAAGCATGTTGTAAATTACTACTTTAACCTGCTGAGCATCGGGGATCTCAAAATAAATCCTTGTTTCCGGGTTAAATGGATTTGGAAAATTTTGTTCTAATTTGTAAGAGAGTGGTATCCGTACAAAATTTGCATCTACACCAACGCTACTACCATAATCATTGACATCGCGAACTTCAATCTTGTAAGTGCCAAAGCTGAACAGAAAAACACCTTGAATCATGTCCACTTTGTCACCGGGGCGGAGCGTATCGCCAAAAGCGTACAGGTAGCCCTCACTCTTGTTTGTAAAAAAATTGGCAGAAATCATATCGTCATCTACCAGGCAGGTGCCACTACCATCATCAAATGTGGCATCGTAAGAGTTTATAGACATTAATGTGGCATTCTCAATTCTTACCGAAGTGCCTTCATACGATTCTACGGCTTCACTTTCACCATTCAAATCTCCGGTAAGCACCGGGACAGCATCCATTGCATTTCCGGAACTGACAGCCTTGAATGAATCAACTAAAATAGTTGTATTATTATCCCATTTATAATGCCAATCAGCATTATAGTCTGTGACTGTGCCATATACAGTTATTTCATCGCCGCGGTTTAAATTTGCATTAATGCCAAATGTAAAAATGCCATTCAGGGGACCTTCTGCATCTTGAATAACATAAGTATCATAGTTATTGTTTGCAGCAGTATCAGTGGTTACAATGCCGGTGATTTCTACATTGACACCTTCGAATGGTGAATCTGCTAATTCCCAGGGTGTATACTGAATATCGGCAATGCTGAGCGTCCCATCAGTAACAGGATAACAATAATTTAGTTTCGAGGTGTCAGGTGGTGTCATGGTGGATTGACCTTGAACATCCGTGGTAGTGATAAAGTAATTGACAAAACTGCCGGCTGCCTGAGCTGGAATGTCTCCGGAATACGTGTCGCCTTCAGTATTGTTCATAACAATTTTTGTGTATGCACCATCTCCGACTTTGTAGTGCACAGCGGTTTCAGCGATGGTCAAGTTAGTCGCAACATCAACGGATACTGTCACTGCATCCGATGGTGTGGGAATACCCGTTCCCCGCATATAATTACTGATAGCAGGTGGACCAGCGCCCCATACGATATCAGATGGGTATAAAGGTTCCAGCACATAGGTTGTTGAATCAGCATAACTGCCATAGTGATGATAAATCCAGCCGCGTATGGAATCAGCAATTGTGCCTGTTGGTGGATCAGGATAATTAGACAGGCTATCAGAATCATCATCAATCAGTAATGATCCTGTACCATCATCAACTGCAAATAATTCATACGGTGTTGGATTAATGTCAACAGCGGTCGCATCTTTAACATAGACCAGGCAAGTGCCCCACTGCTCGGCAGTTACTGGTAAACGTATATCACCGGTATTTACTAAATCCGGATCAGGAATTGGCTGGCCAAAATCAACAATATCAATGACACCTCCAATTAACCAGAATTCAGTCATATTGCTTTGAGTGGTTCGGTATTCAGTGATATAACCTTGCATTTCAATTATATCGCCTTCGAAGAGTGCAGGATATAAAGTTGAATCCGGATTATAGGACAAGAGTGAACTCCAGGGTCCGCCTCCAATTTCAGAAAAAAGAAACTTTATACCAGCTCCGGCATAACTTAAACCAGTGGGCATTGTTACTACCCCCCTGACTTTCACTGTATCACCAGGAAATTCTGCAGCATTAAAAGGATCCTCAGGATTCGTTGCATAAGAGACATCAGATAAACCATCGATAGGTGTGCGAAGCAGATCACTGGTCCTGACTTGTTGGATTCGCTGAATTCGAGTAAAATCACCGCCTTCAACAACATCCCAGGCAAGACGCGGTTCAATTTTGGTGTCATTATAATTATAATTCAAAACGCCGACAACGCTTTTCACTAAAGCATAATTAGCTGGTTTAAAATAGTAATCTGCTGCGTCATCTACACGACAGGGACCTGAACCGTCATCTATTTCCCACTCACCATAACCAAGATCCGGGTTTGTAATTACTGCATTGTTTACCTGAACAAGCACACCTTCATAAGCCTCAGAGTTAATTGCACCGGTTCCGATCTCTCCTGTTGTTACTAAGCTTGGTGCAACGGTTTTACCACTATCGAGTTTTACGTATTCGGTTATATCTTTTATTTCTGTTAATCCATAGTATTCAACTACAGTTCCGGTAATTCGAATACTATCGCCGTAAGCGTTTTCCCTGCCTCCATCATACACCATAACTCCGCTCCAGGGGCCGGAACCATCCTGGATGTAATAGGAACTCCCAAATGCCCAGATTTCAGCACTTACAACTCCTTCTACGGTTACAACCTGGTCTTTAAAAGGGGAATCACCGGAACCAGTCCCGGTTGTATCCTGCACTGCCGAGATGGTCGTTACAGTTTGGGCACTTACTGAATAAGTTAGAACACATACTAAAAACATTACAAATAACAACTTTTTCATCGAATCTCTCCTTGTTTTGTTTTGAGATTTTAGTGAATTAATTATTTGGAAAATACTATTGTTTGATACACCACCTCCTCTTTCATTTTTTTTGTTAAAATTATTTTATTACTAAAAATTTACCTGAAAATACTCTTCTTGTTTTTTCATCTTTGACGGTGAATAAGTATAATCCGGTAGCTATCGCTTGATCTTTATTAGAAATCAGATCCCAGGCATGTTCACCGCCGGAGAATGCTGTTTGTTGATTTTTAGTATTTTGTTCGAGCAGGGAGACATCTCTGCCATTATAAGTTTCCGCGTTGTGTTCAATTTCATCTACCAGGTCTCCGGCAAGCGTATAGATGCGAATGGTTGCCTCTGCTGGTAAATTGGCAAACCAAATAAGTCTTTCTCGCTCACCAAATCCATCCCAAAGCGCATTTGCTTTGTACGGATTTGGGTAAACGTAAATTTTTCGATTTTTTTCATCGGTTACAGTTTTACCAGGAATGGCATAAGTCAAATTCTCATACAGTGAACTCTCCATACTAGGAAGATTATTAATTGGATTACCTTTGTCGAACGATGTAACAGAGAAGAAGTATTTGCCTGGCCATCCGCTCAACAGGTGTTCATTAACAAATCGATAATGGTATTGTTTATCATTAATAGTAGTATCATGTTCTATAATTCTGAATCCGGTATCATATCCTAAGTTATCTACCAAATCAAATTGAGCTAACAGGGTTGCTTCTTCTTCACTAGCAGCAGTTTTCGGTGAACTATAAATGCGATAACCTTCAAAATCAATTTCGCGAGTAATGGGGTCTTCATATAATTCAGGGAGATTGTCCCAGTAAATTGTCACCTTTCCATCCCCTGGCAAAACTAATAAATTAGGCGAAGGTGGGGGAGAAGGTAGAATATAACGGTCGATGTTACCATTATGAGCAGAAATACTTCTTTGAAAATTATCATAAATATCTTCATCAATATCCAGATTCCCATCGCCATCACCAAATATTTGTTCGCCGGGATCCCAGCTTCCGTTCCCATTCAAATCAAATTCTACATTATAATCATCTTCGCCAGGATCAAGTATACCGTTTCCGTTTGTATCTTCGCCAGGATCAAGTATACCGTTTCCGTTTGTATCTTCGTTTGGATCAAGTTTGCCATCACCGTCAACGTCTTCACCGTTGTATGCGGTTTGTGCCCAATCTGAGTTGAGTCTTAAATTTCTTCGTCGTTGGGGTGAGTCAGATGAGCCTTCACCCCAAAAACCACAAACAATAGCGAATACGGCATTTACTGTGTCACCAGGCGCAAGATTTCCCAATGATCCCATTGACAAAGTTAACAGCCAGCTGGCTTGTTGATTTGGAAAACCTGCTGCTGGCGTTGTGGACAGTTTCTCATATCGTTCTTCATCAGTACTGGGCATAAAATATTCCGGGAATTGAGCATCCGCGGCAGTGCTCCATTGCCATTGGTCATAATGTACTTGAAATGTTTCACCCGGAACAGAAGCACCGAGCGCCCTTAATCCGAAATAACTTTCTGCACAGCCATTATCACCATCTACATCATATTGATAGCCCATATTGTAGTCTTTGTCAAAACCATCCAGGTTATCGTACCAGGAAAAACCGCCTCCCGGTTCATAAATGTTTGTGTAATTCATATTGGCAACTGAGCAATCAACCCATATACCAACATACACATCCTCTATGGGGTATGAAGAAATATTTGTGATCGTATAGTTTAAAATAACAAATGCGTCAGCATAAGAATAATTCCAGGCATAGGATTCGAAGTGAACATTAATACCAAGTGGGGTGTGACCAATTAATTCAATATCAGTACCCGGAACATTTGTGTTACGATCAGTAAAGTTGCAGATAAAATCCTGATGAGAAATAGCTTTAGGATCAAAATATGGAGATGTTACAATTGAAGAACGCTCTTTAACAGTATCACCTTCATCAGCAGTATTGGTGAATTCGAATCCTGCTTCGCCATATTGAAATACACCGTCAACAATAGCAGTTGAAACTAAAGTCTGGTGTTCGCCATTCATACCACCGATGCCACCAATCCATAAACCGGCATAAGAAAAATGCTCGACACGTTCTTTTTCTCTTCGAGAATGATATTTGTACTGGCATGATGGTTGTTCTTGCAGAGCGGATGACCAACCCTGTCCCAAAAGACCATAATTGGTCACTGTTAAACCTAAATTTCCAGCATCGTGAAAATGGCGGTAATCATCCACTGTTTTTTTATTTAATGATGGGGGCGGAATAGAATCACGATTGGTTGACAAAGGTTGACTCAATAAATTCCCAGTAAGAAAAAAAACGAACAAAATAATACGGAAAGAAAGTTTTCGGTTCATAATTTAATCATTTTCATTTCAAAGTATTAATATTATGGATCAAGAAGTTGTAATTTGATTATTGTTTTTGAAAGCAAGATAATATAAAAAAAATAACTCGGACAAAAAATATAATTAATAAAATTTGAAATGTCAAGTAAAAAATTTATTTTTTAAAGATTTTTAATGTTTTAGTTTTTTAAAATAAAACCAATCCTCTCAAATTTACCATCGATATTTTGCCGGGGGAAAATCCCCAAAATTTTACACAGCAAAGGATAAATATCAATATTCCAAATAGTGCCACAACGGTATTCTTTTTTGAATGAAGGGCCAGCAGCGTAAAAAATTCCGTGCATATCCAGGTGGAAATTATCATACCCGTGATTCCCTTTTGAAACAGTACCGTACACAAGGGATTTTAATTCACCTTTTTGTAATGACCAACCAGGCTCAGCAACAACTAAAATCGGAGAAATAAGCGGATGATTTGAAAAATGAAAATAATCCGGAACATCGTTTTTAAGGTAAACTTTGAAGTTGTTTTCATTTTGTTTTAGATTTTTGAAAACTGCACCAAGTTGCTCTTGAGGGCAGTCGATCATCATTAGTGGTCCTTCCCCCTGTATTTTACAATTGAAGCCGGAAGTGTAACTGTCGATATAGATAGTCCTTTTAGAATCAACAGAAGTCATGCCGTGATCCGATACTACAATGACATTTGTTTTGTGTAGTAAATCTATTTCCTTCAATTTGTCAATTAATAATCCCAGCATGTCATCGAGTCTCTGAATCGCATTGTTGATTTCCGGTGAATCAGGACCATTTCGGTGACCATAGGTATCAGTCGCCTCAAAGTACAGCGTAATAAAATGAGGTCGTTTCTGCTCCGGTAGTTTTAACCAATCTATCACACCTTCTATTCGATTTTCGTAAGGGCGGCTTTCTTCATAATATTCAACGTAAGTTGGTCTTCGGTAGTCCAGCGTAAGTTCGGAACCTGGCCAGAAATAACTTGCAGTGACAATTCCTTGGCGTTCGGCAGTCTCCCAGAAAGC
>JACKQG010001219.1_pt1 | contig 20332 bp, 18 predicted proteins | sample 8237621 | NCBI WGS metagenome assembly JACKQG01 (sample SAMN15677084, study PRJNA649215) | marine metagenome | biome: marine; feature: Black Sea; material: saline water; isolation source: suspended particulate matter (SPM) from the Black Sea western gyre | collected 2013-06-09/2013-06-10 | depth... | reverse complement strand
AAAAGTTTAAAAGTTAAAAAGTTTGCAAATGGAAATAATCTTTTAATAAAAAAAATGAATCTATACAAAAAAGCACTCAAATCTTTACGAACAAGATATTTCTTCACAGGATTATTGGAAAATGTTTTGTACTTAATAATTATTCTTTCCATTTTATTTATTGGCGCAAATTTTCTGATTAACACTTTCCAAAATAATTTCACAATTTTGAAATCAATTACAATAATTTTTAAACTTTTATCATTAATTGTGATATTATTTTATATCTTTAAAAGTGCTTCTAACATTCATTCTTTAGCATATTTTGCCGAAAAAGTTTCTGAAAAAATTCCCGAAAGTGAAGAAATATTTTTATCAAGTTACGAACTCGAAAAAAGCAGATTTAACAATAAAACTCAATATTATTCAGATGAAATAATTAATGCAAATATCAAACTCGCCAATGAATTTTCTCAGAAATTAAAGACCAAAAATATCATAGATTTTGCAATTCTTTTAAAACCTGTAAAATTTTTATTTCTCATTATTTTGATGTTTATGGTAAATTTTTTATTTCAAAAATCGAGTTTTTCCACATCATTTTTTGCTCTAACAAAAATAGAAAATTTCGCACCAAAATATGATGAAAACATTTATGTTTTTCCAGGAAATATAACTTTGCTAAAAGGTAAAAACCAGAAAATTAAAATAAAAAATTTTTATCCAAAGTTGCAATATTCGTTGAATTATGAAATTAATCGTCGCTGGAAATCGATAAATCTACAAAAAGATAATTATCTGTTTTTCAATGTTTGCGATGAAATGCGATATTTTGTGCAAAATAAATTCACAAATTCCGATACTTTCAAAATTAATGTTCTCGAAAAACCGACAATAAATAATTTGGATATTTTTTACGATTATCCATCATATTCGAAATTATCTAACAAAATCGAGGAGAATGTTTCTGGGAATATTATTGCTCTGAATGGAACAAAAATCACACTTTTTATTGATGTGAATAATGAATTAAACGATTATCGTATCGTCTTTTCTGATGAACATATAATGAAATTGAAAAAAATTAATAAATTCAAATATTCAACAAAATTCACGATAAATAAAAGTTTTTCTTATCATTTTTTTCTGAAAGATATTTTGCAAAATTTGAATCATCCGATTGAACGAACGGTCTATGCAGAAAGAGATTTTTCGCCGAAAATTGGAATTATTTCTCCAGCGAAAGATAAAATTCTTGCACAAAATATGACGGAAGATATTGAATATTTTGCATCTGATGATTTCGGAATTTCAAAACTGTTAATTAATTTTAAGAAAAATGATGAGGAATATCAATCAAAAATTGTTCAAAAAAATATCAATTCTACAAATTTCAAAAGCACTTATCAATTTGACTTAAATAACCAAAATCTACTTCCAGGCGATGTAATTTGCTACCATTTAGAAATTTTTGATAATTGCAATTTTCCAGCAAAGCAATCATCAAAATCAAATGTATATTTATTAAAATTTCCTTCAATAGAAGAGTTGTATGAGGAGATTCAAAAGGAGCAAGAAGACAAATTTCAAACTTTATCTGAAAAATTGAATGAAACTCAAAAAAACAGAGAAAAATTTGAAGAATTAAGAAGGAAATTTCTCAAAAAAGAAGAGATGAATTGGGAAGAAAAAGAGGATTTGAAATCAGTTTTGCAAAAGCAAAATAAACTTGCTAAAAAAGCTGAAGAGAGTGCACAGGAATATAAAAATTTTATTGAACAAATTGAAAAAAATCGTGTTGTTTCGAATGAAACTTTGGAAAAATTGCAACAAATTCAGGAAATAATGGAAGAAATCTCAACTACAGAATTACAAGAAGCAATGAAAAAACTTCAAGATGCAATGAAAGATATTACTCCTGAAGAAATGAAAAAATCCCTTGAGAATTTCAAATTTTCACAAGAAGAATTTCTAAAAAAATTAGAAGAGACCTTGAAGTTGTTGAGGAGTATTCAACTTGAACAAGATATGCAAAAATGCTTACAACAAGCGGAAGAATTAGAGAAATTGCAAAATGATTTGAATCAACAAACAAATGAACAAATTGATGAAGAAAAAAGGTTAGATGAACTTTCCGATGAGCAGAAAAATATTTCAGAAAAGTATGATAACCTTCAGAAAAATATTCAGGATTTAATAAAAAAATTATCTGAAAATAGCAAACAAAAACCTGCTCAAGAATTGCAAAATGGACTTTCCAAAATGGAAGAAAGTGAATTGAGTGAAAATATGCAGAATGCTGAAAATAAGATGAAGAAAAATGATTCTGAAAATTTGCCATCGATGCAAAATTGTATCTCACAAAGTTTTTCTCAACTCAAGCAATCCATTCAATCTGCGCAAAGTATGATGCAATCAGCTATGCAGAAAAAGATGCAAGAGTTGATTGAAAAAACTATTTTTGATTTACTCTATTTTTCGCAAAAACAGGAAGAATTTCTCGATGAAAAATATACTGCTTACGATATTTTAGATGAAGAAATTGCGATGTATGATGGCCTGAAAAATTCGATTAATAACTTGTTTAGTATTCCACAAATTATGTTACTGTTGAGTCCAAAATTTTCTTTTCATACCGCTGAAACTTTTAATGAATTTGAAAAAATGTTCGAGAAAATCAAAAATAGAAGAAATTATCGCATTAACAAAAATAAGCAGCAGATTTATGTTTCATTGAATCGAATGATAATTGATTTGCTTCAATCTCAACAATCTTCCGGTCAAGGTGGGGGAGGAATGCAGAGTTTGCTTGAGCAACTTCAGCAAATGTCGCAAGGTCAAGGTTCGATAAATATGTTTACACAGGCACTTTTTGAGCAAATGATGCAACAACAAATGCAAGGTTTATCACCAGAGCAAAGAAATATGATTGGAAGAATTGCTGCAGATGAAAAGCAGATAAAAGAAAATATGGAGAGAATTTTGCGGGATTTTCCTGAAACAGAAAAATTACTCGGTAATCTTGGAGATCTTGAAAAGGAATTAAAAGAAGTGCTAAAAAAACTTGATAAAGGTATAATCGACAAAGAGTTAATTGAGCAGCAAGAAAGGATTTTTTCAAGATTATTGGATGCTCAAAAATCTGTACATCGCCGGGATTTCAGCAAAAAAAGAGAATCAAAATCTCCTCAAAAACAGATTTTTCAAACGCCAGATTCACTAATAGTCAAAGAAGAAAAAATTCAAATAAAAGATATTTTGAAATTTATAAACGAAAATTATCCAGAAGAATATCATCGCCTTATTAAAAAATATTTGGAAAAAATTCAAAATGAAAAGTAAATTATTTTTTATTATTTTGTTTTCTGTTCTATTCTTTTCCAGTTCTATAAATGCCTATCAGAAAGAGGATTTGCTGAAAATTAAGCTACGGCAAGCAACAAATTACGAACGGCAGAATAAATTTCATATTGCTGAAAAAATTTATATTCAACTGCGTTCAGAATTTCCACACAATTTTCAAGTAATCGAAAAAATGTGTACTTTGTATTTACGACAAAAGAATTTTGAAAAGTTAAATAATATCTTAGAATCTGAAAAAAAATATCTGAATGACGAATTTATTTCATTAACTAAAATAGATATTTATCTCAAAAAAGGCGAATTGGAAAATGCAAAAAAAGAAGCTAATGTGCTAATAAGAAGCAAGTTAGGAAATCATTCATATTACAAAAAGATTGCTGAAAAATTTACAAAAAACTTGTATTTTGATGAATCGATAAAATTTTATAAAAAAGCGAGAAAAATTTCTCAAAAACCGGATTTATATGCCTCAGAAATGGCTTTGCTTTATCAATATCAAATGGATTTTCAATCTGCAATCGATGAATATTTGAATATGCTTGATGATAAATCGTTCAGTTTAGTGAAATATCGATTGGACAAATTGAATGTGAATTCTGAAATTGTCATTGAAGCTATCAACAATAAGCTGAAAAAATCTGAAAGCGTACTTTTGAAACGGCTTTTGGGTAATTATTATCTAAAAAATAATAACTTCGATGAAGCGTTTTTGGTTTTCGAGAAACTTGGCACAAGTTATCTTCTAAATTTTGCTGAAACGTGTGAAAAACTTGGCCTTTCACAATTGTGCATAAAATCGTATGAATCAATAATAACGGGCAGTTCAAGCGAAACGCAGATGTTATCAATCTTTGGCAAAATAGGGGATGTCTATTATCGATTGCAAGAATATGAATTTGCATACAATTATTTCATTAAATTTTGGGAGTTATACGAAAAAACTCGAATACATTTTTCGCAAAAAACAATCAGAAATGTTTTGATAAAATTGGTAAAATTGGAGCTTATTTTACATAATTCAGCAGAAAATTCAGAAAGATTTTTGCAGAAAGCAAAGCAGTTTACAACAAATCAAAATGAAATGGCTCAACTCTCTATCGCACTTGCTGATTGCTATTTACATACTTCTAAATATGTTGATGCTGCGGCAGTTTTAAATACAATTATTGAGAAAAAACATATTTTTATTGAGGTTAAATCAAAAGCAAAATACAAACTATATTTATCATATATTTTTTCAAAAAATTTTGAAAAAGCGGATTCAATTTTTACAGATTTTTTGAACTTTGATGATGAAAATATTTACTTGAATAATATTGTTGCAATAAACGATTTCATCAAGCATTCATCGAAGTTTACGGATGAGTTTGTCGGTTTCCTAAAATCCATAAATGGATTGAAAACATCAGAAATTGAAAAGAAATATGATAATCTGATAAAAATTTGCGAAAATAAAGATTTGCTATTTATAAAAATTCAAATGAGTGCTTATTACCTGCAAAATAAAAATTATGAGAAATCATTGTTGATATTTCTTGAGCTATCAAAAATTGATGAAGTTGGAAAATACGATGAATATATTCAAAAAAATATCGGTGATTGCTATTTTTATTTAAAGAAATATTCATTGGCAAAAACTGCTTATAAAAAATATTTAATAAATTTTCCGGTTGGAACTTTTGCACCGGAAGTCAGGAATCGTTTCAATCTGACTGACTAACAATGTCTGATAATGTCTGTTATGTAAACATAAGGATATTTTTCTAATTAACTGTTGTTGTGTGGGTTAGATTCTTGCTCCCTATTCAGAATATTTATCTTGACATAATTATTTAACCGTAAAATATGAAAAAAAAGTATAAAAGGAATTTTTATGAAAAGTATGACAGGATTTGGAACTTCGGAATATTCTCAAAATAATCTGAATATAAAAGTTACCGTGCGTTCATTAAATAGCAAATATAATTCTGTTAAATGTAAAATCCCGAGAAATTTTCCACAACTTATATCGTATAAGATTGAGAAAATAATTCCAACTTTAATAAAGCGTGGCAACATTCATATCAACATCACGATTAGCGATTATCGCGACAAATTCCCAAACCTTAATGCAAAACACAATCTTATTGAGAAATATGTAAATCTTTTAGAAGAGATTAGAGAGAAAAATAATTTGGATTCCAAAATCACAATTTCTGACATATTAAACATCGGAAACATCTTCGAGTCCCCTACTTACGATTACGACACCTCTGATTTTCTTGAATTAATTTTAAATTTAGTAAAGAAAGCAATTAATGAGCTTGAAATCGTTAAAAAAAGCGAAGGAGACAATCTCGAAGAATTTTTTATTAAATCTATAAATAAAATTGAGGTCTCGCTCTCAACAATAGAATTGTCCATCGATAGTTTCAAAGAAGATTTGAAATTAAAGACAAAAAAACGTTTAGAAAAACTTGCTGACATTGAATTTGGTGAATCAAAAGATAAAAATTTCCTTTTAATTGTGTCTCATTTTATCGAAAAATATGATATCACCGAAGAAATTATTAGAATAAGAAGTCATATTAAGAAATTTAACGAACTCATCACTGGCGATAGTGAGCCAATCGGAATTTCATTACTCTTTTTGATACAAGAAATACAGCGCGAAATTTCCACATTATCAGCTAAATACAATTATGTTTCGATGTATCCTGAGATTTTGAAAATCAAAGAAGAAGTTGAAAAATGCAAGGAACAAGCGCTTAATGTCGAATAGATCTAACAAAATTTCTGATCTGAAATCTCAAATATCGTGGACATCGTTTCCGCTAATTGAAAATCCTTTGCAATCATTTTTACTACTCGCATTTTTTATTTTAGTTGTTCTTTTCGTTTTTGAAATTACAAAAAACATTTTTTGGATCTTTATTTCGCTATTTTTTTTAATTTCATCACTCTTCTCGTATTTTATTCCAACTACTTACAAATTTTATGATAAATTTCTTCAAATTCAATATCTGTTTTTTAGTCGAGATAGAAAACATTCAGAATTTAAATGCTTTTATGCCGATAAAAAAGGTGTGATGTTAAGCACATTTTCGAGACCGAGAAAATTAGATAGATTTCGTGGACAATCGATTCGGTTTTCAAAGAAACAAGAAGAGAGAGAAAAAGTTTTGCAATTTCTCGATGAAAAAATTGGAAATCGTTTTTGATGTCAAAACGGATAAAATCTTCAAAAATTCTTTACTTTTTTAGAAAGAACTCCTCAAAAAAATTTTCTTCTGCGGAACTTGCACGCATTTTACGGATAAAAAAGCAGAAATACAAAAATCTAAGAAAAATTTTATATAAACTTGAAAAACAGAATCTTATTTTAAGAAAAGGAAAAAAATATTTCATAATTCCTCAATACTCCGTAATCGTCGGTACTTTCGATGCAATTGCCATTTCAAAAGGATATTCATTCGCATTTGTTCGCACAGAAAAAAATGACATTAAAATTCCTGTCAAACAGTGTCTGAATGCTTACAATGATGACATTGTGGAAGTTCAAATTACGAAAAAAACACGAAATGGATTTACTGGGAAAATTCAAAAAATTGTAGAAAGGAAAAATAAAACAATAGTCGGAAATTGCTTCAAAACAAACGAAAAATATCTTATTAAACCTGATAACACCAGATTTCATAATATCGTCGAAGTGATTAACGCAAATGACGAAATTTATAAGAAAAAAATTTTGATTGAAATAACAAATTGGGGAAATTATACAAAAAATATTTTACCTGCTGGGAAAGTAATTGAAATCATCGGAGATTTTGATGATCCGAAAATTGATTTCATTTCAATTATAAAACAATTTAATTTACCCGAAAAATTTCCAGATACTGTTTTACAGGAAAGTAAAAAATTTTCAGAAACTATTGTCAATAAGGAAGTTAGTAGACGAAAAGATTTCAGAAATCTTACTACATTTACGATTGATCCGATTACCGCTAAAGATTTCGATGACGCAATTTCATTCGAAGACATTGCCACGGGATATCGGCTATATGTTCACATTGCGGATGTGTCAGAATTTGCAAAAGTAAACTCCCCTACTTTGCGGGAAGCGTTTGAAAGAGGAACCAGCATCTACCTTCTTCAAGATGTTATCCCGATGCTTCCGCAAAAACTAAGTAACGATTTGTGCAGTTTGAAACCGAATCGAGATAGATTAACGATTTCTGTAATTATTGATTATGATAAAAATTTCAAAATTGTTCACAGAAATGTTGTTCCATCTATCATAAGAAGCGATGCTCGACTGAGTTACGATCAGGTTGATAAATTATTTGAAGAGAAAAATGAGAATGATATTGATCCAAAAATAGGAAAAATTCTCCTGAAATTGCGACCATTAGCAAAACATTTGACCAAACAAAGATACGCTCGAGGAGGATTAGATTTTGATCTTCCAGATTCCGAATTCGAATTTGATGAAAATGGAAGTCCAATTAATATTATGCGTGTGAAAACGACCGAAAGCCATCTCCTAATTGAAGAATGTATGCTCGAAGCAAACCAATTTGTTTCTGAATTAATTGCCCAAAAATGCAATGCTGGAATATTTCGTATTCACGAGCCGCCTGATTCGGTAAAAATGGGTGAATTCGCTTTGTTGGTTAAATCATACAATTATACTTTAAATTTTTCAAATAGTGATAAAAATATGGCAATAAAAGAATTTTTGGATTCTATTCAGAATGAAAATCATCACAGAGTATTTGATACGTTGCTTCTACGAAATTTGATGAAGGCGAAATATTCACATCAAAATATCGGGCATTTTGGATTGGCTTTGGATTCTTACACACATTTCACATCACCAATTAGACGATTTCCCGACCTTGTGGTTCATCATTTGCTGAAGCAGTTCGTTTTCAAATGGACAGAAAGTCGCTTTTCCATAAATGAAATTAAGATGTTTTCTCAAAAATCTTCTGAGATGGAACTTGTTGCGTTGAATGCAGAAAGAGCCATTGGAAAATTAAAGAAAAATCGATTTATGATGGACAATATCGGAAAGTCATTCAGAGCGTTAATTGTGAATTTTAATAAGAAAAATATCTTTGTAGAACTCGATGAATACCCAATTGAAGGATTCATTCCCCTATCTTCTTTAAGCGATGATTATTATCAATTTAATAGTGAAAAATATTTTTTAATTGGTAAAAGAAGTAGACAAAAATTTCTTCTTGGACAACAAATAAAAGTAAGAGTAAAAAATGTTGAAAGTGATATTGAATTTCAGCTGAAGTCATAATTATAAAATATGAAAAAGCAAGATAAAGAAGAAATTGTTATTTTATGTAAGATACGCAATACTATGCAGTTAGACGCAATATCTGAAATTTTAGATGAGAATGATATTCTCTTTGGTTTCAAAAGAAAAGGATTATCAATTGCAAGATATTTTGCGGCCAGTGATTCTAATATTGAAATTTATGTGCATAAAAATGATAAAGAAAAAGCGTATGAACTGATTAAACTAATATTGAAGACACTTGATATTGGTTAATGTGTTTTTTGTATTCATAAGATTCTCCTTTTTGTGTGGCGGAAAATTTCATAAATTTATTAATTTCAAAGTAAAAAAGTAGCAACAGCACATATCATCTATCAACTATCTCTTAATGGATTGGTGAATAGCTTGTCTAAGTTTTTCTGGTTCATCAGTACCAATACGATACTTTTTGCCACTTTTCATCTTAATCTCGACCGCAAGAAAGCCAGACACATTATATAAAATGCCATGTGGCGTTATTCTGATTCCCCACCCATAATACCAAGGATTTTTTATTGCTTTGCAGAATATAATATCTTTTAACAAAAATTTTTTACCAATAATTCCAGGACCGAATTTAATTCTGAGAAATTCACTGTCTATCACAACGGTGAGTCTACTAAACATCCACAATGTTAACATAATTATTAAAATCACAAAAAAGCCCCCTAAATTAAATCCATAAAAAAACATAAAGAAAATCATAAAAGCCAATACAATACACAGAATAACTAACATTAAATAGCCAACTTGCATGTGTTCATATCTTTTATGCATTTTTAGTTTGCTCCTTTCAGATATTATGTGCAATTGTCAAAACCAATCTGTGAGAGAAGATAGCAAATTATTATTTTACTATTTCCCCACAGTCCCAAAAATATATCTTCCATTTTTTATCAATACTTTGTAATTTTCATTTTCTGGAATTACCAACAATTGTTTGAGATTTTCATCTTCATTTTGCCACGAATATTTTACTTCTCCAATAAAAATTGTGTGGTCGCCACTTCTTATTTGGCTAATTGTCTTGCATTCAAAATTCACAACAGCATCTTTCAAAAGTGGTATATCAGATAATTTCCCCATTTGAGTTTTGATATTATATTCTGAAATTTTATCCAAATTTCTGCCGGAAATTACGCCACATTTCATAACCTGTCTTCCCATTTTTGTGGACGGAATTGACAGGACGAATTTTCTATTTTTGGATAAAAGCTCATACGAATATCTTTTTTGTGCGACTGAAATTGCAAACATCGGCGGCTCAAATGAAGTGTGCATAAACCATCCAAGTGTGATTACATTATATTTTCCATTTTCTAACTTTGAAACTGCCAAAGCTAATCTAGATGGGCGATTCATTCTTTTTATTGCATCGCTTCGATAACATTCAATCATAATAATCCCTTTCTCCTTCGGATGAATAATTCTAATGATAAAAGTAAAATTGCGACCACAGGCACATACCATTTTCGCCACAATTCAATTTCTTTTGTCCTTTTTATCTCTTTCGGCTTTCGTTTTATTTCCAATAATTGTTCAAAATCTTTTTCAGAACGAATAATCTTTCCATCTGTTTGTGAGGAAATAAATTTCAAAAAAGATGAGTTTATTCCTGTTGAACTATCTTCCAATGGCATCGATTCGATAAGAAATTCTCCTTTTGATATAAGTGTATGATTTCCCAAAATAGTTTCAACTTGGAAATTGTATTTGCCTTCTCTTAAGCCACTTACAGCAATTTTATATTTATCATCTTTCTCGATAAAATATTTTTCGATAAGAGAATCCTGATATGAAATTTTCAATAAAATATTTTGTTTAGGAATCGAATTCATCTTTTCATCAAAAAGGAGAGCAGAAAATTCGACCGCCTCGCCGCGCATATATTGCAATTTGTCTGTCGTGCAGAAAAACCGTTTCTTGATATCGGTATTGATAAGCCAATTAGCAATTGAGTTGAAAAATTTATCAAACCATTCATTTTGTGAATTTTCCCACATTTTCCAACGATAAAAACCATCTACAGCAAACATCAAGACATTTCCATTAAAGTGTTTTGAGAAGGCGATAATAGGATTTTTCGTTTGAAGATTTGCAATTGCAAGTATCTCCGCGCCCTTCTTCTTATCATAAAAATATGCAGTAATTGGTGGTAAATTTTCGCATATTTTTTGAGTTGCATCATCTGTTTTTCCAAAAGCGAAACTCTGATAATCTTTCGTAAGATTTGTAAACGAAATATCTGCGATAATCTCATCAGGATATTTACTCTTTTCCAAGGGCAAAATGTCGCTTATTTTATTATCAATTTTGCCAAAATAAATAACATTTCCACCACGCATCACAAATTTTTTTATATTATTATATTCACCGTTTGATAGGTTAAAATTATTTTTATTATGTAAAATCAGCAAATCAGTTTGAAGGATAAAATCTGAAATATCGACAATTTTATTATTTGAATAATATCCATCTTTTCGTTTTTCAAGAAGATGTAATTTGAATTTTTTATTTTTGAGTAACGCACGATGAACAAAGGAAATATCCCAATTTAAATTAGAAGTTAGAATCACAATATTTGCTCGATTTTTTGCAACGTTGAGAAGAAATTCTCTTCGATTATTTTTAAGATTATCTTCAACCAAATCTTCAAATTCTACGGAAATCTGTAACTTTTTGAATCCAATTTCCTGAGGTTTGTAATCCAAAATTATCTCATTTTTATTATCAATATTTGAGAATTTTTTCTGAGAAATCAATTTATCTTTTTCCAACAAATTTACGATGATTTTCTGATTTTTTTTGAAATTCTCAAGCAATATTTTTATTTCTGTTTTTGAATTTAAATAAACTGGGTTATTCGTAATCACATCTTCAATTGATAAATCTGGCGACTGAATATTCTCTTCTAATTGAAGAACTGAAACTGGAATATTGATTTCTTCGAGAAGTGAAAAATTGTTATTATTGTGATTCAAGCCGTCAGAAAAGAGAATAATATCAGAACTATTACTGTTTTTTTCCTTTTTGGAAATTTGATTTAACGAGAGAAAAATATCGGTTCTGTTTGTATCATTTTCAAGTCCATTACTGAATTGATAAGTTTTGAAATCAATTTTATTACTTTCAAAAAATTTTGATAACTTTAAAATCCATTCTTGCATAATAACTTTTTTGCTTTTTTCGCGATTAAGATTTTGACTCATACTTTTGCTGTCATCGATTGCAAAGATTGTGATAGAATCCTTTTTCGTTACTTTGTTAATATGCAAAATTGGACTTATTAGCAAAATAAGAACGATAAAAAAAAACAGAAATCTGAGCATCCCCAAAAACCATTTCATACTGTTAGAAATTGGCGGATTTGTTTTTTTGTAATAGAAGAAAACAAGAATTGAGAAGATACAAGCGAGAAGAAAAATTGTAATCATAACAATTATTTTTCGTTAAGTTTGAACTTTTTTATGAGATTTTTTGCTGCATTTTGTTCGGCAGATTTTTTTGAATTTCCATTCCCTTTTGATTTATATTTATTGGCAACATTTAGCTGAACATAAAATTTTTTCCTGTGCGATAATCCTGACTCTTTCACAATTTCATATTTGGGATTTATTCTAAATTTTGATTGAGTCCATTCTTGCAAAAAACTTTTATAATTTTTCAAACCATCTTCGCCGAGAATCTTCTCCCAATTTGATAAAATAAGATTGGAAACTACATATTTTGCTTCCAAATAAGAACTGTCCAAAAATATTGCGGCGATAAGCGATTCCATTGCATCGGCATTTACAGAAAGAACATTTTTTGCATCTTTTTTGAGCTTAGTATTTCCGTTAAAAAAAATAAAATTGCTTAATCCAATTTCTTTAGCTTTCCAATTTAGATATTTTTTACTGACAATTTTGGAGCGAGTTTTTGACAATTTTCCTTCGTTTTCGTCTGGAAATTTCTGAAATAAATATTCAGTTATTATTAATTCCAAGACAGAATCCCCAAGAAATTCTAATGTTTCAGATTTTTTTGGATAGGTTTTCGGAGTTGAAGATGAGTGTATCAAAGCATTTTGAAGGTTTTTTTTATCTTTGAATGAGTAGTTTATTTTTTCTTCTAATTTGCAAAGGGATTTCTCCCATTTGCGAAATTGTTTCGATTGTTTGTTCAAAATTTTTTACTACAATTTGATGATAGATTGCGAAATATTAATTTAATTTTTTGAAAACGAGACTTGCATTATGACCACCAAAACCAAAAGAGTTGCTTAAAGCATAATTTATTTCAAGTGGAATTGCCTTCGTTGGATTGTAATTCAAATCACAGTCAGGGTCTGGATTTGTCAAATTTATTGTTGGATGGATTTTTTGTTCCTGAATAGATTTCACGACAGTGAGGGCTTCGATTGCGCCAGATGCACCAAGCATATGTCCAATCATTGATTTAGTGGAATTTACTTTTAAGTTATATGCGTGATCGCCGAAAGTTGTTTTGATAGCAGCGGTTTCGCATTTATCATTAAGAGGAGTGGAGGTTCCGTGGGCATTGATATACTGAATATCTTCCGGTTGGATTTTTGCATCTTCAAGGGCATTTTTCATTGCAAGCGCACCACCTTCGCCGCCAGGAGCTGGCATTGTAATATGAAAAGCATCGCAAGTTGCGCCATAGCCGACTATTTCGGCATATATTTTCGCTCCGCGTTTTTTAGCATGTTCATATTCTTCGAGAATCAGAGTAGCTGCTCCTTCCGATAGAACGAATCCATCACGCTCTTTGTCGAAGGGTCTACTCGCTTTTTGTGGTGAATCATTTCTTGTGGAGAGAGCTCGCATAATCGCAAAACCTCCGAGTGTTAGAGGAGTAATTGCTGATTCTGCACCGCACGAGATGATGACATCCACAGCACCAAATTTTACTGCGCGAAATCCTTCGCCTAACGCATTTGCGCTTGAAGTGCAAGCGGATGTAATATTGAAATTCACACCTTTTGCATTGAATAAAATTGCAATTCTTCCAGCCGCAATATTGGAAATCATTTTAGGAATGAAAAATGGATTGATGCGACGAGGACCTCTTTTGATAAGCTGCTCAACTTGTAATTCAAAAGTTTCCATTCCGCCAATTCCAGTTCCGGTTATTACTCCTATTTTTTCAGGTGAAATTTTACCTAAATTTGAATCTTTCATCGCTTGAATAGAAACTGCTAATGCATAATGACAGTATTTATCCATTTTGCGAGCTTCTTTTCTGTCGATATAATCCTGAACATCGAAATTTTTCACTTGCCCAGCAATTTTCGAGCTTATATCGGTAGTATCAAATTTTTCTATTGTAGATATACCAGATATTCCTTTGCAAAGATTTTCCCAAGTTTCTTCCACATCTAATCCAAGAGGATTGATTGTTCCCAAACCGGTAACGACTACTCGTCTTGTCTTCATCATAATACCTGTAATTTACAGCTATATAAGCTATAAAGATTTTTTTCTAAGATACAATTTTTGATTTTTTTATTACTTGATTATTTTAATTTTGTTTCAAGATATTCGATTGCTTTTTCTACAGTTGTCAATTTTTCGGCATCTTCGTCAGGTATTTCGATATCAAATTCCTCTTCGAATTGCATAATTAATTCGACAGTATCAAGAGAATCTGCGCCGAGATCTGCGATAAAATCAGCAGAATCTGTAATTTCACTCTCTTTTTTCCCCAATTGTTTTCCGATAACTTCTTTTACTTTTTGTTTGATTTGTGCGTCCATTTTTTCTCCTTTTTTTTATGGAATTTTAGATCATTCCGCCATCTATTACGATTGTTTGACCAGTAATATAATCTGAATTATTGTCACATAAAAATAGTGCTAACTCTGCAATGTCGTGTGGTTTACCAAACTTATTTAAAGGAATACTTTCAAGATATTTTTGTTGAATTTCGGCTGGCAATTTTTCTGTCATTTCAGTTTCTATGAATCCTGGTGCGATTGCGTTTACATTGATATTTCGTGGTGCAAGTTCTTTGGCGATGGATTTCGTAAATGCGATTATGCCACCTTTTGATGCCGAATAATTTGACTGTCCTGCATTACCAGTAATTCCTACAACAGATGAGATATTTAAAATTTTTCCATGTCTTTGTTTCATCATAATTTTGGCTACTTTTTGAGTGCAAATAAATGTGCCGGTCAAGTTCACCTTCAACACGGATTCCCAATCCGAAAGTTTCATTCTGATGAGTAATTTATCTTTGGTGATTCCGGCATTATTCACTAAAATATCGATGCTTCCGAATTTTTCAATAACATTTTCCACAAGATTTTGCACTTCATTCTCGCTTGTAATATCACATTTTATTCCGATTACATTCGGATTAAATTTTTTAAGTGATTTCACTGTTTTATTAATTTCATCTTGAATAATATCGACAATGACGACATTTGCCGCATTTTCAGAAAATTTCTTTGCAATATCTTTTCCAATTCCACGAGCACTTCCCGTGATAATTGCAGTTTTATTAGATAAATTTTTCATAGATAAACCATCTTAAATTTCGCTCAAAATTTTTTTTATGTCAGAAATTTTGTCAATATTATATCGTTTTTTTTCTTTTTTTATTGAACGAATCATACCAGAAATTATTCGTCCTGGACCAAATTCAATAAATGTATCAACGCCGTTATTCGCCATATATTCGATGCTTTCAACCCATCGAACTGGCGAAATTATTTGCTTTTCTAAATTGTTGATTATCTCTTTCGATTCAGTTTCTGGTTTCGCGGTTAAATTTGAAATAATAGGAATTTTTGCATTTTGAAAATTGATATTTTCCATTTCATCACGTAACCATTTTGCCGATTTTGAGATTAATGGAGAATGAAAAGCACCGCCAACAGTTAATTCAATTACCCTTTTAGCGCCGTCATCCTTGCATTTCTGCATTGCCTTTGAAACTGCTTTTGACTCGCCACTGATTACAGTTTGGATTGGAGTATTAAAATTTGCAGCAACCACAATTCCCGAAATATTTTCGCAAATTTCGCTGACAATATTTTTCTTTAGTCCGATTACAGCAGCCATTTTGAATGGCACTTTTCTGCTTGCCTTAATCATAAATTTTCCCCTTTTATGGACTAAATAAATAGCGTCTTCCAAAGAAATCGCATCAGTATAAACGAGAGCGGAAAATTCTCCGAGAGAGTGGCCTGCGACAAATTTCGGAGTAATTTTACACTTTTTTTGAAAATATTTTAAAGCCAGCAAACTATGAAGTAAAATCGCAGGTTGAGTGTTATGCGTCTGTTTAAGCAAATCGACAGGTCCTTCGAACATTATAGATTTTAGGTCGTAACCTAATTTATCATTTACAATGTCGAAATATTTTTTGAAATCCGAAATTTCATAAAAATCACTTGCCATTCCGACATATTGTGCACCTTGACCAGGAAAAACAAACGCTATATTATTCTTAGTATCATTCATTTTTTAAAATTATTTTCATCAAAATAAATTTTATGCTAATATCAATATCTAAACAAAATGCTTCCCCAAGTAAATCCAGCACCAAATGCATCAAATAAAACGAGGTCACCCTTTTTGATTCTTCCCTCTTCAACTGCTTCAGCAAAAGCGATAGGAATAGTTGCTGATGAGGTGTTGCCATATTTTTCAATATTTACTATTACTTTTTGAGAATCTAATTTTATCCTTCGAGCAGTTGCATCGATTATTCGCAAATTAGCTTGGTGTGGAACGAGCCAATCCAGGTCTTCGCCAGTAAGACCATTTCTTTCTAAAATTGTTGTAGCAGCGTTTCCCATAGCTTTTACAGCTGCTTTAAAAATTTTATTTCCTTCCATTCTCAAAGTGTGAAGATTTTTTTTTACCGATTCTTCTGAGGCAGGAATTCGTGAGCCGCCGGCTGGCATATAGAGAAGGTCGCCGTATTTTCCGTCAGCAGAAAGGTAAGTATCGATAATTTCGGAAGTTTCGCTTTTTTTTGCACGCGTAATTAACGCAGCACCAGCACCATCACCGAAAAGAACACAAGTATTTCTATCAGTCCAATTCGTGATTTTGCTAAGAATTTCAACTCCGACAACTAAAGCATTTTTTATTATTCCGTTTTCTATGAACTGTTTTGCAATCGTAATCGCATAAATAAAACCTGTGCATCCTGCTGAAATATCAAAAGCGGGAATGGGATGGATTTTTAGTTTTTTTTGTATGACACAAGCAGTTGATGGGAAAAGATGGTCTGATGAAATTGTTGCAACTATGATTAAATCGATATCTTTTGTTTTTATTTTTGTTGATTTCAGAAGTTTTTGAATTGCTTTGAAAGCAATATCAGAGGCAGCGGTTTCCTTTTCAACAATTCGTCTTTCGACCATTCCAGTTCTGGTTCTTATCCACTCATCAGATGTATCGACCATTTTCTCTAAATCAGCATTTGAAAGGACTTTGTCAGGAACTGCCATTTTGATTCCTGCAATTTTTACCTTGTAATTACTCAAGATATTTCTCCATTTTTAGTCGAATAATATTCTTTCATATGTTCCAAAAATTTAGATTTTTTTGAGAAACTCGCAAATTTTATAGCATTAGAAATTGCCTTCGCATTCGACCGCCCGTGCGCAGCGATGGAAATTTCATTAACTCCGAGAAGGAATGCTCCACCATATTCAGAATAATCCAATTTTTTTTTGAGATATTTAAATGCCGGATATGACAAAAGTGCACCTATCTTCGCAATCCAATCGTTGTTGAGTTGTTGCTTCAGGATTTCAAAGAGCGAAATGGCGACACCTTCGACAGTTTTCAACATAATATTTCCGATAAATCCATCGCAAATTACGACATCTGCAACGCCTTTCAGAATATCCTTTCCTTCGATATTACCAATGAAATTTATCGCCTTAGTTTCATCTAATAATCGATACGCTTCGATTGAGACCTCATTTCCTTTTTTTCTCTCTTCTCCAATATTTATCAGCGCGACTTTGGGATTTTTTTTCTTCAGAAAATATTTCGAATAGATGCTACCCATTTCGGCAAATTGAACTAAATTAAGTGCGTTAGAATCGACATTTGCTCCAACATCTAGAAGAATTTCAGGTTCCAAAACTGTAGGTAAAGAAATTGCAAGTGCAGGTCTTTTTACGCCATGAATTCTTCCAAAATTCAGCAACGAACCTGCCATTACAGCACCAGTCAATCCAGCACTAACAAATGCATCTGCGTTCTGATTTTTGACTTGCAAAATTGCTTTAACAAGAGAAGAATTTTTCTTCCTTTTTAATTCCGTAATCGGTTTTTCATTCGGATCTATCTTTTCTGTTGCATCGATAATTTGTATCGAATTTTCTGGATAAAAATATTTCTCCAATTCCTTTTCCAAAATAGCACGATTACCTACAAGAAATATCGTCGAGCAATGCTTTTCGTTTGCTGCGAGGACTGCACCTTCGACTTCAGGTTGCGGAGCGCTATCGCTACCAAAAGCATCTAAAGCAATTTTCATATTTGAAAAATTTATTCCGCCACAGAAATGATTTTTTTCCCTTTATAAAAACCACAATTTGGGCAGGCAAAATGCGGTCGCATCTGCTCTCCACAATTTGCACATTTTATAGTTTTCTCAACTTTCGCTTTGTAATGTGTCCTACGTTTTCTACTCTTTGATTTCGATGTTTTTTTCTTTGGAACTGCCATTTCTTCCTCTTAAATTTATTTTTTATTTTGAAAAAGTTATTGCTGTTTTCGAAAATTATAGTGTCAAGATTTTTAATAACATTCTAAAATTCTCGTCTTTTTCTCAACTATTTCATTACTAATTTGAAACGTTTTTTTGATTCTCTCGGCAACAATTTCGCCATTATCCTTATTGAAAAATAACTCAGCCAGTACTTCATTTTTCGCAATCTTATCCCCTACTTTCTTGAATAATTTTAGCCCGGCAGTATAATCAATTTTGTTGGTAATAATTCTTCTTCCGGCATTAATATCAATCAATGCCCAACCGATTTCGCGACTATTAATTGTGGAGATAAAACCTGATTTTTCAGCGATAATATTTTTTGAATATTTAGATTTCCCAAAAATTGAATAATCGTAAATAACATCTTGATTCCCATTTTGTAGTTCGATGAATTTCGCAAACCTTTTCAACGCAGCGCCAGATTTTATTGTCTTCATAATCATATTTTCAGCTTCAATTTTCGTTATCACAATTCCAGCCATAATCAACATTTCGCTTAATAGGGCAAAGGTAACTTCTTTCAAATCCTCCTGAAAATTTCCTTTTAGAAATTCGATTGATTCTATGATTTCCAAACTATTTCCGACGCACATTCCTAAAGGTGAATCCATATTTGTGAATAGAACTTTTACCTTCTTTCCAAATTTATTTCCGACAGAAATCAGCGATTCCGCCAATTTTTTGGCAGTTTTCATTTCAGGAATAAATGCCCCTTTTCCAACTTTCAAGTCGACGACTAAACCTTCGATTCCAGAAGCGATTTTTTTACTAAGAATACTTGCAGTGATGAGCGAAATGCTTTTTATTGTGCCTGTTACATCGCGCAAAGCGTAAATTCTTTTATCTGCTGGAACGATTTCTTTTGATTGGCTAATAATTGCAAAACGGTTTTTCAAAACGATTTCTTGAAATTTTTTCAGTGAGATATCGATTTGAAGATCTGGAATAGATTCCAATTTGTCCAAAGTTCCGCCGGTATGCCCCAAACCTCTTCCGGAAATCATCGGAACTGAGATGCCACATTCCGCAGCAATCGGAGCAAGTATGATGGAAATTTTGTCTCCAACTCCACCTGTGCTATGCTTATCGATAAATTTTCCATTTTTGTTTTTGAAAATTGCTTGTTTTCCAGAAGCAAGGTATTCTGCTGTTAGCCAGAAAGTTTCATCAAAATCCATTCCATTTAATAAAATAGCCATCAACATTGCGGACATTTGATACTCTGAAATGTTTTCGTTTAAATATTCTGTAACAAAAAAGTGAATTTCAGATTTATCTAACTTATTTTTTTCTCGTTTTTTGATAATTAATTCTACAGGATTCATATTTTTTATTCAGTAATTGCGAATTTGATGATTTCATTTTTGAAGTAAATTTTAAAAATTGAATTCTTTTTGATATTAATTTTTTCGAAGAAAATGATACCACTTTCTTGTGCATTTGGACGAATTTTTGAGAATTGAAATGATTTCAATTTTATATTTCTTATGCCTTCCAAACGGTTATCCCGCTCTTCTTGAATTTGTTCTCTATACTCGGTTTCAACATCATTTTGCAGAATATAATCGAGAACGGTAAAGTCATAAAAATTTTCGTCGCCGTACATAATTTTGATTACTTCATCATCACTAAAAAGGTTATATTGTTCGTTTTCGTCATCGAGAAGCACAATTGAATTTTTGTCTATACTAATTGTATTTTCAGTTTTATTTCGAAAAATGATATAAAAAACTGAGAAATAATTTTCAAGATTTGTTGGCGCATCATTCCAATTCTGGTATTCTATCGCAATATCATACTGTTTTTTATTGATGAGAGCAAAATTCTCTTTAATTTTTACATTTTTGCTTATCACTGGAACGATTTTTGGCGCACAAGATAGAAGAATAAAAAGAACTGAAATCAACCAAATTTTTTTCATAATTT
>JACKQG010003203.1_pt1 | contig 20338 bp, 18 predicted proteins | sample 8237621 | NCBI WGS metagenome assembly JACKQG01 (sample SAMN15677084, study PRJNA649215) | marine metagenome | biome: marine; feature: Black Sea; material: saline water; isolation source: suspended particulate matter (SPM) from the Black Sea western gyre | collected 2013-06-09/2013-06-10 | depth... | reverse complement strand
CGCAATTGAGTCTCCACCTGCCGAGGTCATTTCGGCGCCGGTGCAAGTACGTCGAGGCCAGTTAATTCGCATTCACGGCTGGGCATACGTTCCAAGACGCATCGAAGGCAGCCAGGATGGTCTGATGATCGCCGACTCGTTTGGCGGTTCGGCCCTGGCCGAAGGAATCACGGTCACTGACGGCTGGCACGAATTTGTCCTCTATCGTACCGCCCCCTACGACGGCAGTGTGGCGGTAACGATCGCCTTGACTGGAGTAGGCGAAGCTAGGGTCGACGACGTATCCATCATGCTTCACGCCCCGATAGCAGATCGGTTCCCAGGAGGCAAGCTGGACCAGGCCCGGCCGCTGCCGCCGGTGAAACGCTCGTATTGGTAGACCGCGACGTGTTATACTGAACGTCAGACGCGTGAAAGGTCTGTAGTGCCGCCTTCAGGCGGTCTTGAAACAGAATGCAGTGTGTGGGACCGCCTGAAGGCGGCGCTACGAACGGCCTTATGCCCCATGCATGCGTTCACTCGGAAGCCTGCCGATTCGTAGACGTTGGTTGCATAAGGGGATAGCAAGCCGATGTTCGTTGAAGCGCAAGCCGTGCCGGACGTGCCCCTCTTCGTTCTACTTGGCGGTGCCGCCCTGGTGATCGCCGTTCTGTTTCTGTTCGTCGTCGTCCTGGTCGCCCTTCTTCGCAGCCGAGCGAAAAGGCTCGAGCCACCGCCCGTTGATTTGCGGATCGACGTGGGTGACTTACCGCGCGGCGGTCCGCCCGAGAAGGGCCCGCGTTTGGAGATCTACGGGACACCGGTGCGGTTGGCCGCCTTGGTACTGGCGCCAGCCGGGCGGAACAGCGAATTGCCCGCTGGTGCAGCGTTGTCTGACGCAATTGATAGCTTGGTGCCGGAGCTCATGTCCGTGGTCGGCGCGCATCAGCCGTTGTTCCGGCGTTGGCCATTCCAGCTCAGTACGCAAGGTTTCACACATACTTTTTTCAACAATGTTCCGTTGCCAGGCGACCACGGCAAGGGCACGCCTTGGTGCTGCGTCGCCGGCCGGTTCGAAGCGGGTGATCAACAGTTTCTCGCCGGCCTGGTATGCACGGCCGGTAAGGCCAATTCGCTCGCCCAGATAACCGTCCAACACGTCGGCCAGTGGATGGACGTGGTACGGGTGAAGAACTGATCCCAATTGGCCGTAAAAAGCGAGCCACAGTAATCTGCAAGCGGCTAACGGCCGCCTTCAATTCGCCGGATCGCGAATTCGGTCAGCTTTCGGATTTCCTCGTCTTCGTCTTGCAGTCGCTTCCTCAATTCATCAATAGCGGGCGAGGCGGCGGGGCCGAGTTTTCCGAGAACGAAGACGGCCAGCCGGCGCACGTTTGCGTTGGCGGATGTCAGCTTGTCTGCCGCCGACGATACGGACCCGGCGCCAATCGCGACCAGCGCGTCGGCAGCCTTGCGAGCGACGTTTTCGTCTTGGTCTTCGAGCGTGTCTGCAAGATCGGGTGCCGCGTCGACGGCCGCCGGGCCGAGCCTGCCAAGTCGTACGGCTGCAAGTCCGCGTAGGCCGGGCTCCGTATCGCCCGTTAGCGTCTGACGAAAGGCCGTGACGGCGTCTTGAGACTCGGCGACGCGCGAGACCGCCATCAGGCATGCAGAACGAACCGATTTGTCTGGGTCTTTTTGCATCGCACTCAGCAACTTCGGCAGGGCCGGGCGAGCGTCTGCTTCCAGTGTGGCGATCAGCCGCGCAACCGCTGCACGATTCGCCGCCGTTTCGCTCTGGTTTTCAAGCGTAGCGGCCAACTGCGGCGTTGCAGCCACCTGGGCATCCCGCGGTAGCCGTTTCGCAACCGACAAAGCCATACGCCGAACCGGCCCGTCCTCGTCGGATAAGGCGGCTGTGAACGCTTGGACCATTGCCGCGTCCGACGGATCGAATCGGTCGATCAAATAGAAAGCTGCACAACGACGCACCTCCGGCGACTCGTGTCGCAAGCACTCCGCGAACGCAACCGCTCCCTCGGCCGCCAATCCGTCCAACTCTTCCGCCGCACTGCTACGAGCTTTGTCATTATCACCAGCGAGAGCTTCCGCCCAAGCCTGCCACTGTTCGATCGGCGGACCGGGGGGCTCGGCGGTATCGGGTACGCTGGAAGATGTCATCCGATCCGGTTCCGGCGTCTCCGTTACCCCCGCTTTGCCGGCCGGACCCTCATCAGGCGTCTCCTTCGCATCCGGCGGTGAGTGAGAAGCGGCCGAGGTACCCTCGTCCTCGTCGGCATCGCTAGTCAGGGCGGTCTCCGAAGCCGGCCGACCGTCCTGCGGTTCCTGATCGGGATTGCCACAGCCAACAAGGAAAGCCAAGGCGAGAATCCAAGACAGACGAAGTGTGATGTCCATATCTGCAACCCTTTCGCACGTCCTAGGTCAGCAGGTCCAGCGTCCCGATCAGAAACAAGCCGATGCTGACAATTGAGTTTACATGAAAGAACGCAATGTTCACACGCGTCAAGTCATCGGGCTTGACGATTGCGTGTTCGTACAGCAGCAGCACGGCCACCGCCGCGATGCCGCACCAGTAGATCCATCCCAACGGCAATTGCGGAGACAGAATCGGCAAAGCGACCAAAGCGGCGATCATACCCAGATGGCACACTGCCGCCAATCTCAGCGCGCCCACGACACCTAGCTTCGCCGGTACGCTGTGCAGCTTGGCCTTGACGTCGAATTCCACATCCTGGCATGCATAGATCATGTCGAAACCCGCGACCCAAAGCAACACAGCCGCACCGAGACTCAACGCCGGCAACGCGTCGCTCAAGGCAACCATCAGCAGCTCGCCGCGCAGCGCGACCCAGACTCCGGCCGGCGCAAACATCAGAGATGTGCCCAGCCAAAAATGCGATAATGCCGTGTATCGCTTTGCGTAGCTGTACGACAACACGAACAAAAGCACGGGAACGGAGAAGAAGAGCGGCAGAGGATTCGGCAGGAACAGCAACGTACTGGCAACAAAGCCTACGGACGACGCCAGTGTGAACAGCCACACACTGCGAACCGAAAGGGCCCCGATGGGTATGTGCCGACTCTTGGTACGGGGGTTCTGCGCGTCGATGTTCCGGTCGGCGATTCTATTGAAGGCCATTGCCGCACTGCGGGCCGAGACCATACATGCCGCGACGCCGACCAGATGGAGCCATCGAAACCCAATCTGATCACCGTCAGGCGTCGGCGCCGTCCAAGCCATCACCGCGGCCAGCAGCGCAAAGGGCAGCGCGAATAGCGTGTGGCTGAACCGAATCATCTCCAGGATGTGTTTCAGAGTCGAGAGCATCGGTCGGGTGCTGGGTGTCGGGTGTTGGGTGTCGGGTGTTGGGTGTCGGGTGTTGGGTGTCGGGTGTCGGGTGTCGGGTGTTGGGTGTCGGGTGTTGGGTGTTGGGTGTTGGGTGTTGGGTGTCGGGTGTCAGGTGTCAGGTGTCCTGTTCTCTAACCACCTGAAACCTCACATCCTTCTTTCCCTCTTCCCCGACACCCGAAACCCGACACCTGTCTGCCCCTTCTTCCCCGACACCTGAAACCCGACACCCGACACCTCAATCCCGGCTCGTTTCTCCCCAGCGACGAATTAGCGAGTGTTCGATTCCCACTTGGTCGAGTATCCGGGCCACCACGAAGTCGATCAGGTCTCGCATTGACCGTACTCCATGATACCAGCCCGGCATAGCCGGGAGCACCACGGCTCCGGCCTCGCTGGCCCGTTTCATGTTGTCAAGCTGAATCGACGAGAGTGGTGTCTCGCGCGGCACCAGTATCACTGGGCGGCGTTCCTTCAGGTGAACGTCCGCGGCGCGCTGGATCAGGTTGTTGCTGGCACCATGTACAACGGCGCTGAGCGTACTTCCCGAACACGGGCAAATCACCATGCCCGTCGTTACAAACGAACCGCTGGCAATCGGGGCCATGAAGTCTGCGTGATGGTGGTAGCGCATCGTGCCGACATTGGATTCCGCTGTTAACGCATTGCTCAGGCCCGCCAGAACTTCCACGATGGTGCTTTCGAACTCGGTTGCTTCGTTGGCGGCAGTACAAAGGCTGCTCCGTGTCAGGCTCGCCGCGTGGAACTGCTCCAGATCGACTGAAATGCCCAACTCCTGTCGCAGTACTTCCTTGCCCGAGGGGCTGATCGTCAGGTGAACCTCACATTCGCGATCCAACAGAACCTCCAACAGACGGAGGGCATGGATCACGCCGCTGGCGCCGGTAATTGCCAAGACCAATGGGTGTTTCATTTTACTCCCACGTACAGAGTTGCTATGCCAAAGGTCAGCCGATGCAGCTTCACCTTGCGAAGCCCCGCGTCCTGCATGCGTTGGGCCAAAGCCTCGTCCGACGCAAACTCGCCAACGCTGGCCGGCAGGTAGCTGTAGGCATTCTCGCTATTGCGGGTAAACCACTGACCAATCTTCGGCAGTACCCTGCGAAAGTACCAGCTATAGGCGGCGCGAAACGGCTGCCTGCGGGGCATGGAAAATTCCAACACGGCCAATTGCCCGTCAGGGGCGCATACGCGAACCATCTCCTTCAACCCTTTGTCCGTGTCAGACACATTCCGCAGCCCAAAGGCCACCGAGACGATCTGAAAACGGTTGTCCTCAAACGGCAAATCCTGGGCATCAGCTTCCACGAAGCTCATATCCCCGTCGATTCCTGCCTTCGTCTGCTTCCGCTGGCCGATGTCCAGCATCTCGCGGCAGAAGTCAACGGCCACGATCGGCACTTGGCCTCGCGTCCGGCGGTAGAAGGCGAAGGCCAAATCTCCGGTACCCGTGCATACATCCAGGATCGGTTGGTCTGTCTTGGCCCGGACGATCCGCACGGTACGCCATCTCCAATAACGGTCGACATTCATCGACAACAGGTGGTTCATCCGATCGTACTTCGGAGCGATTTCTCCGAACATACGCTGAACTCGATTGCCTGATTTGTCGACGGGCATAAGAACCTTGACTACGCCCCTCTTCGGGAGGGAACGGAAAGTCGCTTGCCAGACCTCAGGCAGCGGCGTGAGTACATCCCACCAACCGTTTGTAGCCACGTTCGCCAGAACGTGGGGATCGGAGCACTCACCCACGTTCTGGCGAACGTAGCTACTGGTAGATTGGTACGCTGCTGCCGCCCCAGTGTACGCTCCGATGGCCTCAATCACATAGTATAGTTCTCCAGAGGCCCTCCGAAAACGCCGCGCGATTTCGTCAAAGCCCTTGCAGGGAGACGCATTGTCGATCAAGCTAGAACCCGGCAGATTCCACTCATTTTAACTGTCTTTACCATCCGCCGCTTGTCGCGTATATAGTTGCGGCGGCAAGCAGGGCTTGAATTCAAGCCAACGCGGGCCCTGGACAATCCTCACGATCATCGACACCAATGGAGAGACTTTGATGACACGGCTGCTTTCCCGTAGACCGCTTGTGGCTATCGTGGCACTCGTCTTGCTGGTCGGAACCGTCGGTAGCCTCTGGGCAGCACCTCCGGACGCTCGTAAGTACGCCATAACGGACATCAGCAAGGTTGACGACGATTTTGCTTACCAGGGCGAGTACGTGGGCAGACTGTACGAGCCTCGCTACGGTTACGTGCACGTGGGTTTCCAGGTCGTTGCTCGCGGCGACGGCAAATTCGATGCGGTCCTGTACGAAGGCGGATTGCCTGGCGCGGGCTGGAACATGGAAACGAAGACGCCGCTTTCGGGCACGCTGCGTGACGGGACGCTAGTACTCGAGGGCGACGGGCGCAGCGTCACGACGGATGGGATCAGCGCGACCATCTTCGATAGCTCGGGCAGCCGGCTGGGATACATGCAAGAGATCCATCGAGTCAGCCCGACAATCGGAGCTAACCCGCCACGGAACGCGATCGTGCTGTTCGACGGCGAGTCGACGGAGAACCTTGAAGGCGCCAAAGTAACCGAAGACGGCCTGCTGGAAGTGGGCGTCACGACGAAGATGCCCGTGCAAGATTTCCGCTTGCACCTGGAATTCCGCACTCCCTACATGCCCTACGCCACGGGGCAGTCTCGCGGCAACAGCGGCGTGTATATCCAGCGGCGATACGAGGTTCAGATACTGGATTCGTTCGGCCTGGAAGGCGTCCACAACGAATGCGGCGGTCTCTATCGCCAGCAGCCGCCGGACGTGAACATGTGCCTGCCGCCACTGTCGTGGCAAACCTACGACATCTGGTTCACGCCTGTCCAATGGGATGACGAGGGAAACAAGATCGCCAACGCGCGCCTCACCGTGCGGCACAATGGCGTCGCGATTCACAGCGACCGTGAACTGACGAACAAGACGGGCGCGGGCAAGCCGGAGGGACCGGATCCGCTACCCATCCTCCTGCAGAATCACGGAAACCCTGTACACTTCCGCAATTTCTGGATCTCGATGGGCGAAGAGGATCTGCGCGAGTACCGCAAGTCCCGCTTCCCCAGGCTCCGACGATTGCTCCGGCGTTTGTTCAGTCGCCTGCACTGCTGTCGACGACGCTAACTTCCATCGCGTCGCGTTTGGCCCAGGGGAGATCCAGCTCGAACCATTCCGTGCGGCTGCGGTACTTCTTGCGGACGTGATCCAAATAGTCTTTCATTCCGGACGCACCGATACCTACGTTGTCCGCGACGATGATCGCTCCGTCGGCCAACTCGTCCTCCAAACCCGTGAGGCAAGGCAAATAGTTCGAGTAACCGCAGTCGATGAACACGAAGTCGATGGGACCGTCGATCTCGCGCACGACCTCTCGAGCGTTGCCCACTTTGGCTTCGACGTAGTCCGCCAAACCGGCCTCGGCGAAATTCTGCTTCGCTTCACGCGAGCGGCTCGGCTCGATCTCGATGGTGACCAATTTGCCGGCTCCGTTCGCGTCCAACTGGCTGGCGATCCACAGTCCCGAATAGCCAAGCGCTGTGCCGCACTCGACGACGAGTCGAGGCTTCTTCTGGCGCACCAGCTCGGCCAACCGTTTCGCCTTCTCCGGTCCGATCATATAGACTGGCCGCTCGCGGCACTGGCGTTCGACGCGTTCGATCACGGTCTGAACCTTCTTGCTCAATTTGACGGGTGATTTGGGTTTGTCCGCTGCGATGACCGCCTGGGTGGCGAGGGCAGAGGCGAACACGACGCTTGCCAAAGCGACCAGAGTCAATACGGATAGGGCACGTGGGTAGGTTGTGTATTGAGACATTTGTCCTCCAATCCAAACTAGCGGGAGGCGCGAAAGCCCACCTTCCGCCGGAAGAAGCCGGGTTCCCGGCTTGATGAACCAAGAATGGACGATCTCCCGGCGAAATAGAAACCCGGTTTTTCCGAAAAGACCGGGTTTCTGCCATCGGTTCTGCCCAAAGATCTGTGACTGGGTACGTATGTCATTGTCGTTCCAGGCAAACGAGACACATGTCGTCTGCCCGAGGGCCGTCGCCAATAAACTGATTGACGTCGGTGACGATTGCCTGCCCCATAACCTCCAGTGCCTGGGTAACCGTCTTCACGTGATTCCGTATCCTGTTGATCGTGAACTGACCGCCGGACAAGTCCATCGCCTCGTTGATCCCGTCCGTGTACATGGTGAGCGACTCGCCGTTTGCGAGCGAAATCGTCGTCTGGTTGTAGTCCGTTCCTTCCACGATTCCGATGGGCAATCCCGATACGTCTCCACCCGGCTCTTCGATCGTGCCATCGGCGCGTCGCCAAATCGGCGGCATGTGTCCGGCGTTAACAATCGTTGCTTCGTGTTTGACCGGGTCCAGCACGGCCATGATCAGCGTGACGAACCGGTCGATCTGTATGGTGCTAAAGCGGTCGTTCAGCTTGGTAAGCGCCGTCGCCGGTTGGCTTTCGGTCGCCAAACAGAACTTGGCTTCCGCCGCCAACTTCGCCATCATCATCGCCGCCGCGATTCCATGCCCCACGACATCCGCTACGATTACGGCGGTGCGGCCGTCCGGTAATTGAATGTAATCGTAGTAATCGCCGCCAACGTGATTTGCCGGGCAATAGTAGTCAAAAAAAGCGTATCCATCCATATCCGGACGGCTCTGTGGCAGGAAGCCTTTTTGCACCTCGTGCGCGATTTCGAGGTCCTGCACGATTTCTTTCTGACGCAGCGCGTTTTCGTGCAGTTGAGCGTTGTTGATCGCGATGCCGGCCTGGATGGCGACGCTGGCCAGGACCTCCAGGTCTTCCTGGCGAAATCGCTTGCGCTGATCCAGCGTGTCGACTTGCATCACGCCAAGCGCGTTTCCCTCGGAATCCAATAGCGGTGCGCACATCATGGAACGGATGCGGAGGTCGGCGATGCTTTGGCTCATGTCCAAGCGGTCGTCCCGAGTCGCGTCTGCCGAGAGAATCGCCTCCTTGGATTCCATAACGTGCTTGACAATCGTACGGCTGATACGGATCGTCTCGTCGCTGTCTTGCTTGCGGTTCTTGGTCCAACGGGGAACAAGCTGCCCATCGCTCATTTGCAGGACGATAAAACCGCGATCGGCTTGGAGGAAAATCTTGAACAGACTGTTCAGCACCTGTGGCAGCACTTCGTCCAGCGATAACGCTTTGCCCAGGCTTCGTGTGATTTCCATCAGTGCAGCCAACCGGGCTTCCAGGCTCGCCGTCACCTGCAGCACTCCATCCGTCGTGCTGCTCACGTCCAGCTTTGACATGACGGTCGAGGTGGAAGAATCATCGGATCCTTCGTCGTCGACCAGAACCGCGCCCACGGTAGAGGCAATGTCCGTCCCGCCTGTCAGGTCAAACGTCGACGGCGACTTCTTTCGCTTGGGCTGCGTGAAGACAAGGTCCATATCGCAGACGGACACGCAATCGCCGTTTTTCAGCGGGTACAGTTGCTGCTCATCCAGATCCTTCCCGTTGAGCTTCGTGCCATTTCGGCTTCCCAGGTCCTTAAGGAAAAAGTTATCGCCTTGGCGCACGATCTGCGCATGGTATCGGCTAACCCGTCCCGCGTCTTTCAACGCAACACCGCAGTCGGGGTGCCGACCGATCGTAGTTTCTTCGCCGTTCAGTTCAAACTGCTGTCCCGTTTCGGGACCATTTTCTACAAGGAGATAAGCCATCGAGATCGGTTCCCCGGCAAGACAAGTGATCCGATGCCAAGCGCGTGACCACCCGGACTGGTCGAATGCACATCCATCGATTTTCAATCAGTGATTGTAGTTGCGTTTCACTACTTCCGTCAACCAATGTCGGGGGGGGGCCGTGTTGGCGGTCTTGACCGATGCCGACAAACCGCTTAACGTTATCCAACAATGGCACAAGCGGTTGACCTCCAGGCCGCCCATAGCCTCAAGTCCGGTAAGACCTGGACACAGCTTTCATTCTTGCCCTGTGGTGTAATTGGCAACACACCTGACTCTGGATCAGGCATTCAAGGTTCGAGTCCTTGCGGGGCAGCTAACTTAAAGCATTTGCGAGCAATAACTTGTGACGAGTGGCGACAAGACGAGAAAGCAAGAAAAGCAGTCGGGGTAACACCGGGGTAACTTCTGAAAGAAAAACCGATGCGTTGGCGGATGCAATCGCCGACACCCGCCCTTGCCGCCTCGATTCCCGCCAGCACGGTCCCACCGGATCGCCGCCGTAGTCCCCAGGTCGGTCGTGTCGATCGTCCAGCCGTCGCAGGTCCAAAAGGAGCCGAGATGTCCCGCCGTCGCGTTGTGGTGGACGTGGGGCCTGCTGATGGTTGCCGCTGACACCCGACGCAAACAGCCGACACCCAGGGCATCGGCTGCGCACGCTTCAGGAATCTTGTGTGTCTTCGTCGCTGTCTTCCGGTGGTCCTGGGACTTCAACCTGAAGGGGAGTGCGGCTTACTATGTCCCACTCGTCTGACTCTGTGTAGCGGCGAGATACCTGGAGCCAGTATCGCCCTGCAGTATTCGGCCTCACAAAAAAACCCACCATGCGAGTCCGATAGCGAAGCCGTCTGTGTTCTTCGAGATTCACCGGGTATTCGCCTACCGTCTGCGACTCGCCATCCGGAGAAACGACTTCCAGTCGCGCTAAGCCGCCTTCTGGATCCTGTTCGGCTTCCCGGTACCACAAGGTCACCACGTCAAAAGCCACAACAGGCACGCGTGGGCTCTGGGAAGGTCCGACAGCCAATTGTTCGACTATTTCTAACAAGCTGACGGTGTTTTCGTCCCGGTCGATTACGCTACTGCGACACATGATCGTCCATGCGTGCTGAATCATTGAAGGGCAACCTCCAGCTCTCTGTTCTTATGCAAGGGTGGGACTTCGCGTCTGTCCACTGGCAAAACTACCTTGTCTGAAACCGTATCCTTGCGTAGTCAAAAACACCCGGACATTCGTCGCGTTCCCGCACGTTCGATCGAGAGGGCGACGAACCGCAGTTCCCTCTTCGGCAGTGTTCTGATTCAGGATCATGGTCGCCATCTGGGCAGTCCAAACCCAACAACCCTGCTGCAAACCGTCAACCTCAGCAGCACAAGCGCGAGCCAATGGTTCATTCACGCTTGCAAGGACCCAGAGATACACGGCTACGGCAGGATCGTATGGGCTGCGATATGCCGTGTCAAACAGTCGCGCCATCAGATGCACAATTCGCTCGAACAATTCCTTGCCCGCTGTCTCGCCGGCCATTCTCGCCAGTCGCCGGACGAAGCTTTCCCTCTGGGCAGCGCGAAGAAACGTGCGAATGCTACTGGCAATAGTGAGACGCGCCATGAACCGATCCTCTTCGATAAGTTCAAACAGCTCGTTCATTCTACAGTTCCTTTCGATCTGTCCAGAATTCGGCAGGCTGCCCGTACACCGCTGGAACCTCGTCTATCTTGTGGCGGTATTCTCCGTCGTCTCCCCACTTGCTAACCACCCACTCGCACGATTCATCTGCAAGTACGAAATCTCTGGCTACAATAATGCCGACGTGCGTAATCTCTTCGCCGTCGAAATAGACGACCACATCCCCTTCTCTCGCCTGGTTCCTTGGGATCCTGCTGAAGTCGTCATCGTTCAGCACCATCCGCAAGTGTTCAGGGGTGACGTGCGATCTTCGGGCCGCAACAACCATGCCTACACAATTGTACGTAGCGGTAATGGAACGAAGTACCGCATTTGGCAGCAAATCTCCCCATAGATCAATCGACGCACGTCGAGCTACCTCGTTCTTCTCTTTCGTCAGATTATTTGGGATTTGCCGCCTGGCTTTAGTGTGCAGGGCTAGTTCGTTTTCGGCGAGATTCACTTCCATCCGGCCGCCCTAGAATTCAAACCCTACCATTTGGCCCCAGACAACCATTCTGTGCTCCAAGATTCGCGGATGAAATCCCCCCCCAGAAGTATTTTTGACATTCCTGCTTCCAACCTCGGGACGTGTCGATCATCGTGTTCGGTGCCGATCGTGCGTTGTGCGGGCAGCCTCACATCCTGGCGTGATCTCATCCGGCGTTCCCTTCTTCGTCGGCCCGCTCAAGATTCAACGCCAATAGGCGGGCAAGGATCTCGTCATTCGACAAGTCACACGGCCAGCCGTATGCGGCAAACACGGCCTCATCAAGCCGTTGGTGGGCCAAGTCGAGCCACGTCGGACGCTCGTTGTACAGGTTGGTGAGCGTCCGCTTCTTCAGATGCTTCGCACATTCCTCGTCTCTTGGAACCAAACGCGGATAGCGGACCGTGCCAATACCGCGATCGTCGGCGTCGTGAACATACCGCGCCCACGGCCCGTCGGCCGAACCGGGAAACTCCAAAACCTCTTCGCGCGTCCATTCCGGCGGATTCAGCCAGTTGTTGCGGAGTCGGTCCAGTTCTTCAACCGCTTCCGCAATCTCCGGCTGCTGAAGACCCGACGGCTTGGGAAAGGGAAATGTTTCGAAGCAAGAAGTCGGCGTGTAGCGAAAGCCGCTTTCACGTTCACGAACCTGAGTGCCCTGTGCGCGTGCCCAGGTTTCATGGACACGCGAATGGAGCAAACCAAATAGGCTGTCGTCTTCTTCTGCAAACGCGAAAAGTTGATGGTCTGGCAATGTGGGGCGTTCCATCCAAGCGAATAACCGATGCTTTCCTGCGCTAATTGTCGTCAGGAACCTGCCCAGATTCCTCAAGGATTCTCGCATTGCGGGGCGCGGTTCAACGTGAATCCACCATTTTTCGCGATAGGATTTTCGCTTGTTTCTATTGCGTGCTGGACGGACGTTTTGCTCGACATGTCTAAACGGCAGTTCGTAACAAGCAGCCTGCTCAAGCGTTGCGAAGACTCCAAAGTCAATTATCCACATACCACGCGATCGGCGTGTCACGTCCAGCCCGTTGACCCACGGCACAACAACATCTGAGTTTGGGCGCCCATGAGGGTTTGGGCTTCTCAGAAGTTCCACTGCACTGGCTTCCGAGATGTCGAATGCGCCGCCTTTTGTGTCGGCCATGAAACAAAGGTTGAGATTCTCCATCAACCGCTTGGCGATGGTCACATCTACTGTCCCGCTTAGGTTTGCGTTGATTTGCGGTACGGGCTTGCCGTCAAGGATACGATCCGTTTCCTCGCCCCGGTCAAATCCAACCATCGAAACGTGAACCGCTGCACCGTCGAGAATCCAATTGCGGTCGCTTTCTGCCCAGAAGATATCGCCAGTCTGCCTGATACGTTTCAGGACTTCACGATTGGCTCCACCGCGGATGCCCTGCGTTGCCAGCAAGCCTGCTCTACCGCACCTATTTCTTTCGATTTGCTTTCTTCCTTTCTCGAACCAGTAGCAGCACAAATCAGACTCGCGTGGTACGCGGCCATCCCATACACGGAACATTGCCTCGACATACTCATCACCCAGATGTTTTCGCAACAATTTTCCGCCCAAGAATGGCGGATTGCCGATGATGAAATCTACCTTGGGCCATTTTGGCTCTTTCGGAGTCACTGGATCGGACAAGTCGATGATAGCATCCATTCGGCGAATGGACTTGATTGGTTCCAAAACCGGGTTGCGGGGGGGGGGTGAATCCGTTGTGGTGCATCCATTGCAGATAGCCGATCCAGATGACAACCTGAGCTAATTCCTGAGCATAGGTGTTGATCTCGATTCCATGCAACTGCGTGGGTCTCACTTGTGGCAGAAAGCTCACACCGAGTGTGGACCCATAGGTAATTACCTCCTTTTCCAGATCCAGCAGCAAGTTAATGGCGCCGTAAAGAAAGTTCCCCGACCCGCAAGCGGGATCCAAGATGCGCACGGTTTCCAGCCGTTCAACGAATGCCAATAGTGCATCAGCCTTCTGTCGTTCCGCCTTTCGCAACCTGCGTGGCAAAGTGGCTCCTCTTGGCTTTCGAGCACCCAGGTCAGGTCGCGAGGTCTTCTTTGGTTTCTTGGGTGTTTTTGATAGATCATCGCACTTGGCTTTCGTTTCGGCCCACTCGCGTCGGAGAGGGACCATCACGACCGGTTCTATGAGCATCATGATGTCTGCGCGGCTCGTGTAATGAGCACCGATCTGCGTCCGTTTATCTGGGTCTAATATGCGCTCGAACAAGGTCCCGAAGATCGAGGGCTCCACGTCGCCCCATTCGTAGTCATTCACGCGAATTAATGCTTCAATTTCGTCTGGACGCAACTCGACCACTGCCGCGTCCGCAAACAGTCCACCGTTGAAGTGAAGGATTGCGTCGGCTCCGAAATCGCCTCCGCCCATCATGGCTTCAAACAACGAGCGCAATCGCTTTGTCAGCCGGTCAGGGTCATTCCTGCAACTGTCCAGGATACGGGTGAACAACTTCTCCGGCAGCAATCGGATATCCTCGGCGAACATGCAGAACATCAGCTTCATCAGGAAGTGTGCCGCGTCGTGTGCTTCAACGCCGCGTTCGCGCATACCATCGGCCAACTGCCCGAACTGTTCAGCCGCCTGCTTAGTGATGCTCTCTTTGGTCTGTCCCGGGCGCAAGGCTTCCGGCTCGGTAAACAGCCTCCGGAGGATGTCCAGGTTCGCCGGCTGGGCCAATCCGGCCAGATCGAAGCTGTGGACTTGCTTGGCCGTGCCTGTGAAGTTCGTATGGATCTGGATGCGGTCCAAGTCGCACACGACCAGCAGCGGCGGGTTCTCCAACGCTTCGCGATACAACAGCAACTGCTGGTACGCAGCAGCAAGATCCTTGTGCTTGCCCTTGTACTCCCAGCTGAAGTGCTCTCGCATCCAGACATCCGCCCACCCCTTTCCGCCCGTCGTTTTCGTCACACCGCGTTCGAACGTGTACCACGCGCCGTCAGGGATCGGCCGCGGCCGGCTTGGGTTGACCGAGTAGCTCACACAAGTCGAGAAAATGCTGTTGACAGGCGCTCCGCTCGGAAAGGTTGGCTTTCTGCCACTTGGCGATGAACTCTTGGGGCGTCATTTTCCGCTTGATCCCGCTGAAAGATGCAGATGCCAGGGGGGCAGCCTGCGTTTGTCCAAGTTACGGCCCTATGGTCGACTCTTCGGCCTTGGCCGGGCCGTCGTCATGTTCCTCACAGTGCACCCGAGCGTACCACTACCAGAAGCCGATAGCAACGCTTTGGCCGCTGTTCGCGCTCGCTGGGGTCCTTTGTCGCGGTGCCTGCCATTCGCCCTCGCCCGCAGACCACCTGCCCGCCGCGCCGCTGGAAGTCTCGGCACGAATCTGCCCTAAAGATGTTGCACGGCCGGTCTGGGTGGTAGAATGCGGGGAAGTGCGGTGCAAATTTGGCTGTATGACTGCAGGTTGCGCGGCGATATGATACCGGTTTTGAGATTCCACACCGATGAAGTTCGTAGCATCGCTGACCGCTACGAATACCCCATCAGCGAAACGGACCTGATGGGATCCAAGTCAGCAGTCCAGCGGCGTGGATACCTGACAAAGAGCGAACTGGAAAAGGTCGCATACTGGAAAGCACCGCGAAGCGCTGGCCACGCGAAGAAGAACGTCGAGGATTTCGTCGTAGAGATCACGAGGTTTGCCTTCGCGACGGAATGTGAGAGGGCGAGGGTGGAGAGCTTGACCCTCCTGGACGGTGTGTCCTGGCCGACGGCATCGGTCATCTTGCATCTGTTCCACAGCGACCCGTATCCGATTATCGATTTTCGGGCGATCTGGTCCGTTTCCCTTGAAGCACCAGCTCGCTATAGCTTCGGTTTCTGGTGGTCCTACGTTGAATTCTGTCGAAAGGCGGCCCAGACTGCGTGCGTGGATATGCGCATACTGGACAGGGCTCTCTGGCAATACTCCAAAGAAAACCAACCATCCCTTTTGAAAGTGGAGTAACCGATGCTCTGGAGCGCAGAAGTGGAGTTCGACGAGGAACCGTTCGAGTTGGAGGCCGAACTCGAAGAGGCAATTCGGGAAGTCTCGGGCGTTCTCTTCGGCAAGAACCGTATCTACCTGGACACTAAGAAGAAAATCGGCGGTAAGGGCAAGACGCAGAACATCCCCGATGGCTATTTAATAGACCTGTCGAGCACGAAGGAACCAAAACTGTACGTTGTGGAGAACGAGCTTGCGAAACACGATCCACTCAAGCACGTTGCCGTCCAGATTCTCGAATTCTCCCTTTCCTTCGAGACTTCGCCACATCGCGTGAAGAACGTCGTCAAGCAAGCGTTAATGGCGGCGGGGGCTTCCTTCGAGGTCTGCCAAAACTACGCGACAGCCACCGGACTCGAAAACGTCGATGTGCTGCTGGAACGTATGATATACGGGGAGGATCGGTTCAATGCACTGGTTGTAATCGACGAGCTCTCGGAAGAGCTTGAGAAGGTGCTGATAAGTCGTTTTCAGTTTCCAGTTGAGATCCTAACTCTCGAGCGATACCGCGACAAGAACGGCAAGCCACTCTATCGCTTCGAGCCGTTCCTAAGTGACGTGACGCCAGCGGGCACCGACGGAATACCTGGGCTTGCCCCGATTGACCCCACCGAAGTTGACACGATTGTCGTACCTGCACGCGAAGATGGTTTCCAAGAGACATTCTTGGCCGAAAACCGGTGGTATCAAATCCGTATTCATTCCAGTATGCTGCCAAAGATCAAGTTCATCGCCGCGTACCGCGCGGCACCGGTGTCAGCGATCACCCACGTCGCGCCGGTTGCGAGTATTGAACAATGGAAGGACACAAGCAAGTACGTGGTGAATTTCACTCAGCCCGCAACCGAGATAGAACCGATCCGCTTGGTCCACAAGGGGCGGGGCAAGGCGCCACAGGCTTCTCGATACACAACGAAAGAACGGCTTGACAAGGCAACCGATCTTGACGAAGTCTTCTGATACATGACTTCGTCGTCTGCATGCCACTCTTGAATCGTCTTCTGTTCCGACGCATAGTCGGCCTCGCGCCGCGCCAGTGGCCGTTTACGCGTTGTCCTGGCGGGGCCAAATATCCGTCGAATTGTCAAAGATCAACAGCCCGAAAAGTTGCGCGCATCACACAGGTCGTTGGCTGCTCTCTGCTGCGCCGGATCCGGCTGCCACGGCCGCGGAATAACGCGACGCTCGAGGGTTGCTTGTTTCGGCGTTGCCAGCAGCAAACGTGGTGCCAGAAGTTTTTCCAGTCTAACCCCCAAAAAACCGTGGCGCGCCGGAGGGCAGGCTCGGGCGGGGCCGGTGAGAGAGCCAGGAACCCGCCCACCGCCGCCCAGGCCGCTTGGCCACCTCACGCACACGCGCGCGGGGGGGCGACCTTTGTGATTCACCATGTGGGCCGAAACTCTTGGCGAGTTCCGCTACCGGTATATTCTCATCTGCCGCTCACCTTATTCCTACGGCCTGGGTGCGGCCGGGACGTGGCGGAGCATATGCTCAACCGGCCAGGAGGCTCGATCGTCGCTTTTGTAGACGCCGATCTTGTCGAACGGGATGGGACGGAAGCCAAGTTTGTGGGCCGGCGAGTCTGCGGCGAGTTGGAATTCTGCGGGAGGCTTGCCCGCAAATTGCGGATCCACGTCAATCAGGTTGTCCTCGAACTTGACCAGCGGCAAGGCCTCGCGCTGCGTTCGTCCCCAGGGGCCGCCCCAGCAGATGTTGCGGGCCATGACGTTGCCCTTGGGGGCCAAGGGGTCGTCTTCGAGAATGTTGAGTAACTCGGGATACTTGACCGACCACGGGGGCTGCTTGTAGTCGAGGTCGATCAGTTCCTTGGTCGCGAAAACGCCGACCGCTTTGGCCCAGCCAAGGCCGCGGGCGTCGATGCTGAAGGCCCGGCTGCAGTTGATGAACATGTTGTTGGTCATCATGTTGTCGCGCCCGCCGCCGATCAGGATGGCGGTGGCCACGTCGTAGAAGATGTTGCCGGAAATGTCGGCGGAGGAGAAACAGTCGTCCAAATAGACACCGATACAACCCTTGTCCTTGAACCCGTGGATGTTGTGCAGGTAGTTGTAGCGGATTTTGTGACCGCGCATCGACCAGGTTTCGTTAGGCGGGGACGTGTAGATGGCACCGGCGTCGTTGGACTGAAAGACCGCGCTGTGAATCTCGTTATACTCGATGGTCTGCTCGTTGCCGGTGAAGCCGATGGCAATGTGAGGCACGTTTTCGATCAGGTTGTGGGTGGCGCGGTTGCCGACGCCGAAGACCGTGATCGCCTGCTGGTAGACCGGGTCCCATCGCGCGGTGTGGTGAATGTGGTTGTTGTCGGCGTAGTGTCCGGCGGGCGCGAGAGTCTTGCGGTCGCCACCCTCCAGATGGACGCCGCCCTGACCTGTCTGGTAGACGTCGCAACCGACGACGCCATGTTCGGCGCCACCGTAAACCTTCACCGCCCAGTTGCCCATATTGCGCATCGTGCAGGCCACCACGCGCACGTTGGCACCGCCCTTGACGACGACGGCGCTGCCGCGTCCGGCTTCGATGAGTAGCCCGCGGAAGGTCACGTGCGAAACGTCGTTCAGACGGAAAAGGTCGCGCACGACGGACACGACCACCTTGCCCGACGACAAAGGTGCCGTCGGCCAGAAGTAGAGTATCGAGGTCTCGCGATCCAGATACCATTCACCAGGGCTGTCCAGTTCGGGCAAGACGTTTTCGGCGCAGAACCACTGTCCGCTGCGGATGTTGAAGGCCTGACCCGACGGCAGCCCGAGGCGGATGATCGAGGCCGCGGCGTCCACGCTGCCGAGCGGAATCCGGACGTCGCACCAGTCCCGACGCCAAAAGCCGTGCAGCCAGATGCCCTTCTCGTTGACCCAGCGGGCAGGTCGGGGATCGTCGCAGACAAACTTGCCGCCGGGGGCGGTCACGTCGCCTTTTTGCAGATTGCCTTCCGAGTCCGGAACGCCCACGATGTGCATGTAGCCGGAATTCGGGTAGCGGGATAGCGTCATGGGCTTGTCTCGAAAAAACACCTCAAGCCCTGGATCGGACTGGTAGGTCCTGGCGCCGTTGATACCCTGGAGATCGGTGATGCCGTGGGCCTTGAGGTCGGCCTGCCACACTTGTCCTCGCGCGGACTCGTCGAGCCGATTCAGCGCGGCGGGATTGGTGACCTGTTCCCACCCGGTCACCTCGCGGCCGCCGACGATCTTGACGGTTTCGCCTTTCGACGCCCGATAGACGACTGGCGCGTTTGCCGTGCCACTGTCCTGTTCTGTGAGTTCCAAGGGCCGTGACAGTTCGTATACGCCGCCGCGCAGTACCACGGTGATTCCGTCGGCAGGCAGAGGACCACTGGCCTTGAGACGGCGGATCTCGTCCTGCGCCTGCTGAAGCGTGGCGAACGGTCGATCTTTCGTGCCTGGGTTGGCGACGCTGCCTGACGGGGACACGTAGAATTCGTCGGCCGAAGCTGAGATTCCGAGGAGCAACAATTCGGCAATTACGAGCAGTCGCGTGATGGTACGTTTCATGGTGGCCCTCATTTGTCGATTCGAGTATACGTCTCAGGGACTGCAATCGCGGAGGAACTGAGCCAATGACTGGTCAAGGACAGCGGTTTCCCTGTGTCATTCCTTGGATTCTCTCGCCAGCGGAAGTTCATCATACCAGTTCAGCAACGGGTCCTTGAGCGATTTCACGATGTCTGATCGGTCGCTGGCGAGATTGGTGGTTTCGCTGATGTCGTCTGCGAGATTGTAGAGTTCCTCCAAGCGACCGTCCGGATTGGTCAGCAGTTTCCAGTCACCGATGCGAACCGCAAGCGATGGGTTGCTGGTGGGGTAGTGCCAAAACTGTGGCTTCGATCGTTCGAATGAACCTCCCCGCAGCGCCTCGGTGATATCTTCACCATCCGACTCGTAACCGTTTGGCATCTTCGCTCCGGCCAACCTGGAGAGTGTCGGAATGAAATCGCAGATATTCAGAACCGATTGTTCATCAACGCGCCCCGCAGGGACCTGACCCGGCCAGCGGACGATCAGCGGGACGCGGATGCCGCCTTCGTAGAGCATGTGCTTCCATCCCCGCAATGGACCGCAGGACCCGCCCCGTCCTTTTCCGGCTCCATTATCGCTGGAAAAGAGCACCAACGTATTCTCGCTCAATCCCAGTTCGTCCAGGACGTCCAGCACGCGGCCGATTTGCTCGTCCATGTAGCGCACCATGGCGTAATGGACCTGTGGCTTTTCATCGAGATGGCGGAACGGCTGTCGCATTTCGTCGGTCGGCCGGAGAATTACATGTACGTCCTTGAACCAGACATTGGCATAGAAAGGCTGATCGCTGTTTGACATGACGTGATTCTTCAGGAACCCAATCGTCTCGTCGGAAATCGCTCGGCTGGACCAGGTTGACCATTCTTGGCAGGCGTACGGATACGTTTCGTGCGGTTCCGGCCACGGCTTGGCGTTCTTCCAGGTGGGGCTGTTGCCGAAGGTCGTGCGCACGTGGTCAAAGCCGTATTGGGCGACCGACGGGGCATCGGGATGATTGATGACGGCTTTACCGGACCTCCTGGGACGACTTCGATCTGGTTCGCGTAGTTCCTCGATCCTGAAGTTCCGACCGCTTCCCCCACCCAGATGCCATTTGCCAATCATGGCGGTGCGATAGCCCGCTTTCTGGAGAGCACGCGGGAATGACGGCGCCGCGACATCAAGCCAGTCGGGCATCTTTCGTCGTCGGTTAGTTTCGAAGAAGGCGATGTGCCCGTAGATCCGATGCCGACCCGGAAACTGCCCAGTGATCGCCGAGGCCCGTGTCGGCGAACAGACGCAATGGCTGACATAGAACTGCGTAAACCGAGTTCCCTCACGAGCCAACGCGTCAAGCCGTGGTGTCTGAGCCACCTCGCTGCCGTAGCACGCCAGGTCGCCGTATCCCAAGTCGTCAGCATAGAAGAAGACGATGTTAGGTCGCTCCGCTCGATCATCCG
>JACKQG010003201.1_pt1 | contig 20340 bp, 9 predicted proteins | sample 8237621 | NCBI WGS metagenome assembly JACKQG01 (sample SAMN15677084, study PRJNA649215) | marine metagenome | biome: marine; feature: Black Sea; material: saline water; isolation source: suspended particulate matter (SPM) from the Black Sea western gyre | collected 2013-06-09/2013-06-10 | depth... | reverse complement strand
TCGTTGCTGAGCGTCGGAGGGGCAACTTGCGTGCATCGGTCACATCGACCAAGCGTATTTACAGTGCTTGGCTAACCTGCCGAGAGTGTTGGCTCTCTGCACTTTTTGGGCGATCCAAGAGTACCAGAGGCACCCACGATTCGTAGCATTTCGGAGATCAATGGCATGGCTTCTAGCTAGAACCGCCGTTTCACCGGTTTGCCGTCGACATACAGAATCGCTTCGCCTGTTTCACCGTTTACGGTTGCCGCTACGTGAACCCACTGATCCGGTACAAGGCCGGCCTGGTGTGTGAGGGTGTCATAGTGGAAGATGAGGCGCAGCGAGTTGGCGGGATGGGTGTCGAGCAGATAGGCGGTCGCTTCGCCCGCCGGGGTCTTGTCGATGATACGCATGCCCGCGCCCGACATCCGGCCGGGCCGAATCCACGCCTCCAGCGTCAGGCCGTCCTGGCAGTTCAGCTCCGGATCGTGATCCACCCTCAGGTAAGCTCCACCTTCAAGATGGACGGCCTTGCCTAAGCAGTGCTTAGAGACAAATGCGCGGTCAGCGACGCTCGGATTCAGGAGAATGCGGCCTTTTTCATCCGTTCCCCTGTGCAAACATTTGTCACGTCCGCTTAGCGGTGTCTTGGTATCGATTTCCGTCACGGTGCCAACCGGCCTTGCCAGGAATGCCTTCCCGCTGCCGCGGCTCAGGAAAACGGCTCCGTCCTTCCGCTCGAAGTCCCAACTGGCCACACAACCCTTGACCGTTTCGGGCGAGACACAATCGTCGGTGGCGAGCGAAGCGATCTCGTTGCGCGGCAAAACGCGGTTGAAGATGGAGGCCCGCGCCATGTCGCCGACGAACGTGTGCCGTCCATTGCTGTCGGCGCCGAGACGCAGGGGCAAGGTGTTCGGTGTGATGATCCGACGTTCAGTTTTAAAAGCCTTGGGCTTGTAAACCGTGGGTTCCGTGCGAATTTCGAGGCCGATCTGTTCTTGGGCCGGTAAGGTCAGCTTGCGGGCGCCCGTTCCGTGCGATGACGTTCCTGTCTCAGCGGATCCTCTAACTACTTTCAGCGCATCCATACGTCCTGGAAGCCGAAGCGTGACCTCTTGTTTGACCGCCGAGGTTAGTTCAAGATGAATCACGCCTTTGTCTTGGTCCCATTGCAGGTGGTCTATCGTGATCCGGCCACGCGCGAGGATGCCGCGGATGCTTCCCCGCCGCCAGCCCGGGGGTATCGATCGCAGCAGGTCCAGCGTTCCCTTCAATGAGAACGCCAGCGATCGATTGACGATATCCGGGTAGGCCCCGTTCCCGTCGAAGTTGAAGATGCCCCCGTTGGGACGCAGGGACATGTGAAGACTGGGATACACCCGGTCGGCCATACTGTTCAGGATCTCCTCGACCACCTCGCCTTGCCCCAGGAAGGCGGCCGACTGCGCGTGGAAGGACCGCCCGAAGGGAATGCCGGCCCAGTCTGCCCTCGGATTCCGCAGCCACTGCTCGCCCTTTTTCGCGAGCGCCGTTTTTGCGGCCTCCCACAGCTCGGGCGTGGCCTTCGGCGAGAATTCAAAGCTACGAAACAGCGGGTAGAACGGCGAATGATGCCGGTGATCATAGGCATGCCGGAAGGAGCCGTCCGCCCACTCCGACAGGTCTCCGTTCGGACCGATCTGATAGGGCGGCAATCGTTGCAGTAGGGTTCGCCATGTGCCGATGTGTTCCTGCTCGACGTTCAGTTCTTCACAAGCGTTGATCAGGTTCGTCAACAGCTCCCTGGCCACGGCGAGGTCCATGGTGGAATTGTCGGAGGCCAGCAACCCACCGACCTCGGGCGAGTAGGACGGCCGATAGAGGATAAACCCGTTGGCGTCCTGCTCGATCAGGAAGTCCTCGTAGAACACGGCGATCTCTTTCATGAGCGGTATCGCACGATCCGCCAGGAAGGTTTGATCTCCCGTGTACCGATAATAGTCGTAGAAATAGCTGGCCAGCCAACCGGCGCCCGGCGTCCAGAATTGCCACGCCCAATTGCCGCCGTAATGACTATTCAAGCCAGAGTTCGGCGACGCGACGACCTGGGATACAATGCCCCGCGCCCCAAACAGCTTTTCTGCGTTCGTTCTCCAGTCCGGCAGGAAGGATTCAATCAATCGGAAATAGCCCTCCATGCCTTCCAGCATATTGGCGCTCAATGCCGAATCCATGGCATTCTGCACGTTGGTATCGAACGTATAGGATCCGTTCCACGGCGCGGTGAATACCCCGTTCCAAATGCCCTGCAGATTAGGCGGCAGTTCGCCGGCGCTGCAAATGAAATAGAAGCGGCTGGCGTCGTACATCTTCTCGATTAAGGCCGGGGGAATCCGCCGGTAATCCGTGGCCCGCGCATCTTTAAGCAGCTTTTCCGTGGTTTGCTGCCGGTCGTCCCCGCCGCCCAGATCTAGGGTCGTGCGGTTGAAGATTCTGCCGTGCGCCGCGGCATGGGGGCGCAGGAGCTTCTGATAATCCACCGGAAGGGCAAGGAGCTTTTCCTTCAGCTTCAGGATTTCGACCGAATCCGCTTCGAGTCGTTCGTGCCACTCGACCCCCATCAGCAGAAGCACTTCGGAGGCATCCGTGACGATGATCTTATGGCCGTCGTTTCGGATGCGACCCTCTTTGACGACCACGCGGACGACGCTGTCATAACCGCCCGGGCTTTGGGTATAGGCGTTGTGGTAGGTGATCCAGTTCTGGTCCACGCGAAGTTCCGATTCCACCAGCTCATGCTTGATGGGAGGCGTGACGATCGTTGCGTCAATCCGTTGGGCGCCCGACCGCGTGATGGACAAAACGGCAACGTTGTCGGGCCGGGACACGAACAGCCTGCGCGCATAACCGCCATCGTCATCGCGCCAACGCACCGACACTTCGCCCGTTTGAAAGTCGGTGGTTCGCACGTAGTCCGTTACGGTGCCGCCGGCGGGCATTTCGAGATTCAATTCGAAGGCCAGGTGGAAAGGGTCGCTGTGGTAATTGAAATGACCTTGCTCGGCCGCCTTTTCCAGTGAGAATTTCAGCGCGGCGACATGGCCCTTTTCCCGGATGATCCGACGAACCTCCGGCAAGTACTTTCCCAGATCACAAATTTCCGGCCGCGGGTGCGGCAAGTATAGACGTTCGTGATTCAGGACAATGGTTTCCCGGGTCGGATTCCCGTACACGATGGCTCCGATGCGCCCATTGCCCGTCAGAAAACCATAGTCCCACCGGCTCGCCGGGACGGAACTGGCCACGCCTCGCGCCGGAATAAGGACATTTGCATTACCCGGCGCAGTCGGCGCGTATCGTGAGCTATCCGCCGCCCACGCGACATTGCTGACAAGCATACCGGCTAGAATCAGAACTGCCGTGGTTTCTCTAATCGCCATGATTCCGATGTAAACCGTAGGAGACATTCGGTCGATAGCGCGGGACGGTCGGGAGACCGGACCACATGGCCGACCGAAGGTCTCCCTTCTCGGTCGGACTCCCGCGGTCTGTTGATTTGGAGACCTTCGGTCAGTCGCAGTGGCAGGGTCGGGAGACCCTGCCACAACTCGGTTTGTCCTCCTTCAGAATTCTGAGATCGGTTTTCCGTCGTTCCTGGTGAACAACCGTCGCAGGGTTTCGAGATCTATACCCTCGCCAATGAATCGTACGCTACCGTCACATAACGCTGCCAGGAAGCCGCCGGGACGCACGCCGACCAGTCCCTTTATCAGGTTCTCCTCATCCGGTTCGTAGTCGTCCGGCTTCGTCCAGATGACGGCTTCTTCGTCGCTCGCCTCGACGACCATGATCGTGTTCGACGTGCCGTCGACGATGTCGGCCATCCGTGTTCCCTGCGGCCATTTGCCGCCCCGCTCGGTTCTCTTAGGATCCACGAAGATCATGTCCTTCCCGCGGATTCCCAGGTAGTTCGTTTTTGTCGGCTCCGCAATGCTTCCTGGCGCGCGGTACACCTCGGGCATTCGCGCGATCAGCCCCTTGTTGTGCTCGCTGTCCCAAGGCTCGTCGAAGTGAAACTGTTCGTAGAGTCGCTGTCCTTCGATGAAGGGCAGGATGTGAACTCGCCAGCTCAATAAGGGCTTTCCATCCTCGTCGGCACTGTAGGCCCCAGGAAAGCTCTTGAATGTGTCGTGGTAGTTGTGCATGGCCAAAGCGATTTGCTTCAGGTTATTCATTCCCTGCGCCCGCCGCGCAGCCCCGCGAGCCGACTGAACGGCCGGCAGAAGCAAAGCGACCGCCACTGGCGCGGTAGCGCCCACATTGCCGCCGGGAAGCGTCTGGTGACTGACCGTCTCGATACCCGAGTCGGTTCGTTTGATCGCCGTCACCGCCGGCAGCAAGTGCCGTTCGATCGAGCCGGCTGATGGCAGGAGGATCGGATCCAAGTCGAAGCCTTCCTCGCGAGCGAAGTGGAGTGCGAATTGCACGCCGATTTGCACCAGCGGATACACTGTGCGGAACACCGGGCGAGTATCGCAGTAGGAAATCGCCAGCGGCCCCGAATCGCCTTCCAGTAAGGGCTTCACGGCCGAGGCTTCGGCCAAAGATACATACTCGTCGCCGCGTGATACAAACGCCTTCAATGTCTGAGGGAACAGCGAGACGGCCAGAACGTCGTCCGTCACGCACCATGCGGGCGTCAGCGGGAAGTCATCGTCCGGCACGACCAGGTAGTAAATCGTCTGATCTGCAAAACGGAGTTCTCGGATCTGCGGCGCGCGGCGTTGTTCGCCCATGGCCCCGCGGGCAAGCGTGACAAACTTGTCGTGGATTTCGCGGAAGCGCTGTGGATCGCGCAAACTGACCGTTGCCGTCCAGCCGGTCAGAAGTCCGCCTTCGCTGGCCGACGTCGATATCGTCCACACATCGCCAAGCGATTTGAGCAAATCGTCGCGAAGTTTGATACCGAACATCTGTTCGATATCGAAAAGCCCCTCTTCCACCTCTTCGACTGCGCGCGGTTCGACTTGGCCCACCACGTCCAGGATAGTGTCGAGCAGCTTACCAACGTCCAGCCGGAAGGCGGCGGCTGCCAACGCATCTTGCGAAACAGGCGCCAGGTCGTCGGCCGTGAGGGGCGGTGCATCGGCGCAGGCCAGCAGTCCTTTCGCTTCGCCTTCGATGCCGATGTGCGATCGGCGCACGACACCGGTCTCGTCCAACCCGGTAACCGATCCGCACTCGGTCAACGCGCCGAGTCCCAGCGCGTCGACAACCTGGGCGATTTCCGGCGCGGGAGCCATCGGCAGGAACGTGTCGACCAACTTGCCCACATTGACGTACGTCACGGTCGAGACGCGGTCGACCGGCAATCGTTCGCGCAGGTCCGTCAGCCACGCGGGCGGTTCGGTGCGCACCCGCTCGAACATGGCGTCGACCGCCCCGTCGCCGAGCCCGAGGATCAGGTACTTGCCTCGCGTACCCCAGGTGATCGACGGAGCGCCCGGAGCGGGCTGAAAGCTATAGAACGTCGCGCCGGCCGCATCGACTTCCCGGACTTGATCGCCCAGAGTCCGTGTCTGCAGCCGTTCCAAGACGGCCTTGATCTCGTCGACATCGTCACCGACGCTGATGATCATGCCGGCTTCGATCTGTGGCCCATCGGGTCCCATCTCCACTTTCGATAGGAAGATCGCCGTGGGGCGAGTCAGCAGTGTCTTCAGTAGTTTCGGCCCCTCGGCTGCGAAAAACGCCGCTGGCGAATCGCCGCCGCCTCCGGCCTGCTGCCGCAACGCTTCGACCAGCTTCTTGCTGACTGTGTCGACCAGTTGCTGGATTTCCGGCTCGGCGAGCAACTGTTCGGTCTGGTTTGTGCTGTTCGGGTCCGGCTCGGCCATCCCAGCCCACGTCGTGTAGTACAGGCACTCGTCCGGAGCCACCCTTGCCAGCAGTTCATCTTCCGGTCCCGGCGGCACGCCGACAGGAATTCCAAAGAAACCGGAAAACATCATCAATACAGAGATCAACATTTCACTTGGACCGGGTAAACCCATGGCGATACTCCTTTGCTGAAAAGGGCCGAAAATGCACGAGAACGATCGTATGGACGGTGAAGACCGACCGTAGATGACCATGAGCATATCACTTCGACAACATCGGGTCCACACGCCGACCGCAAACCGCCAAGAATCGCCGGGGGAGTATTCAGCGGAGCCGCTCTGTGGGTTAAGCTAGAGAGGCACGTGACACGCTTTCCCGTTTAACCCCGAGCCGGAGGCGACGGCCGTGGCACATCCAACCGCCCAGAACGACCGTCGCCTCCGGCTCGGGGTTAAACGGCGCGGACGCGGGTTGCACAGAGGTGCAGGAGCGAACGGCGTTCCCTCCTGCAAGATGCACACAGAAAAACCGATAGAAGACACTTACCTTGAGGAGGACCACTGTGACTCGCTTACTACCGAACCTCGCAACAGTCGCAATCGCAGCTCTGCCGTTCGTCTTCTCTGCCGCCTTCTCCCTGGCAGGCGAACCTCCGTCGCTGAAGTTTGCCAAGCAATTTCTGATGCTAAGCCCCAACGAAGGCTGTGCGATCGCCGACGTGGACAAAGACGGCGACGCGGACGTGATCGCCGGCACTCATTGGTTTGCTGGTCCGGACTTCGTGCCGCGACCGCTCCGAGACATTGCCGAAGTCCACGACGTGTACTACAGCTCCAACGGCGATTACCCCTACGATGTGGACGGCGACGGCTGGATCGACGTCATTTCGATCGGCTGGTTCGATCCCGAACTGTGCTGGTACAGAAATCCGGGCAAAGATGACTTGGACCGTGGCAAGAAGTGGGAACGTCGCGTGTTGAAGGAGACGCGAGGGCAGAACGAGGCGCTGGCGCTGCACGACCTGGACGGCGACGGTGTACCCGAGATCTTCGTCAATTCCTGGGACAAGAAGGGACCGGTCGTGGCGTGGAAGCTGGCTAAGGACCAGGATGGGAATCCCACGGTCGAGCAAATCGTGCTGGGCGAAGAAGGCAACGGCCACGGTTTTGCCTTTGGCGACATCAACGGCGATGGCCGGGAAGACCTGCTTTGCGAAGCCGGCTGGTACGAACGACCCGAAAGCGATCCGTTGGCCAAACCCTGGAAACTGCACAAAGAGGGCGCTCTACCGCATCCCAGTTGCCCCTGCATCATTACGGACCTGAACGGCGACGACCGTAACGACATCATTTGGGGCAAAGCCCACGACTTCGGTTTGTACTGGTGGGAGCAGGGCGAGCCGAAAGACGACGGCACGACCACGTGGACCGAGCACTTGATCGACGATAGCTGGTCACAACCGCACTGCTTGGTTTGGGCCGATCTGACCGGCGATGGCAAGCCCGAGTTGATCACGGGCAAGCGCGTCCGGGCGCACTGTGGCAACGATCCGGGCGGCAAAGATCCGGCCGTGCTGTTCTATTACACCTGGAACCGCGAAGCCGGCGAGTTCTGTCAACACGCAATCGGCGCCCCAGGTGACGGCATTGGCTCGGGTATGCAGATCCGCGTCGGCGACCTGAACGCCGATGGACGACCCGATGTGGCCGTCGGCGGCAAAACGGGCACGTGGGTAATGATTAACGAAGGAACCAAGGAGTAGTCGTGTAGCCAAGTAGGTCCCGTCTGCCGGACGGGACCTTGAACTGCGTATCAACGTCGTCATCCATCTCCAGGTCCCGTCCGACAGACGGGACCTATCGGGCAAAGCCAACCTGCCGACCGTTTAACAAACCCTCTACCACGGGACCAATGTCATGCCAAGCAAGAGCCAGTCAACACGCCGTACGTTTTTGAAAACCGTATCCGCCTCGGCCGGCTTGGCCGTCGCCGCCCCGTCGATCGTACCCGGCTCCGCGTTGGGATTAGGGGCAGAGGGAAAAGCAGCTCCCAGCGAAAGGATCACGGTGGGAATGATCGGTGTCGGACGCCAGGCGTATATTGTCAACTTGCGTCAGTTCCTCGGCATGCCCGACGTGCAAGTGGTTGCAGTTTGCGACGTAGATCGCTGGCGACTGGAACAGGGAAAGACACGGATCGAAGAACACTACGGCAAGCAGAAGCCGTCGGGCCAGTACTCCGGCTGCGCGGCCTGCAAGGATTTCAAAGAAGTGTTGGCTCGCAAAGACATCGACGCAGTGATGATCTCTACGCCGGATCATTGGCATGCGCCGATGGCCGTCGCCGCGGCCGAGGCCGGTAAACACGTATCGCTGGAGAAACCAATCACGCGCTCGATCGGCGAGGGCCAGGCGATCGTCCGGGCGATGCGAAAGCACGATCGTGTGTTCCGCATGGACAGTGAAATGCGCTCGTACAATCACTTCCTCCGCATGGCCGAACTGGTCCGCAACGGGCGATTGGGCAAGATCAAAGCGATTCGCGTGGGCGTTCCGGCCGGGGACAATGTCAACTGTCCACCAACGCCCGAGATGCCCGTGCCCAAAGACCTGGATTACGAAATGTGGCAAGGCCCCGCGCCGCGAGCGCCATACACGGAGCAGCGAGTTCACGCACCCGGCCAGTTCGGACGCCCGGGTTGGATGCGAGTCCTGGACTACTGCGACGGCATGGTCACCAACTGGGGCACTCACTTCTTTGACGTGTCGCAATGGTGTTACGGTGCCGAGCGAACCGGTCCGGTCGAAATCGAGGGCCATGGCATCTATCCTCCATCAGGCCAATTATGGAACGTGCTGAAGACGTTCGAGGTGACTTACCGTTTCGCCGATGGTACACCGATGTACTACGAAAACACGAGAAACAAAGCGATCACCGGAGCGCTGACCCCGTGTTCGGCCTACGTCAAATTCGAGGGCAGCGAAGGCTCGATCTACGCCTCGTTTGGCAAGCAGGAGTTCAAGTCCGAGCCGGAATCGTTACTCAGCTCGAAGATCGGACCGGACGAAATCCACTTTCCGCTTAAGTCCGACAAGCAAGACTTCATCGACGCGATAAAGACCGGCGGCCGGACGTTAGAGGATGAAGAAGTCGGTCACCGAACCACATCGCTGTGCCATTTGGGGCACATTGCAGTTCACTCGGGCCAAAAGCTCAAGTGGGACCCGGACAACGAAAAGTTCCTCGATAACGACGCAGCCAACCAGTACCTGGACAAGCCGATCCACGCGCCGCCGAAAGCGTGATCGTCCCCAACGCAAGACTTGCATGGGAGATGTAACATGACGATCCGTCGTCTTGCTGCTGTTGTCGTTGCCATTTCTTTCACGATTAGTGCCGTGGGGCGCGTCGCTGCGCAGGTGCCTGATGCCGGCGATGATCTCCAGCGATTCGAGGAGGAGCGGACCGATGCCTACGCGACGCAGCTCGAAACCTACTTGCGGAAGTGGCTCGTCGACGAGTATCCCGAGCGGGCTGCCAAGGCGTGGAACCGCGACTACAGCAGCGTCGAAGCGTTCTTGGCCAGCGTCGAGCGGAATCGCGAACGATGGCGCGAGGTTATCAAACCGCCCGAGTTGACCAAGACGGGCGATTTGCAGCGCCGCCCGCATCCGCCACTGGCGAAGCTCGATGGCCAGTGGCTCTCGTTGCCTTTGGGCGGTCTCGCGGCCGAAGGCCTGCTGGTCGTTCCAACCAGTGCTACGCCGGAAAAGCCTGCTCCGCTGGTCATCGCCCAGCACGGGCTCGGCAGTCATCCGGAGCGGACGTTTGGCGTGTTGGACGAAGGCGACCATTATCACCGTTACGCCGAACGGCTAGTCGAAGAGGGGTTTGCCGTGCTTGCGCCGATGAACTTGCGAACCGCCGAACGGCGCAACCGGATCGAACGGCTTTGCCGCTTGGCCGACACGAGCCTGCCTGGAATCGAGCTGGTCCGGTTCGAGCGGCTGCTGGACGAAGTGTTGAAAGACCCACGGATCGACGAGGATCGAGTGGGCATGTGGGGCGTTTCGCTGGGCGGGCTGGCCACCATGTTCTGGATGCCATTGGAGCCGCGGATCAAGGCGGGCGTGGTCGCCGCCTGGTTCAATCACCGGCGGAACAAAATGGTCATTCGCGATCCGCGCTACAGTTGTTTCTTGGAGACCAGCGAGGAGCACGCCTTCTTCGACAGTTGGCTGACCGAGTTTACCGACTCGGACGCGGCCAGCCTGATCTGCCCACGAGCGTTGCTGATCCAAACCGGCAAGAAAGACCGCATTGCCCACTGGCCGCAGGTGGTCGAAGAATTCGAGGCGTCTCGCGTGCACTACGAGAAACTGGGCATCGCCGAGCGGATCGAAATGGACTTACACGAGGGCGGGCATGAACCTTGCGTGGAAACCGGCGTGAGGTTCCTGAAACGCTGGTTGATGGAGGAATGACAAGCACAAGCACGCTGTGGAAGCATGTTATCGCGTTTCTGTGTAGGGTGATACTATGCTTGTGGAGGTCGACACCGACGTACTTCATTGCTTGCTCCTTGTGTGGAAATCCAGGGTTAAATACGACCACCGGATTTACCACGCAATTCAAGGACAGGCAAGCGTCGCACCGGCCTCCTCTTTCATAGTATCACCCTACTTGGTTGCGGCGGGAATCCGCGTTCGTTCTAGACCGGCACTACGGTGCCGGACCGTTCGTCACGAATCAAGGAGACGGCAATGAGAGTAACAGTTGTGGGCGCGGTTCTTGTCGCGTTGCTGGCGTGCTCGCCAGCGTGGGCAGAGCAGTCGGCGAAAGACATCTTGAAGGCTTCCGGCATCAAGGGCGGGTTGGTCGTCCATCTGGGCTGCGGCGATGGGAAGCTGACTGCGGCACTGCGGGCGGACGGTTCCTATCTTGTCCAGGGACTCGACACCGATCCGGCGAACATCGCGCAGGCGCGGGCGCACATCCAGTCGCTCGGGCTTGGCGGCAAGGTATCGGCCGCCGTGTACGATGGCCAACGACTGCCTTACGCCGATAACCTGGTGAATCTGGTCGTGGTTTCAGGTGTCAGTGTTCAGGTTTCAGGACGCGAGATAGCTCGTGTCCTTGCGCCGGGAGGTGTTGCGTTGGTGGAAGGGAATCTAAACGATACCGACACCCGACACCTGACACCTGACACCTCGCCCGGCCAGGCCGGTTGGTCGAGATTCACCAAATCCAGGCCCGACGAGATCGACGAGTGGACACACTACCTTCACGGCCCGGATAACAACGCGGTGTCACACGATAAGGTTGTGGGTCCGCCTCGCTGTCTCCAGTGGATCTCGGATCCCGTGTACGGTCGTCACCACGATCGCTTGTCAAGCGTGAGTGCCATGGTCAGCACGGGCGGGCGGCTCTTCTCGATCGAAGACCGCGCTCCGGCCCTTTCGATTTCGCTGCCTGCCGAATGGCGCCTTATCGCCAGGGATGCCTTTAGCGGCGTTACGCTGTGGGAGTTGCCCATCGGAGAATGGGAATCGACCCAAACCCGCTTCCGTAGCGGACCGGTGCAGTTGTCTCGGCGTTTGGTCGCCGTTGGCAACCGTGTCTACGTCGCTATGAACTACGGAGGTCCCCTTTCGTGCCTGGACGCTGCCACGGGTGCGACGCTCAAGACTTATGAGGCAACCGAAGGCGCGGACGAGATCCTCTACATCGACGGCACCTTGTACCTGGTGGCAACCGCCGTCGACGGAGCCCAGGAGCGTCGGATCCTGGCCGTTGCCGCCGCGAGCGGCGAGATTCTCTGGGAAAACAAAGACGATACGGCGCGTGGCACTCTGCCCGCCACACTTGCCGTCGGCCAGCGCTGCCTGTTCTTTCATGACGGCCAGGCCGTGGTGGCGATCGACAGAAAGACGGGCCAAGCCGCTTGGCGCCAAACGCTGCCCTCCGTACCCAAACGTCCTTCCTGGCTTACACCGACTGTTGTGTTTCACGAGGGCGTTGTACTGTGCGGCGACCGTGCGGTGGACTACCCCGACGAGTGGAAACAACATCCGGTACTTCTATCCGGCATGCTCCAACACGGCGGCTTGGGCTTGGTGACGGCCTTGTCGGCTGAGGACGGCGAAATGCTCTGGCAGGACGAGGCGGCCGAGTGCTTCCATGGAGCCGTCGACGTTTTCGTCATCGACGGATTGGCTTGGGCTTCACGCGGGCCGGCTCGGTTCTTCTTCGAGCGGACGCGGCCGATCTTGGATCAGATGCTGGGCAAGGATTTCTACATCGAAAACGTCACGGGCCGCGATTTCCGTACGGGCGAAATCAAGAAGACAATCGACGCTGCGGAAGCGTTCACGTTAAGCCATCACCATCGCTGCTACCGCAACAAGGCGACCGAACGTTACATCATCATGGGACGAACCGGGATCGAGTTCATCAACCTGACGGACGGTCCCAGTCTGCGCAACAACTGGACTCGCGGCGCGTGCCAATACGGCGTGATGCCGGCCAACGGGCTTCTGTATACACCTCCCCATCCCTGCACCTGCTACAACGCCAGCAAGATGAACGGCTTCTTCGCCTACAGCAGCCGCAAGGAAGCTGCATGGGCGGATGAGGCCATCGCTCGATTGTCCAAGGGGCCGGCGTACGACACGACCGGCGCGGACGCCAAATCAGACGATTGGCCTACTTTTCGCCACGACAATGCCCGCAGCGGTTGCGGCAGCGCGCCGGTCACTGATCGCCTTGCCGTGGCATGGCGTAGCGACCTGCGTGGCAAGCTAAGTGCCCCGACGTCGGCGGACGGCAAGGTCTTTGTGAGCGCCGTCGACCGCCACACGGTCTACGCTCTGGACCTGGACACCGGCAAGGAACTTTGGTCGCACATCGCTGGCGCTCGCGTCGACTCGCCGCCCACGTATTGGAAGGGGCGTGTCTACTTTGGATCGGCCGACGGCTCGATTCAGTGCCTGAACGCGGCCGACGGCGCGCTGGTCTGGCGCTTCTTTGCCGCGCCGGAACAGAGCTCGATCGTGGCATGGGATCAACTCGAATCGCCCTGGCCCGTCGCCGGCAGCGTGCTGGTACGCGACGGATCGGTGTACGCCTTGGCCGGGCGCAGTTCGAACCTTGACGGCGGCATGTACTTCATCAAGTTGGATGCGTTTACCGGCGAACCGCAACTGACCAAGCAGGTCTACAATCGCGACCCCGAGACAGGACGACAGGCGGAGGAGCGCATCGACGATCTGTACATGCCCGGTTTGTTGTACGACGTCCCGTCGAGCAACGGCGAGTCGATCTTCGTCCGCGAGGCCCGTTTGTCGCTCGACGGAACGATGTCCGACGAGCCCCAGACGCATTTGTATAGCGTCGGCGGTTTCCTGGACGACACTTGGTGGCACCGGTACTACATGATTTACGGCACACGCTTCAAGAACGGACCCGGTGGAGGACTCTCACGATCGGGCGGGGCGCCTTTCGGGCGTCTATTGATCTACGATGGAAAGCACGTCTACGGTTACGGCCGCATTAACAACAATAAGTACCGTCTGTTCTGCACCTCGACGGATGCCAGAGAGTCGTCTCGTTTGCCACGGACGGCCCCGAAGGCCAAACAAGTGAGAAGAGGGAAAGCGATCACCCCGGCCTCAATCTGGTCGGACGCCAAGTATCCGATGATGGTCCGGGCCATGGTCCTGGCCGCAGCGTCTGGCGCAGAGAATGCAAATGCCGGCCGACTGGTAACAGCCGGACCGCCTGTCACCGCCTTCGCGAGCACCGAGATTTTGCGCGGCGAGCAGGGCGGGCTCGTCGGCATCGTAGACGCGTCGACCGGTCAGAGCCTGTCACAGACAACCATCGAGGCACCGCCGGTCTTTGACGGTATGTGCGCCGCGCGGGGACGCATCGTCCTGAGTCTCACGTCCGGCGCTATCGTGTCATTCAAGTAAACTGGTACAATGCTCCCGAGCGCGGAACCGGGCCGCAGCCAAGTAGGGTGGGCCAAGTCTTCGCGGGCCCACCAGGAACACGCGTCCCGACTCGGTGGGCCGCGAAGACTTGGCCCACCCTACGAAGACGCGCATGCCAATGACACAAGAAACCGGCGTTACCTCGCCGGATCGTGTCACCAACCAAGGAGACAACCATGAAAGTAACGTTCGTGAATGCGATTCTTGTCGCGGTGCTCGCGTGTTCGTCGGTACGGGCAGAGCAATCGGCCGAAGACATCCTGGAGGCTTCCGGCGTCTCAGCCGGGCTGGTCGTACATCTCGGTTGTGGCGAGGGGAAACTGACAACCAAACTGCGGGCCAACGACGCCTTGATCGTCCAGGGCCTGGATGCCAAACCGGAAAATATCCAGAAAGCGCGAGCGCATATCCAGTCGCTTGACCTCGGCGGCAAGGTGTCGGCTGCCGTGTTCAACGGGGAACGCTTACCCTACGTCGATAACCTCGTGAACTTGGTAGTGGCAAGCGACGAGTGTCAGGTGACGCGCGACGAGATTACCAGGGTGCTGGTCCCCGGTGGCGTCGCTCTCTTCATCAATCGGAAATCGGAAATCGAAAATCGGAAATGGGTCAAGCCTTGGCCCGACGATATCGACGATTGGACCCACTATCTCTATGATTCGCGGGGCACATCCGTCTCGAACGATCGGCTGGCCGGGCATCCGAAGGGTATGCAATGGACAGGCGGACCATTCTGGGCCAGGAGCCACGAACACACGGCCAGCATGCAGGCCATGGTTTCGGCCAATGGCCGGGTCTTCTACGTGATGGACGAGGGGCCGACCGAATCCATCCAACTGCCGTCGAAGCTCGTTCTGACGGCACGCGATGCCTTTAACGGCACCGTACTCTGGAAACGGCCGCTGCCTTACTGGTTTAATGCCCTCTATCCACTGAAGAGCGGACCTGGTTGGATGCCCAGACGACTGGTCGCCGTGGACGATCGGGTCTACATCGCCCCGGGCATCGGGCAGGACCTTTTGTGCCTGGACGCGACTAGCGGGGATGTCGTCTGCACGTATGACGATACCGCGACGACCTTCGAGTTGGTCGTGTCCGACGGAGTCGTCTTCGCCGCTGTCGACACCAACCAGGAGCCCTGCGACTACAACCAGCAGCATCCCAACTGCTGGAAAGAACGAGATCGCGCGAGCATCAAGTGGCAATGGGATCGCGACCAGGGCACACGCGTGGTCAAGGCGATACAGGCCGACAGCGGTGAAGTCCTCTGGCAGCGGGAGACGCCCGTCACGCCGATGACGCTGGCCGCCGATGGCGGAATGGTGTGCTTCTATGACGGCAGCGCCGTGGTGGCTCTTGATCGGCGTTCGGGCGAGGAACTCTGGAAGGCGGACGTGCTGGATCTGAAGCAGGTCCGTACGGGGTATTCCGGCCCGCGATTGATCATTTGCGGAGATCAAGTCCTGCTCTCACCGATGGGACACATCGTTGCCATCTGCGCCCAGAAGGGCGAAGTTCTGTGGTCGGTCAAGGACAAACCTCGCTCGGGACACTTCAGCCTCGAAGATTTCTATGCCATCGGCGATCGTGTCTGGGCCCTCCAACGCGGAAACAACGGCGCATTCACAACCTACAGTCTGAAAACGGGCGAGACGCTCGACGTGTACAGCAATCCGATCCCGTCCTTCTACATCCACCAGCGGTGCTATCCGGGTCGGGCCACGGCCAAGTACCTGTTGCCGCCAATCATGGGGACCACGGTCTACGACATGGAGGAGGATGCGTGGTTCAACAACCACTGGGTCCGCGGTGGCTGCATCTACGGCGCCATGCCCGCCAACGGCATGCTGTACGTTACCCCACACGCCTGTGCGTGTTACTACCAGTCGAAGCTCAACGGATTCAACGCCGTCGCGCCCGAATCGCAACCGGCCGAAGCGCCGCCTGCCGACAAGCGATTGGTGAAGGGACCGGCCTATGGAAAAATCCGAAACTCGAAATCCGAAATTCGAAACGAAGAATGGCCCGCATTCCGTCACGACAACACTCGCAGCGGGTACGCCAAGACAGACGTCGTCGCCGAGGTCGAACAGGCGTGGAAGAAGGACTTCGGGACGAAACTGACTCAGCCCGTGGTCGCTGGCGGGAAGCTTGTGCTGAGCGCGGTCGACACGCACACGGTATATGCATTGGACGCTACATCGGGCCGAGAAGTCTGGCAGTTCATCGCAGGCGGCCGAGTCAATTCGCCACCGACCCTCCATGGGGGCCTGGCCATTTTCGGCTGTGCTGACGGTTGCGTTTACGCACTCCGCGCCTCGGACGGGGAAGTCGCCTGGAAGTTCAAAGCCGCTCCCAGCGACCGCAAGCTGATGGCCTACGGCCAGCTCGAATCGGTCTGGCCACTGCCGGGCAGCGTGCTGATCCAGGACGGCAAACTCTACTGTGTGGCCGGCCGTTCGATGTTCCTCGACGGCGGTCTGCGCATGTTGATCCTGAAACCGGAGACCGGCGAACTGATCTCCGAAAACGTCATGGACAGCCAGGTGCCCGGCACTGAAAAGCGTCTGGACGACCTGCTGATGGGCAAGCACATGCCGGTGGCCCTGCCTGACATCCTTTCCGGTGACGGGGAATACGTTTACATGAAGTCTCAGACCTTCACCCCCGACGGCAAACGCGTGCGATTCAGGCCGCAGCGACCCGACACGCAATACGACCAGGAATTGCACCTGTTCTCGCCCATATCGTTCCTGGACGAAGGTTGGCACCAGCGAACCTACTGGATCTACGGCCGGGCCGCCGGAGAAGGCTGGGCGGAATTCCAGCTTCCGCCCAAGCGCGTACCTTGCGGCCGAATCCTGTGTATCGACGAACAGAACGCCTACGGGTACGCCAGGGATCCCGAACTGATGTGCAACACGTCGGTCAGTGAATACAGGCTCTACAGCGCCGGCAAGACACCGGCCCGGAAGGTCGGCATTCCGAAGCTCGAAGGCACGTGGATCAAGGGCCAGTACCCAGCCGACAATCCCTTGGCCGCCCACACGGTGGACTGGAAACAGCTCGCCCAACAGCCCAAGGAGAAACTAAGTGCTGTCGACTACAACTGGATCCAAGAGGAACCCGATGTCGTGGCCAAGGCCATGGTGCTGGCCAACGACCGCCTGTTCGTCGCCGGTCCGCGCGACGTAGTTGACGAGAAGGAGATGTGGGGCCGCTCGAACGAGGAAGCTTTCCAGGAGAGGATGACCGAGCAAGCCGCATGGCTGGATGGCAGGCACGGCGGTGTCATGCAGGTTTTCTCGAAGAACGACGGCAAGAAGCTGGCCGAACACAAGCTGGACTGTCTGCCGGCCTTCGATGGCCTGATCGCTGCCAGCGGCAGCCTGTACATGGTGACCCAGGACGGTTCGATCGTCTGTTACCAAGGCAAGTGATCCGGGGCGGCGCTGTTCTTGGAGGACCAAGCAGATGCGATTTCGGAATCGGTACGAGGACTCGTCGATTCTTTCGCGAGGCACGAAGATCTCCGTAGGACCGGCGCATGGATTGCCTTGCATACTGGCGTTGGGAATGGTGTCAACTCTGGTTGCTGGAACAACGGCCAGGGGCGCTGACGATTCGGCAGTCGGCGTGTTGGCCCAGGAAGTGGCGGGCAAAGGTTGGATCGTTTTCGCCGCGCACCCGAAAGAGATCGACGGAGGCGAGATCATCAAGGCGTCGCAACGCCGGGGGCAATTCGACCTGTACCTTTCCCGCCCTGACGGCAGCCAGTTGCAGAACATCACAAACACAGAGCAGTACAGCGAATTCGGCGGGCGATTCTCGCCGGACGGCACAAAGCTTCTCTATCGGCGACTGCCGCCGGGTGCTTCCATCAACCACGATCTTTGGGGCGAAGTGGGCCAGGCGTTCGTCGCAGACGCCGATGGATCCAACCCCGTCAGTCAAGGCGAGGCCGGCGAGTTTCCCTGGGCGTCATTCTGTCCCGACATGAAACAGATCGCGTGCCTGTACAGGAAGGAACGCAAGATACGGATCTTCGACTTTGCGACAAAACGACTCCTCAAACAGTTGCCCGCCGAGGGCGTCTATCAACAACTGTTCTGGTCGCCGGACGGCAGGCGGTTGGTGGGCACGGCCAACGTTGTCGGTCGTCGATGGAACGTCGTGAGCGTCGACATTCAGACGGAATCGCAGACGGTACTGACCAGAGCACTCAACTGCACCCCCGATTGGTTCCAGGGCGATCCGCAACGCGTCATTTACTCCAATCGAAACCCGGCGTTGTTCCCAGGCAAGTACAACAACTACGGTTTGACCATGCTGATGTGGGCGTCGGTGGACGGCAAAACCCGCAAGCTGATCTACGGCGATGCCTGGAAGCACTGCTATTTCGGCTGCACCTCGCCGGACGACGAATACGTCCTCTTCTCGGACGACATCAGCGACACCATTGTGGCGGGCGAGATGCACGTGCTTCGGATGGCAGATACACCGATCATTCCGGAGGGCATCAAGCAGATCCGCCTGCTTCATCCGGGCTGCAAAGATGGCCCCGTTCTGGACCTCAAGCTGAAGAGTGGCATTCCGCTTCGCGGCTTCGAACCGCATTGGACGTACGCCGATGTGCTTGACGGGAATGGAATATCGCCATGACGAACAGAGGTGGGCCGAGCCCCTTGCGCGGCCTCTTAGTGATCGCCGGCGTGGCGCTCGGTCTCTGGGCCCTGGCCCAGTATGGCCGTGGCGACGCGGGCGAGGACGAGCAGGTCACACGACTTGGCCGCATCGAGGTCACCGCCCGATTGCTGGACTGCCCTGATCCGTTTCCCAATCTGGGAGCTTACCGCTACACGTATGTCGTGCCGTACGAAGTGATCGAGATTCACCGACAGGATCCTGAAGGGAAACACGTGTTGGAACGTGGCGATCAGATTTTCGTGGGCCATTACCAGCCGCTCCTGCCTCGCAACAAGGTTCGGGACGCGGACTGGGGCGACTCGCCCTTGGGTGGCAAGGCTTCTCGGATCACGAAGGGCGACGTGCACCGTATGGCACTGGACTACGAATTGGCCGAACTGGCTCCCAGCGGAGCACTCGATTACTGCTATCCACCCGAGGTGAATCGGTTCTTTGCTGTCTGGACCAACCCGGTCAGGTGAATCAACCAGTAGTGATGTCGTAGTCGATGGTCTTCACTTCCCACATATTCGTCTACTACTTCCTGCCGCTACTGCTGTTGGTCTACTACAACCTGCCGCACCGCTGGCGGAATGCCTTCCTGACGGTCATGAGCTACGTTTTCTACGGCTGGTGGAACCCGTGGTTCATGCTCCTGATGATGACCACTACGCTGGTCAACTTCTGGTGCGGCAAGGTAATCGCAGCTCAGATCCCTTCTTTCCGGCGAGCGGCCCTGGCGACCAGCGTGATCGTCAGCCTCGGAACGCTTGGATTCTTCAAGTACTTCATGTTCTTCACGAACAGCGTTAACGATCTGCTTGCGTTGGGGGGCAGCGAGCTGTTGCCGGTACTGCAGATTACCTTGCCCATTGGCATCTCGTTCTACACGTTCCAGGCCCTCAGCTACACCGTTGACGTCTATCGCGACGACGCGCCGCCGGCCAGATCGTTGTTGGACTTCGCCTGCTTTGTGTCGATGTTTCCCCAGTTGATCGCCGGGCCGATCATCCGATACCACACGGTCGCCCAACAGTTGGTCGATCGCCAGCACACACTGCCGAGGTTCTCGGCCGGCACCTCGCTGTTCATCCTGGGCTTCGCCAAGAAAATCCTCCTGGCGAACCCCATGGGCGAGATGGCCGACGCGGTCTTCGCTGCCGCGGCGCCGGCAACGCTGGATGCCTGGTTCGGCGTGTTGGCTTATGCCTTCCAGATTTACTTCGACTTCTCGGCCTACTCGGACATGGCCGTTGGGCTGGGGCGAATGTTGGGGTTCGAGTTTCCGAAAAATTTCAACGCGCCTTACCTGGCCGACAGCATCACCGACTTCTGGCGTCGCTGGCACATCTCGCTTTCCACGTTCCTCGGCGACTATCTGTACATTCCTCTGGGCGGCAACCGTCGCGGGCCGGCGCGCACCTATGTCAATCTGGCAACGGTGATGCTCCTGGGAGGGCTTTGGCACGGGGCGAACTGGACCTTTCTCGCCTGGGGAGCCATGCACGGAGCGCTGCTGATCTGGGAGCGATGGATGGGCAAAAACAGCCTCTATTCCGCTCTGCCCAGAGTCTTCCGAGTCAGCATTACCTTCGTGTTAGTGCTCATCACCTGGGTGCTGTTTCGCGCCGAGGACATCGAGGCCGCAGGCGAGTATCTGGCGGCCATGTTCGGACTTCAACGCACTCCCCCCAGCAGCCTGCTGTTGGCCAGCCAACTCTACACGCTGCGGAACATGGCAGTCATGGCGGTCTGCGTCATCCTGACAATCCAGCCGCTTCAAGCGTTTGACTGGTCGCAGACGAAAAAGCGGGAC
>JACKQG010003200.1_pt1 | contig 20349 bp, 21 predicted proteins | sample 8237621 | NCBI WGS metagenome assembly JACKQG01 (sample SAMN15677084, study PRJNA649215) | marine metagenome | biome: marine; feature: Black Sea; material: saline water; isolation source: suspended particulate matter (SPM) from the Black Sea western gyre | collected 2013-06-09/2013-06-10 | depth... | reverse complement strand
GGTTATAAATTCTTCAAGCGGCTTCATTTTTTTATTCCCTTATATGCTTTAAAATATGTCCAAGTTCCGGAAATATCAGGGCATTGCAGGCCAGTTTGCAGGCCTTGATGCTGCCAGGCATGCAGAATATAATGGTGTTTTTGATGATTCCGGCTGTGGCCCGGGAGAGAATGGCTGCAGAATCAATCTCTTCAAAGCTTAACTGGGTGAAAAGGGTGCCAAAGGCAGTGAGTTCTTTTTCAAACAGGGGCTTGACAGCTTCAATGGTAACATCTTTAGGGCTGATACCCGTGCCTCCGGTCATGATGATGGCATCCGGGCTGATCTTTTCAGTGACATGCCGGGTTAATTCTGTGATGGCATCTATATCATCTGTTACCGTCTGATGAATCACCACTTCATGGCCTTCTTTTTTTGCCTGTTTTTTTATCCAGGTACCAGCTTTGTCATCAGCCAGTCCCCTTGTTGTTGAGACTGAAATCACTGCAATTTTAATGTCATCTGGCAGGTTTTGTTTGTGTAAAAGTGTACTCATATCTTAATCCTGTTCTATGTAAACCATATCGTGTTTGTCATGTTCAGCCACCAGGACGTTGATCATATCCTGATGTTCGGTGTCTATGGATAAGCCTTTGTAATCCGCCTGGATGGGAAGCTCTCTGTGTCCCCTGTCAATAAGGATGGCAAGCTCAATGCGGGAAGGCCTGCCAAAATCCATTAAAGCATCCATTGCAGCTCTGATGGTTCGCCCTGTAAACAGCACATCATCCACAAGGATAATGTCCATGTCGTCCACGGAGAAAGGAATGTTGGAGGGTCGTACAATTGGCTGGTGGCTGATTTTTGTCCAGTCATCCCTGTACATGTTGATATCCATGCTGCCAACGGGAAGGGTTACAGCTTCTATTTTCCGGATTTGATCTGCCAGCCTTTTTGCAAGAAAATCACCCCGTGTCTGGATTCCGACAAGGGCAAGGTTTTTAGTCCCTTTGTGTTTTTCTATGATCTCGTGGGACATCCTTGTGATGATCCGTTTGAAATCCTGATCATTCAGGATGGTTTTTTTCTTTTTCATATATCCGCCTTCCCTTGATTTATTATAGTCTTAGAATCTTTATCATCTTTTTTTATAGCGGGCAACACCTTGATTTTAAGTTTGAGTTGCTATAACCAGTATAGAATAAAAATTAATTTTTGGCAGGGCAGGTGTGAATGATATTTGACTATACTGGTGTGATACTGGCTGGAGGGAAAAACAGCAGGCTTCCAGGGGGGAAAAAAGCCTTTCGAAAGATCGGAGATGAGATGATCCTTGAAACTATTTATGAATTGTTCTCAAGCCTGTTTAAAGAGGTCATTATAGTGGTAAATGAGCCCAGAGAGTTTGCAGGCTGGGATATGACGGTGGTGACAGATATTATCCCGGCAAAGTGCGCCCTGGCAGGTCTTCATGCAGGACTCTTTTATGCCTCCTATCCCTATGCCTATGTGACTGCCTGTGATACCCCCTTTGTCAAACGATCTGTTATCGAATATATTGTGAGCAGTATAAGACCTGGATATGAAGTGATTATTCCCCAGACAGATGACGGGGTTGAACCGTTGTCTGCAGTGTATTCAAAGGATTGTATACCTTTGATAGAGGAGAACCTTAAAAAAAATATCTTTATGATTAAAAAATTTTTCAGAAAAAAAAAGGTTAAGGAGATTCCAGTGGATAAATTAAAAATGCTGGACCCCCAGATGCAGTTTATTTTTAATGTGAACACACCAAAAGATCTTGAAAAAGCTGAAACAATTGCAAATCAGCAGGAAAATAAATAGTGCCCGAACGAAAATCCCGTGTTTGGGCGAAAAGTTGCCCATATACAAGGCGCAAAAAATCTTGAAACCGGAGTGTACTACTGTACATGAGGATTTCAGGATTTTGCAGCAACGCAGTAGATGGGTGAGTTTTCGTTCAAACACTAAATAAGGAGAGAGATATGGATATTAAAACAATGATGGACCAGATAAAACAACACCCTGATTTTCATAAGGCAGGGATGATTTTATGCCATAATGGTGTGGTCAGGGCCACATCCAGGGAAGGCGATGAAGTGACAGGACTTGAAATTGTTGTTGATCATACTAGGTTGGACCAGATTATAACTGAACAAAAAAAAAGGCCGGGTATTGTTGATATTTTGATCCATATTAACGAAGGCAAACCACTTGCCGTTGGAGATGATGTGATGTTTCTTCTGGTTGCCGGGGATATCCGGGAAAATGTGATTGCAACATTGACAGACACCTTGAACCTGGTTAAGACTCAGGTAACCAGCAAAACACAATTTTTTGTTGAAAGGTAATAAAAATGACAGATTTTACACATCTTGATAAGGACGGCAGGGTTAGAATGGTGGATGTGGGGGACAAGACCCAAACCAGGCGGGTTGCCGTTGTTGCAGGCAGGATTTTTATGGAAGCGAACACCCTTGCCAGGATCATGGATGAAAAAGTGAAAAAGGGAAATGTCCTTGAAGCGGCAAGAATTGCCGGTGTCATGGCAGCAAAGAAAACATCGGACCTGATCCCCATGTGTCATCCATTGAATATAAGTCATGCCAGGGTTGATTTTTCTTTTGATGTTGAAAATCATGCCATTGATATTGAGGCTGAGGTGTCGCTGATCGGGAAAACCGGCGTGGAAATGGAAGCTTTGACAGCTGTTTCTGTTGCGGCCTTAACCATATATGACATGTGCAAGTCTTATGACAGGGCCATGAGAATATCTGATATCTATTTGAAATCCAAATCAGGGGGTAAAAGCGGGACATATACTGCAAAATAATATGGTCACCCTTGAAAATCTGGCATATCTGGGGATCGGTTTTTGTGTGGGGGTTCTTGTCTGCGGTATTCTTGCAAGGTCAGGGATTTTATTTTTTTCAAAAAAATTGAAAACACTGTCCCATGAGGCGCTGTTTGATAATTCCACCAGATTCATGGAGTTTGCAGATAAATATTTTTCTTCCTATGTGAAAGAAGCCAAAAAAGATTTTGATATCAAGGGAAATGATATTTTAAGAACCATTGATCCTGTAAGAAAAACCCTTGATCAATATGAGGCCCACCTCAATATCATGGAAAAAGACAGGGAAAATGCCTATGGTTCCATCACTGAAAAACTTTTGGAAATGGGAAGAAATCAGACCCTTCTCCATATTGAAACGGGAAATCTTGTTAAGGCATTAAGGGTTCCCCATGTCAGGGGAAGGTGGGGGGAAATTACCTTAAAGCGGGTGGCGGAACTGGCCGGCATGACTGAGTACTGTGATTTTGAAGAACAGCTTTCATCCGGAGGCGGCAAAGGGTCTATCCGTCCTGATATGGTGGTCACCCTGCCGGAAAACCGCAAAATTATAATTGATTCAAAGGTTCCTTTGATGGCCTATCTGGATGCGCTGGAAGCTTTAAGCGAAAAGGAAAGGCAGGAACGAATGAAAGATCATGGACGTCAGGTGCTGATGCATATTTCAAACCTGTCATCCAAGAATTATTTTCAACAGATTTCTCCCACCCCTGAATTTGTTGTGCTGTTCATCCCGGGAGAAAATTTTTTTTCTGCTGCCTTATCGGTTCATCCGGACTTGATTGAAAAGGGGATAGAAAAAGGGGTGATCCTTGCCACTCCCACCACGCTGATAGCCCTTTTAAAGGCTGTTTCCTATTCCTGGAAACAAAAAAAGAGTTATGAAAATGCCGAAGAGATCAGAAACCTTGGGCTTGAACTTTTTTCAAGGCTTTGCACCATGACCGATAATATTAACCAGCTTGGAAAGGACATTGAAAAAACTGCGGCAACTTATAACAGGACAGTGGGTGCAATGCAGACGAGGGTTATGTCTACAGCAAAAAAACTTGCAACCCTTGAGGTGTCTTCTCAAACAATGGAGGATCTGCAGAAAATAGAAGATTCAAAAACAATGACTAAAGGATTTAACAGGCTGTATCAAAATGAAGAATAACCTGAAGGTCACACGTAAAATGTCGTTAAAGCCCATCTGGATCTTTTGGTTTGTGATCATAGCCTGTTGTTTCAGTGGATGCTATCCCGGGATAAGAGAAGAAATTACACAATTTAGTTCTTTGAAAAAACTAAACCCTGAAACCTATCCTTTATTTGTTGATAATATTGAATTTCAGGGCTTAACGGCTTCAATTGATAACAGCCTTTTGTATTTTAAGAAGGTCCCTTTAGAAAGAAAATTCCATTATGGGAAAGAGATATACACTGCCGGTCATATAATTTTGTCTTTGGAAACCTTTAAGGCCTTCCTGGAAAAAGAGCCTTCCGGCAAAGCCTTAAATGATTTTATTAAATCAGATTTTATTGTTTATGAAGCAGCGGGAAATGAGGATGATAAGGTTCTTTTTACAGGGTATTTTGAGCCGATTTTTGATGGGCGCATTGAAAAGAGTGAAGAGTTTTTATACCCGGTTTATTCCAGGCCACAGGATTTGCTGGAAATTGATCTGTCAGCATTTTCCGATCAGTACAAGGGTCATAAACGGCTGATGGCCAGAGTTAACGATTCAACAAAGCGCGTGGTGCCCTATTATTCAAGGCAACAAATTAACGCTATAGAAGATTTTCATACAAGATCCAAGCCTGTTGTGTGGCTTAAAAGCCGGGTAGACCGATTTTTTCTGGAAGTCCAGGGGTCAGGAAGAATTAATCTGGGCAATGGGGATGTGTTAAGGGTTCACTATGCAACAAGCAATGGAAATGCATACCGATCCATCGGGCTATATCTGATCGGGAAAAATGAAATTTTAAAAGAAAACATGTCCATGCAGGCCATCAGAACCTGGCTTGAGCAGCATCCGCAAAGAATGGATGAAGTCTTGCATCACAATGAGAGCTTTGTATTTTTCCAAACAGAAGATGGCGGGCCCTATGGCAGTCTTGGCGTTGAAGTTACTGCTCTTCGTTCCATTGCAACGGACAGCAGCTTGTTTCCAAAAGGGGCCCTGTGCTTTATGCAGGCCCAATTGCCGGATAAAAAAAACAGCCCTTATTTAAAAGAGTGGGAAAATGTTTCTTTTTTTGTGTTGAATCAGGACACAGGTGGCGCCATTAAAGGGCCTGCAAGGGCAGACCTTTTTTGTGGAAACGGTGACTATGCCGAATTTACCGCAGGTCATATGAATAAATATGGGAAGTTATTTTTTCTTGTCCTGAAACCGAACCAGGGATAATTTTTAAATCCATTCAACATCATGTGAGTGAAAATAGAGGATTACTTTTTTGCCTGGATAAAGATCAAGCCGATTTATTTGATCTGGAGAAAGCAATACTATTAAGGAAAGATCGTGGACAGATATGGCGGCCACGATGGTCTCGCTCTTTTTTTCCAAAAGCATGGAAGTTATATGGCCGGATAATTGATTGATATGGCCATTCCCAGATTGTTTTTCAAGAGCAAGGCAGATATTTTTCTTTCTGATAATGGCTGTGCTTGCAGTTTGGGAAGGAGCATTCAGCGTGATGATCTGTCCGTCCTCAAGTTTTTTTATAAGGGTTTTTTGATCTGATTTTTCAAAGGGACCTGTGATAATGTTTTCCACGCCTGTGGAAAATATATTCCCTTTAAAGATGGAAAGCTGATGGTCACAGATGGAATACAGCCATTGCAGATCATGGCTTGCAATAACCAGTGTGGTCCCCCAGTTTTTCCTGGCGTTTAAGGATGCCTGGCGGATCAGCCCGGCGCTTTCAATGTCAACACTTGCAATGGGTTCATCAAGTAGGAGAACTTCAGGTTTTAAGATAAGCCTGGCAGCCATGGCAACCCTCTGGGCTTCTCCACCGGAAAGTTCGTGCCAAAATCTTGTGGCAAAATCCTGATAATCAAGCCCGACGTTTAAAAGCGCCTCTGCCACTCTTTTTTCAAGATTATTTTTTTCTTTTCTGATCTTTAGCCCATAAACAATATTTTCAAAAACAGTCCTTTTTAACAGATAGGGTTTCTGGGTCAGAAGGGTAATTTTTGAGCGGATTGATGAAGAAAATGGTAGTTCCAGGCGCCCTTTATAAAAGATTTGCCCCAAGGTTGGTTTCTGGGCAAAGGCCAATAGTTTTAAAAGCGTGCTTTTCCCGCTGCCGTTGGGTCCAATAAGACCTGTGATGGATCCTTTTTCGATTTTAAGGTCATCAATATCCAGCACTTTTGTGTTTCCATAATAGTGTTGAATATCTTTTAAATGGTATGCAGGATTTTTTCTTGTGACCTGTATGTTATTTGTCATTGTTTCCTTAAAAAAGACAGGGATAGATTCACAATAAATGCAATCATGATCAGAACAAGCCCCAGGGCAATACCATCGGCAAAAAGGCCTTTGTTTGTTTCAAGGGCAATGGCAGTTGTGATCGTCCGGGTGTGGTACTTGATATTGCCGCCCACCATCATGGATATACCGACTTCTGTTAACACGCGGCCATAAGCTGTTACCGCAGCTGCCAGGATGCCATACCTGACCTCCCAGAGACAGGTGGCAATGATATTACGTCTGCCCGCGCCCAGGCTGACAAGAGTGAGTTTAAGGTCGTGGTCTATGTTTTCAATGGTTGTGGCAGTAATAGCAGTTACAATTGGGAAGGCAAGGATGGTCTGGCCGATGGCAATCCCTGTTAAAGTGAACAGCAGGCCCAGTTCGCCCAGAGGCCCCTGTCGTGAAATAAATGCGTATACGGCAAGGCCGATGAAAACAGTTGGAAGGGCAAGCATGGTATCAAGAATCGTTCTTAAATGCTTTTTCCCTTTAAAGTCAAAATATCCAAGAACAAAGCCGCAGGGTAACCCGGCTCCAAGACTCAAGAGCATGGAGCCTGTGGATACCTTTATAGTAGCCCAGACCGCAGTCCAGGTTGCTCTGTCGCCGCTAATCAGAAGCTCGATGGCTTTGATAAAGCCTGCAACAATAAAATCCATAAAGTCCTTTTATTATTTTGCGTTGGGTATAAACAGCTTTTGTCCAAGAAGTTTGAAGTCTCTTATCAGATCCTGTCCATTTTGTGAAGCCATCCAGTCTGAAAATTGAAGCGCCAGGTCATATTTTGCATTGGCGCAGTTTCTGGGATCAAGGGTTAAGACGCTGTATTGGTTCAAAAGGATGCTGTCTCCTTCAACAAGAATTTTTAATGGGGCATTGCCGCCTTTGTAAGATTGATACTTAATGTATGTGCCTCGATCTGTCATGGTGTACCCCTCTTTTTCCTGGGCAACATTGATGGTGGCAAGCATTCCCTGTCCTGTCTGCACATACCAGTTTTCTTTGTCCGGTAATGGGATATTGGATTCCTGCCAGAGCTGTTTTTCTTTTTTGTGGGTACCGGAATCATCCCCGCGGCTCATGAACAATGCCTGTCTGCTTTTGATGGTAATTAAAACATCAGATATGCTTTTACCTTTAACGCCGGCCGGGTCGTTTGCTGGGCCTATAATGATAAAATCGTTGTACATGATTTGTCTTCTGTCTTTCCCATATCCTTTTTCAATGAATTTTTTTTCTGCAGAAGGTGCATGAACCAGGAGGACATCAACGTCACAATTCTGACCCAGCTTTAATGCCTTGCCCGTTCCTGTAGAAGTCCATTTCAATACAATGTCGGTTTGTTTTTCAAAGTGTGGGATAAGATAATCCAAAAGGCCTGTGTTATCAGTGCTGGTGGTGGTTGCCATCATCAGGCTGTTATCTTGAGCCTGGGTATTGATGACCATTATCATTGTGAATATAAGTGCTGATATAAAGGTAAAAATTTTTGATCTGTTCATTTCCAAGTTTCCCATAAAATATTTAAAATTAGCTTGATGAAATGAGGTTGGAATATGTTAATATCAGGGAAGAGTCAATAATATATTTAAAAATACGAACAAAAAAGAAATATACTTACCAATACAAACCAATAATTACAATAATTGTTATCAATCTTTTAGGAAGAGACTATGATATTCATCTTCAGAAAGATGGCTCTTTAATTTATCATTAATAAACAGGTATATTTCTTCGAGTTCCAGATCAGACAACCTTGGGAGAAGTACTTTTAAAAAAGAGTCTTCGGAAAATTTTTGAAGATAAAACATTATGGTTTCTTCATCTGTTTTCCGGTCTAGGCCAAAAGCTCCCAGGCCTTTGTATTCCTGAATAAAATTGTGTGTGTCTTTTTTCATATAGGTGAATCCTTTATTGGTTAATGCCGATGTCAGCATTTTTCAAACCTTGTAAAATAAAACCCTTACTTTGAAAATGCCAGGTTAGTTTTTGTTTCTGAAGAAATTATCCAAACAATAAGAAAGCATTTTTACTTAGTATTTGTTCCTTTTGAAGGGTGTTAATATTGGAGTTATCAATATCCTTGTAATATCTATCGGGAATCAATAAGGGAAAATCCGTTCCAAAAAGAACTTTTTCTATCACGCCTGCATCGACTGCAAGATTATAGATTTGTGAATCATATAAAAACGGGGAAGCTGCCGTGTCATACCAGATATTTTTTAAAACGCTTTTTGTTTCTTTTTTCATTATGTTGTAAAAAAAGATTCCCCCTCCCCAGTGGGCCAGTATGATTTTATTGTCAGGAAAGGTTTTGGCAAGCGTGTATATTTGTTCCAGGGTAATGGGGGTTTTTCCGGGATATTTGTGTCCGACAGGTTCATTGGTGTGGATCATGCAGGGCAGGTTACCTTTCTCTCTTAAAACGGTCATGACAGGATCAAGGAATGTCAAAGCTGCTTTGTCAATCCCGGAAAGGTAGAATGCCAGTTCTCCTGCACCGCAAAGACCTGCGTCAATACATCTTTTAGTTTCATTGGCTGCGCCTGCCCAGGCGGCATCAAAACAGGCAAGCCCCTTAATCCTGTCAGGATATTTCCGGACTGACTCAATGATTACATCATTGTTTGTCTTTGCATGGTCAGGGGTTCGCCAGGGGAAACCACAAATAATTGAGATATCAACCTGATACCTGTCCATTGATTTTAATAAGTCAACAATATTGCAAATGTCTGCTTTTGGTGAGTTGTAAAGCAGTTTGAACTCTGGTTCATTGTTAAAGTATCTGGAACGGTCCTGTTTGACCTGTTCCGGGAAAATATGGGTATGTGTGTCAATAATCATGTCAATTATCCTAAATAACCAGGTTAGTTATTGTAAAATAGCCTATGGCAATATATATTAGTTTATTCTTGCAAACAAGGGTTTGAATAGTGTTTGATGGAAAATTGGTGGTTTTAGGTATAGCACTAAATAAAGGACGGCAATGAAATATTATCCCATATTTCTTGATATAAAAGACAAGGATTGTCTTATCGTAGGAGGGGGGCCTGTAGGTGCGAGAAAGGCTGCAACCCTTCAAAGATGCGGTGCAAATGTAAAAGTGATCAGTGATCATTTCTCGTCCTGGTTTGATGGTTTAGACACAAAATCTATTTGCCTTGAAAAAAAAGAATATGAGCGACAAGATGTGAAAGGGATGTTTTTTGTTTTTGCTGCCACCAATAATGCTGATTTGAACCGGCAGATAAAAGACGATGCCTCATTGCTCAATATCCTCTGTAATGTGGCTGATGCCCCGGATAATAGTGATTTTCTGCTTCCTTCGATAGTGGAAAGGGGGGATCTGATTGTGGCTGTTTCAACATCTGGATCAAGTCCTGCAATGGCAAAGAGAATCAAACAGGATCTTGAAAATCATTTTGGTCCTGAGTATGCGCAATTTTTACTTTTGATGGGAAATATTCGAAAAAGGCTTTTATCATCTGGCCGTGCTCCAGATGATAATAAAGCAATATTTCATGCCCTTATTGAGAAAGGTGTCCTTGAGTTGATCCAGGCCAATGATGATATAAAAATAAACGCGGTCTTATGTGATGTTCTTGGAAAGGAATATACTTATGAAAATCTTGTTTCTTCAAGGAGTGATGAATGAATCTTCAAACTGCCCAAATGGTGCTGCAGATAGCAACCCTGCTTTATTTTATAAGTATGTCAGGGTATATTTTGTTTTTATTTAATCAAAAGAAAATCTATCAAAAAATAGCCTTTTGTTTTATTTCAACAGCAGTTGCGTTTCATTTTATCAGTATGATGATTTACACCATTGCAACACAGCATGTGCCCATACAGAATTTATCCCAGAGTTTATCTCTTGCAGCATTTTTTCTGGGCTGCATGTTTTTATTTTTCCAGTACAAATTTGATCTTAAAATTCTCGGGGTATTTGCTTCAATATTGTTATTTGCCATCATGGTGATTGTATTGATAATGCCAGAGGCACCCGTGGAGAAAAATATTGTTTTAAAAGGGTTCTGGCTTTATTCCCACATTGTTCTGGTGTTTACAGGTGAGGCATCTCTTGCATTGGCATGCGGAGCAGGGATTTTGTACTTATTGCAGGAAAAAGGGATTAAGACAAAAAGACCTGGCTTTTTTTATAAACGACTACCCTCATTGGATTTTCTGGATAATGTTGGATATACCTGTTTGACCACAGGGTTTGCCCTGCTGACCATCGGACTTGTGACAGGGTTTATTTATGCAAAAGTAATCTGGGGCAGATTCTGGAACTGGGATCCCAAAGAACTATTCTCTGTGGGAACCTGGCTGGTGTATGCTGCCTTATTGCATCTACGCCTTTATTCTGGGTGGCGGGGTAGAAAGTCAGCTATAATGACTATTATCGGATTTTTCATCATCATATTTACGTTCATCGGGGTCAATATGCTGTTAGGCGGGTATCACCAAACCTTTACAAAATAAAGAAATAACAAAATAAAGAAATAACAATGTCAAAAATTATATTAATCGGGATAAATCATAAAACTGCACCTGTTGAACTCAGAGAAAAACTGTCTTTTTCCAGTGAAGAGACAATAGCTGCATTTGAATTATTAAAGCAGGACAATGATATTAAAGAAAGCCTTATCTTTTCTACCTGTAACAGGACAGAAATTTTATATATCCCTCGAACGGGTGAACAGGTTGATAAAATTATTGAGTTTATTTCACGTCATAAAAAAATTGATATTTCTGAATTTAAAAGTGCTTTATATGTTTATAAGGAAGATGAAGCGATCCTGCATTTATTTAAGGTTGCATCAAGCCTGGATTCAATGGTGGTAGGCGAACCCCAGATTTTGGGGCAGGTTAAACAGGCCTATAGGACTGCCGTGGAAAACAATGCCTCGGGTGTGCTGCTGAATCGGCTTATGCATAAAACCTTTAATATTGCCAAAAAAGTCAGAAAAGAAACCGGGATAGGGGATAATGCGGTTTCCATCAGCTATGCAGCCATTGAACTTGCCAAAAAAATTTTTTCAGACTTATCCCAGAAGAGTGTCATGCTGCTGGGTGCCGGGGAGATGGCGGAACTGGCAGTGGAGCACCTGTTATCAAATAATGTAAAGCAAATTATCGTTGCAAATCGAACCTTTAAAAAGGCAGTGAATCTTGCCGCTAAATTTAATGGACAGGCCGTCAAGTTTGAAGAAAGGGAAGATGCATTAAAGGATGTTGATATTATTATCAGTTCAACCGGTGCAACAGATTATGTGCTGACTGAGACCCAGGTCAAACAGGCCATGAAAAAAAGGCATCATAATACGCTTTTTTTTATTGATATTGCCGTTCCAAGGGATATTGATCCTAAAATAAACACGATTTCCAATGCCTATGTTTATGATATCGATGATTTGAAAAATATTGTGGAATCCAATATTGAGCAGAGGGGAAAAGAAACGGTCAAAGCTGAAAGATATATTGAAGAAGCAGTGGTTAAATTTCGCAAATGGATGGAAAACCTTGCCATTGTTCCGACGATTAAGGCTTTGAACGATAAAATGTCTTCCATTGTTGACATTGAATGTAAAAAAACCCTTTTAAATTTGAAACACCTTTCTCAAGAGGATATGGAGGCAATTAAACGTATGACCCAGGCCATTGCAAGCAGAACCATTCATGACCCCATCCTTTTTTTACGCAATACCGGTGACCACAGGGATGATTCCCTTTATCTCAATGTCACACGCCAATTGTTCAATATAGACCTTCCCGAGGAAGAATAGCCAAAAGTGCCAATTAAAGTTTGTGCTATGCTTTAACATCTGGCTGGAATTGGGCTATTTAATTCTTTACATTTTGTTTAATTTTAGTGTATTGTTTTGTTCTGGATGTTCCTGTAATTTAAGATAAAGGGCAAATACAATGAAAAAGAAAGATTTAGATTTTTTTAGAAATCTTTTGAGTGATAGACTTAAAGAGCTCCTTTCACATGCTGACAGCACTGTAACCGGTATGACCAAACCAAAAGAAAATTTTGCCGATCCAACGGACAGGGCTTCCCATGAAGCTGAGAGAACTTTTGAACTTCGTATCAGAGACCGTGAACATAAATTGATCAAAAAAATAAAAAAAGCACTTGTGCGTATCGAAAATGAGACATTTGGAATCTGTGAAGCTTGTGGGGAAGATATTGCCTTGCAACGGATTAAGGCCAGACCTGTTACCACACAATGCATTGACTGTAAAACCCGTGAAGAGGATATGGAGAAGGCTCTCGGAATTTAGCCTGCACAAGATAACTCATTGATTGATCTTCATGTACATTCTACAGCTTCAGACGGATCCTTTTCCCCTTTAGAAATTATGACCCTGGCCAAAAAGGTCGGGGTTCAGGCTATTTCTATAACAGACCATGATACCATAGACGGTGTTAAGGAAATCTTAAAATATCCCCTGCCCCCATTTCCTGAATTTATTACCGGAGTTGAAATCAGTTGTGAGCCGCCATCAGAGTTCAGGGAAGTGGGAAGCGTTCATATGCTTGGGTATGGGTTCAGTGTTTATGATAAAAACCTTAATACTATTTTGGATGATGCAAAAATAGCCCGGACCCAGAGAAATCCAAAAATCATTGAAAAATTAAACAGCCTTGGATTCAATATCACCATGGAACAGGTTGAGAATCGCTTTGGCGCGGATCAGACAGGTCGCCCCCACATTGCAGAGCTTATGATGGAAAAAGGATATGTCAAAACATTTAGAGAAGCTTTTGACAAATATCTTGGAAAAAACAAGCCAGCTTATGTGGATAAATATAAGATCTCCTGTGGCCAGGCAATTCAAACGATTCGCCAGTCAGGCGGAATTGCGGTCCTGGCGCATCCGGGTCTTTTGAGGTTCAATAAAAGTCATCAAATAGAAAATTTTATTGATGTCCTGATGGCTGATGGTCTTTCAGGAATAGAGGTATATTATACAGATCATGACCATCGAATGACATCTTTTTATCAAGACCTTGCAGATGCAAAAAAGCTTATGATGACCGGAGGTTCTGATTTCCATGGATCATTTAATCAAGGTGTTCACCTTGGTTCGGGTAAAGATAATCTGAATATCGAATATTCTTTGTTTAAAGCATTAACCCTTGAGTTGGAAGAAATCAAAGAAAAATATTTAGATTTTCGCATGCTTGAGAATAATATGGGATATTCATTTAAAAATAAATCATTGTTAAATAATGCCTTGTGCCATAGGTCTTATTTAAATGAAAATCAAGAGTCATGTCTTCGTGATAATGAGCAGCTTGAATTTTTAGGAGATGCTGTTTTAGGGTTATGCATCGGACACTTGCTTATGGAAAAAAGTCCATCAAAAAATGAAGGAGAACTTTCAAAGCTAAGAGCCAACCTTGTCAGTGAGTCTGCACTTGCTGATATGGCAAGGTTTATTGATCTTGGCAGATTTGTCAGACTTGGAAAAGGAGAAGCCTTTTCCAGGGGGTTTGATAAAAACTCCATATTGTCAGATGCCTATGAAGCAGTTATTGCAGCTGTTTATCTGGATGCAGGGTTTGATACTACATACCGGCTGATACATGATCTTTTCAACGAGAGCCTTGAAAAAAATTTGATTAATGATGAGACCCTGGATTATAAAAGCATGTTACAGGAATTTGTTCAGGAGCATGGTGCAACAACACCTCAATATGAAGTTCTCAATGAGATCGGCCCTGACCATGATAAAACCTTTGAGATCAGTTTAAATATTTTTGATATCCATTCTAGGGGTCTTGGGAAAACAAAAAAAGCAGCAGAGCAGGATTCTGCAAAAAAAGCCTTAAAGATGTTAAAAAAAATAAATCCCTGATGGTTTGACTGATGGATTCAGTAATGGTTCAGGCAAAAAATCCCCTTGTTATCCCTGTATTTATTCCCCATTCCGGGTGTCCTCATCAATGCGCCTTCTGCAACCAATCTATTATTACAAGTCAAAAATCAAGTCTGCCGGATAAAATTGCTATTCATCATATTGTAAGTCAGTATCTACAATATAAAGGCACGCGGGAGCGTGTTGAGCTTGCTTTTTTCGGAGGAAATTTTTTGGGGCTGCCTCACGATACTATTATTCAATTGCTGGATATGGTTCAGCCCTATATTAAGGAAAAAAAAATTGACGGCATACGATTTTCCACCCGACCGGATACCATTACCCGACCAGTGCTGGATCTTGTCAGGCCCTACAATATATCTGTTGTTGAACTGGGAGTCCAGTCCATGAATGATGGGGTTCTGTTAAAATCCAAAAGGGGTCACAACAGCATGGACACAATAAACGCCATAGGCCTTTTGAAGGCATATCCATTTAAAATAGGTGTCCAGGTCATGGTTGGGTTGCCGGGTGATACAAAAGCCTCTTTGTTTGAAAGTACAAAAAAGGTGGCGCACCTTACCCCGGATTTTGCACGAATTTATCCTTTAATGGTATTAAAGGGCAGCCTGATGGAACACTGGTATTGCCAGGGTATATATACGCCTTTGAGTCTTGAAAAAACTATTGGGCTGGTGAAAGAAATGGTTGGCATATTTAAGGCGGCTGATGTCAAAGTGATTCGCATGGGGCTTCAGGCTTCCGACATGATGGAAGATGAATCAATGGTGCTTGCAGGCCCCTGGCATCCAGCCTTTGGCCATCTGGTTTTTTCTGAGATTTTATATGATCTTGCCTGTAATAAGATAGATCAATACCAGGGGGGGGTAAAATTCAGAAAACTTTTTTTAAGGGTTCATCCAAAATCAGAATCACAATTGAGGGGCAATAAAAATATTAATTTAACAAGGCTTAACCAACGGTATTCAGAATTTGATTTTTTAATCCGACCGGATGAAATGATCCCGCTAAACCAGGTAGAGGTAGGGGAAAAATGAAATTTTTTATCTCCTAAATCCCTTCTTTAAAAAGGTCTTCAGAAGCAGAAGCTGTATTTGGTTTTGGGGTATGTTCCGTCGGCAGGGTGCCTTCCTTAAAGCATTCAAATATTGTGTTTTCAGATTCTTCTATGGGAAGCAGTCCGGTTTTGGCATCAATCTTAGCAAAAATAATGCCTTCAGGAACATTAAAGGTTCTGACTGGTTTTCCCTCCAGCGCATTTTCCATAAATTCAAGCCAGATGGGACTGGCAGCTCTTGAGCCGGTTTCTCCTTTTCCAAGAGGAGCTTCCTGGTCAAGTCCAACCCAGACTCCTGTGGTGTATTGCGGTGTATAGCCCAAGAACCAGGCATCAAACAGGTTATTGGTTGTTCCGGTTTTACCTGCCACAGGGCGTTTAAGGGCTTTAATTCGCTGGCCGGTCCCAGATTTTACAACGTCTTCCATTATATTGGTCATAATATAAGCTGTTGTCATATCAATGACCTTTTTCCGGATCAGTTTGGAGGTTTCCAGCAGGTTGCCGTCACGGTCAAAAATTTTTGTGATAAATACAGGCTCAATCAGGTAGCCCAGGTTTGAAAAAACAGAATAGGCATTGACAAGTTCAAGCAGAGACATTCCAGATGATCCCAGTGCAGTGGATAAATCCCGGCTGATATCCGATGTAATACCAAGTTTTCGGGAATAATCAATAATATAGTCTATCCCCAGATCCTGAAGGATTTTAATTGTGACAATATTCCGCGATTTTACAAGGGCCTGCCTGAACAGGGTCGGGCCAAAGAATTTTTCTTTATAATTACTGGGTTTCCAGATAAAATCACGTTTTGTGTCTTCGTAGACAACCGGGGAATCCATGATCACGCTGGCAGCAGTATATCCCTTATCAAGGGCAGCGGCATAAATAATAGGTTTGAAGGCGCTTCCCGGCTGGCGCCTGGATTGATATGCCCGGTTAAACTGACTGTTCCTGTAATCACGTCCGCCAATCATTGTTTTTACATGGCCTGTTTCCGCTTCAATACTTAATAATGCAGACTGGGCAGCAGGTTCTTGTTCCAGGGAGAACTCTATCTTATTGTCTTCAAATATTTCGTTGAGTACTTTAACCTGGATAATATCCCCAGTTTTAAACACCTGGGAAGGCTTTTTGATTTTATTTTCATAAAGGGCTATTTCATGATCAGGTTTTCGAGCCCAGGTAATGGTTTTAAGTTTGATTATGCCATGGAAATTTCCCACTCTGACCTTGGTAATACCCTTCTTATCATCAATGCTGAGCACAACTCCCTCATAAATACTCCCTTTTTCCAGCGGCTTATTTCCTGTATTGCCTGAAACTTCTGCGCAAAAACTTTCGATTTGAAGGTCAGGGATGTTTTTTAAAGGTCCTCGATAGCCCGTTCGCCGGTCAAGATCAGTCAAACCTTTGTTTACTGCATTTCTCCCGATTTTCTGGAGTTCAATATTGACGGCTGTATGGATTTGAAGCCCCTGATTGTATAGAGCATCTTTGCCGTAATGTTTTTCTACATATCGCCTGACATGCTCTGTATAGCAGGGAACTCTTTCAATGAACCAGTTTTTTCTAGGTTTTATATCCAGTTTGAGATCAATGGCTTCTGTGGCTTCAAGGTTTGTGATAATGCCATCTTCCTTCATCCGGTTCAAGACATAAATCTGACGCTGTTTTGCACGGTCTGGAAACCTGAAGGGGGAATATCTGCTGGGTGCCTGTGGCAGACCTGCAAGCATTGAACATTCTGCCAGGTTAAGGTCTTTTGTATGTTTCCCAAAATAATTCTCAGATGCCGATTCCACGCCATGCGCACCGTGGCCCAGGTATATCTGGTTCAGATAAAGAAAAAGAATTTCATCTTTTGTGAATTTTTTTTCAATCCGGTATGCAAGAATTGCTTCTTTAAGTTTTCTTTTGTAGGTACGTTCCGGGGTCAGTAAAAAGGATTTGGTGACCTGCTGGGTAATGGTGGATCCTCCCTGAACAATGGTGCCGGCTTTGAAATTTTTTAAGGAGGCCCTTATTATGGAAAGGATATCAATGCCGGCGTGTTCCCGGAACCTTGAATCCTCAGCTGAAACAAAAGCATTGATAAGGTTCTTCGGCATTTCGGAAAGAGGTATGACAATCCTTCTTTCCTCGTAAAATTCTCCGATTTTTCTTCCGTCATCGGAAAAGACACTGGTAACTATGGCCGGGCGATAATCCTTTAAGGTGTTTATCTTTGGCAGATCCTGGATAAGATAATAGTAAAGCCCTGCAAGGCCTGCACAGCCCAAAAGAATTAAAAGGACAAATAGAATAAAAAACCATTTGAAAAGAAAACGAAAAATGTTTTTTTCTTTTTTTTTCCCTCTTTTTTTCAATACGTCGGATTTACTTTTTCTTTTTGCCATGGCAACCTTAATTATGCTACAAAATTAATGGTTTTTCAGATGGTTATTATCAGATTACATATTATATAGCAATACTTATGGAGCTGCGAAACAGGGTAATCCCAAGTAGCGGTTTAAAAAAATCATATTTGCATGCATTGCCCAGAGGATAGATGTTTTGCTGTCGTTGCAGGCTGGAAGGGGTCATGCTATAATATTAATTTTCTCCATAACAAGGGATATGAATGATTCACACCATAACGCTTAGAATCCAGCCCGATAAACTTGATGACTTGGAATTTATCAAAATATCGGCGGCAAAACTCCTGAAACTGGATGTTCAGGATATTGACCTGGTACAGGTGTTAAGAAGATCTGTTGATGCCCGGGGAAGTAGGCCTGTCTTCCAGGTCCAGGTGGCTGTATATCAAGGTGAGGATGCAACTGAGCTATTTTGCCCGGTTTTTTATCAGGGGGTAAAACAGCGGAAAAAAGTTTTGATTGTCGGTAGCGGTCCGGCCGGATTGTTTGCAGCCCTGCGATTGATTGAGAGGGGTTTGACCCCCATTGTCCTGGAAAGGGGAAAAGATGTTAAAGCCCGACGTTTTGATCTCAAGACCCTGCAAGCAGCGGGACAGGTAAACCCGAATTCTAATTTTTGTTTTGGTGAGGGTGGGGCAGGAACCTATAGTGACGGCAAATTGTATACCCGGTCCACCAAAAGGGGGGATGTCAAAAAAATTCTGTCCATAATGGTTCAGCATGGTGCTGTTAAGGATATTCTTGTCAATGCCCATCCCCACATAGGTTCCAATAAATTGCCCAGGATCATAAAAGCCATTCGTGACACCATAGAAAAGTGCAATGGCCAGATCCATTTTAACTCACGGGTTACAGATCTGATTCTAAAGAATAATAAAATTCTGGGGGCTCAAACGGAAAACAGGGAATTTTTGGCAGATGCTGTAATCCTGGCAACCGGGCATTCTGCCAGGGATATTTATGAGCTCCTGGACAAACGCCATATTCTTATGGAAGCTAAGGATTATGCCATGGGGGTCCGTGTGGAGCATTCCCAGGAATTGATTAATGCAATCCAGTATGGGACATACAAGGATAGTCATTTTTTGCCGGCGGCCAGCTATTCTTTGGCCTGCCAGGTGGGAAAAACAGGGGTTTATTCTTTTTGCATGTGTCCCGGCGGTATGGTAATTCCGGCAGCCACAGCAACGGGCGAGCTTGTATTGAACGGAATGTCAAATTCAGCACGTACCATGCCCCATGCCAATGCAGGTGTCGTGGTGACCATTGGGCAGGCTCAATACCAGGGATACGAAAAATTCAAGCACTTTGCTGGCCTTGAACTTCAAAAAGAGACTGAAAAAAAAGCATTTCATGCCGGGGGCAGCACACAGGCTGCACCTGCACAGCGGCTGACAGATTTCATAAAGGGCAGGATATCCAGTACCCTGCCCACCACATCCTATATTCCTGGAATGGTCACTTATCCATTACAGGAAGTGTTGGGGCCCCATATTTCAGGTGCATTGAAACAGGCGTTTCAGATTTTTGGCCAAAAGATGAAGGGATATGTAACAGAAGATGCAACCCTGCTGGCCGTAGAAAGCCGGACCAGTTCACCTGTCAGAATTCCCAGGGTGAAGGATACATGGATGCATCCACAGATAAAAGGACTTTTCCCTCTGGGCGAAGGGTCAGGCTATGCCGGCGGCATTGTTTCATCAGCCATTGATGGTGATACCGGTGCTGATGCTGTTTGTGCCTATCTTGGATAAGTTGATGCAGAGAACGCTACAGGCGAGTCTCAGGCAGCAGTCCCATTTTTCAATTCTTTGTAATGATCATTGACGGCTACCTGTCTGCTGTTCTTATCATACCACCCGTCAAACAAAATAAGATCAGGGTGCCCTTCCAGGGAGGAATAGTTTTGTACTTTTACACCCTTGTCATGGGCTGTGACCGCATCAAACGCTCGAAAATCAAAGCAGTCTTTTTTGTTCTCTTTTTCGATCACAACTGATTTAAGTGCCCATACCCAATCCGGGTCATATCCCAATTGAACAACCATATACTTTCCGACGTCCTGGGGCAGATCCTTTGGTTTAGCTTGTGCTTTGGCCGGTTTAACTTTAAGGTCAGTTTTCTTTTTTTTCCAAAAATTCCAGTTCATTTAAGTTCCCTTTTATAAAGAGTCATTGATTATTGTAATGATTCATAAAGCATTAAGCATGCCATTTATCATAAATACCTGAATTTAAAGAAATATTTTTTATTAATCAAAGATTTTCGCCAAAAAAATCTTTAAAAATAAGAAGTTTTATATCTGAATTTAGTGACAACAGGAATATAATATTCCTTATTAAGCAACAAAATCAAATGATAACATAACGATCCTGGGGTCCTGGTTCCTGGGGTTTATAATTTGACTTTTTTAACAATATCGGTTATTTAATGCCTGACCGAATACTCTTGGTTTGGGCGAAAAGTTGCCCATATACAAGGCGCAAAAAATCTTGAAACCGGAGTGTACTACTGTACATGAGGATTTCAGAATTTTGCAGCAACGCAGTAGATGGGTGAGTTTTCGTTCAAACATTATTTAGTTAAATTTTGATTATTATTTTCTAAAGGGAGTTGCTGGATGTCATGGTAAAACTTGATTTTGAGCTTAATTTTAAAAAG